>Ga0129308_1000222_pt1 | contig 101224 bp, 90 predicted proteins | sample L827metagenome_FD_94440 | JGI IMG/M metagenome (GOLD analysis project Ga0129308, IMG submission 94440) | Ring-tailed lemur group fecal microbial communities from Wisconsin, USA - L827 metagenome | ecosystem: Host-associated > Mammals > Digestive system > Large intestine > Fecal | place: USA...
AAGCGTTTGTGTTTCGGAAAGGAAGACGGAGGGAGCATAGTGTAGCTTTCGCCGCCCGGCGGAAGCGGAACGGTGCGAACTTCGTATGACGCTGCTCGGCGGTTGAAGCGGTCAAAAAAGTCCATCAGGGACTTTTTTGACAAGCTGAGGCTCCCCTTTTCAAGGGGAGCTGTCAGCGCAGCTGACTGAGAGGTTCCCCCCGCATCCCCAAACCGGAGTCCAACGCAGTGGGTCCGGTTTGGAAAGGAAGAAGGAGCCAACGGATATGAAGCTTTCCTCGCCAGAGGGAAGCGAAATGCAGTTGGCTTCTTCTGACGCTATTCGGCAAAATATTCGTCTATGGCGGCGTACACTCTCCTTGACGCTTCCTTCAGGTCGCAGCCGTCAAACTGAACCGCCGCGGCGCTGCGGTTGCCGCCGCCGCCAAGGCGCTCCATAATCAGCTGCACATTCAGCTCTCCGATGGAACGGGCGGAAGCGAAGGTCTTTCCCTTGCTGTCCCGTGCCACCACAATGGAGGCATCTACCCCGGAGATGTTCAGCAGCTCATCGGCCGCCTGGGCAGCCACGATGCGGTTCTGGGCCGTCTCCGGGACGGCCACTGCCACATTCCGGTAAAGCTGGGCACTCTGCATGATCTTGTATTTGGCAATGGCATCTTCCATGTCGGTCTGCAAGAGCTTTTTGACCTCGGCAGTGTCTGCCCCGATGCGGCGCAGGCGGGCAGCAGCATCAAAGGTGCGCTCCCCGGTGCGTATGGTAAAGCTCTTGGTATCCAGCACGATACCGGCCAGCAGCGCCTCCGCCTCGCAGCGTAGGATACTGGCGGGCTCTTTCAGCTCCTGCAAAAGCTCCGTCACCAGTTCGCAGGTGGAGGAAGCATAGGGCTCCACAAAGCCCAGGGCCACATTCTGGATATAAGTGGCCGCCACCCGGTGATGGTCGATCACCGCCACACGGATACAGGAGAGCAGCAGATCCTTGTCCTCCACCTGCTCCGGCCGGTTGGTGTCCACCACCACCAGCAGGGTGTGGCTGTCGGCCTTCACCATGGCTTCCTGGGGGCTGATAAAAGCGTCCCGGTATTCCGGGGTCTTGCGGACGGCTTCGATCAGGCTCCCGGCGGCGTTGTGATGCATGTCAATCACGATGTTGGCCTTCACGCCGAACTGCCTTGCAAAGCAGCATACACCGATCGCCGCGCCTACGCTGTCCAAATCGGCATAGCGGTGGCCCATCACCAGCACCCGGGAGGAATCCTTCACCAACTCTGCCAGGGCGTTGGACATGACCCGGGACTTGACCTTGGTGCGTTTTTCCACCTCATAGCCCCGGCCGCCATAAAACTCAAAGCTCATGCTGTTTTTGATGACGGTTTGATCTCCGCCCCGGCTCAGGGCCAGCTCCGAGGCCATATCCGCAAATTGCAGTGCCTCGCCGAAGTTTTCGCCGTCAATGCCCAGGCCGATGCTGATGGAAGCGCCGATGCCCGTGGGGCTTTCCACCTGATGGATCTCATCCGTAATTTTGAACTTCTCCTGCCGCAGGTGCTCCATATCCTGCCGCTCCATCAGCAGCAGATACCGATCCCTGTCATAGCGGCGGAGAATGCCGTGGAAGCTGTCGCACCACTCTTTCAGTTTGTCCTCCACCGCGTCCCGGATGTCATTTTTCACCCGGTCGGTCTGGTTGCGGGTCATTTCCTCCAGATTGTCAATGATGACGATCCCAGCCACCGGCCTAGTGTGCTCGTATTCCTGCCGGATCTTATCATAATCGGTCACGTCCACCCAGTAGGTGATGCCCATGAAGGCATTCTGCTCATCATTCTTGTCGGAACGGATGATGTTGCCATGGAGCTGGTACTTGCGTCCGCTCAGTTCCAGCAGGGTGGGGTACTGGGTTTTCCCCTCCAGCAGCCACTTGCCGGAAAACTGGGGCACCATATCGGCAATGCTGGCATCCATGCGGGTGCCGTGCTGGCCGCACATATCAAAGAACATATCGTTGCCCCAGACGATCACCGAGTCCGCCAGCCGGAAAACGGCGATGGGCAGGGGGAAATTCATCAGGGTGTTGTTCTTGGCGTTCTCCGTCTCATAAGTCACCGACTCGATATAAGCGGCAAGCTGTTTCTCCTTCCTGCGCTTGGCAATGATGGAGATCACCACCAGCAGCAGGATAACCCCCGCTTCGATGACCGCCAGCTCATACAGCCCGAAAAACAGCGTGGCTACGGCAAAAGCCACCAGGGTAAACATATGGATGGTCGCGCCTGGCTCTGCCAGCTGCCGCAGATTTTTATTCATGGGGCACACCCCTTCCATCATACTCATTCATACTATGCAGCACCGCCTGACAAAGTGATGCTAGTATTACATTATAACAAACTTGCCATTGTTTTACAATACCCTGAACACAAAGGGCCCCACGGTTTTTACGGAAAAAGCGGCGGATATTTTCTGTCCGGAGAAACCATATATTCCCGCGTTAAGCGGCGCCGTCCATTCATCAATAAATATTTTCCTGGAAAATATCCATATTAAATATAAGATAAGAAAAGGAGGTCATTTATGAAAGCTGTGATACTGGCCGGCGGTATGGGCACCCGGCTGCGCCCCGTTACCGGTGACAGGCCCAAGCCCATGGTGCCGCTTTTGGGCAAGCCCCTGATGGAGCATATTGTGGCCCTGCTTCGTGCCCAGGGTTTTGAAGATATCTGCGCCGCCGTGCGCTACCGGGCCGGGGACATTATGGCCCACTTCGGTGACGGCAGCCGTTTTGGCGTGTGTATGCAGTACCGGCTGGAGCAGGAAGCACTGGGTACCGCCGGGGCGGTAAAGAACTGCGAGGATTTCTGCGGCAATGAGGACGTGCTGGTCATCAGCGGGGATGCGGCCTGTGATTTTGACCTGGCCGCTTTAATGGCGGAGCACAAGCGCCGGGATGCCGCCGTGACCCTGGCCCTGTACCGCCACCCGGAGCCGCTGCGTTACGGGCTGGCCGTCACCGACGGGGACAATAACATCCGGGGCTTTGTGGAAAAGCCGGACTGGAGCCGGGTGGTGACCGACCTGGTAAACACCGGCATCTACATCGTTTCACCCCGGGCCATGGCGCTGGTTCCGGAGGGACAGGCCTTTGACTTTGCCAAAGACCTGTTCCCCCTTCTGCTACGGCAGGGGGAACGGCTGCTGGGCCTGCCCATGACAGGCTACTGGTGCGACGTAGGCACCCCCCTGTCCTACTACCGTTGCTGTGCCGATGCCCTGGAGGGCCGCCTGAAAATCGACCTGCCGGAGAGTTTCCTCCCTGCCGCCCCGGCCGGGGAGGACAGCGCCCCCGAAACCGGTGAAAGTCTGGATTGCAACTGCCGCCACCGGGCAGAACTGATGGGCATTCTATCCGAGCTGCTGATGGATATGGGGGCGGATTATTCCGACGGCCTGCGTCTCCACGGCAGGCGCTATGAGCTGCGCATTGCTCCCCTGGCCAGCCGCTCCGCCCTGCGGATCAACGTGCAGGCAGAGGATGCGGAGTTTGCCCGGGAACTGGCCCTCAGCGCCAGGGATCTGGCAAAGGCGCTGGATCGGAGTACCGGCCCCGAAGCGTGGTAGACACCCAATATGATATTGTTGCAAAAACGCTGCCTTGATTGTATAATTAAGGCAGCGTGCTTTTTTATGGTAGAATAAACATGGGAGGGATATATATGAACCTGGAAAAAACCATCAGGAACCTGGAGCAGCGGCATTTCAAGGTCAGTCACTTTGCCACCGGCAGTCAGGCGGCGGATTATCTGGCCCAGGCTCTTCAGGGGCAGACCGTGGGCATCGGCGGCAGTAAAACCGTGGATCAGATCGGCCTGTTTGATAAGCTGGAGGCGGGGAAAGCCTTCTGGCACTGGAAGGTGCCCGGTGAGGCCACCTACGCCGCAGCCGCGGCGGCGGATGTCTATGTCAGCGGTGCCAACGCCATCAGCGAGGACGGCGAGATTCTCAGCATCGATGGCCGGGGCAACCGGGTGGCCGGCCAGATTTTTGGTCATAAGAAGGTCTACATCGTCAGCAGTGTCTCCAAAATCTGCCCGGATTTTGACAGCGCCCTTTACCGGGCACGCAACACCGCCGCCGTGGAAAATGTGAAGCGCTTCCCCTATGAGACCCCCTGCAAGCTGGACGGCAAGTGCCATGACTGCCGCTCTCCCCAGCGGGTCTGCAACGCGCTGGTGGTGCTCTGGGGTCCCATGATGGGCATGGAGACCGAGATCGTCCTTATCGACGAAGAACTGGGAATGTGAGGCCGCGCCATGATCAGAAGAAGCGAAGAGAGAACCCTGGACGTAAAGCAGATGTTCGGCGGTGAGGGCCAGGCCAGGATGTACCGCATCCTGGACGGTGCGGAGGAGATGTACGGCAAGGGCCGGGTCTTTAACCACCTGCTGCTGGAGCCGGGCTGTGAGATCGGCTGGCATATCCACCATGGGGATGGGGAGACCTATTACATCCTCAGGGGGCATGGAGAATACAGCGACAACGGCACCCCGGTGACACTGGGCCCAGGCGATGTGGCTTTTGTGGATGACGGGGAGGGGCACAGCCTGAAAAATCCCGGCCCGGAGGCTCTGGAAGCCATTGCCCTGATCCTGTACAAGTAGGTTTCGGGCAAAAAGCTGCATTTATTTTAACATCCGTTGACTTTGGTTTCCGACTGCGTTAGAATTAGGTTATTGACCGTTTCCCGCAAATAAACAATATGAGGTGTATTCATGTACAAAGTAGTAACGAAGAGATTCCTCAATGAGGCAAAGACCATCTGCCTGTTTGAGATTGAGGCCCCCCTGGTGGCAAAGCACGCCCAGGCCGGTCAGTTCGTCATTTTCCGCCTGGATGAGCAGGGCGAGCGGGTTCCCGTCTCCGTTGCCGGCTGGGATCGGGAGAAGGGCACCGTCACCGTCATGGTGCAGGCCGCCGGCCGCACCACCCGCATGCTCCACACCGTAGAGCAGGGCGACTATATCACCGACTTTGTGGGCCCCCTGGGCAAGGCCACCGAGATCGAGGGGCTGAAGAAGGTCTGCGTGGTAGGCGGCGGCGTAGGCTGCGCCATTGCCTACCCCATCGCCAAGGTGATGCATGAGGCCGGGGTGGAGGTCACCTTCATCGGCGGCTTCCGCAGCGCCGATATCGTCATCCTGAAGGAAGAGCTGGCCGCCGTTTCTGACAAGCTCATCATGTGCACCGATGACGGCACTTACGGCGAAAAGGGCTTCACCACCCAGTATCTGAAGCAGGAGATCGATGCCAACATCGCCGGGGGCAAGCCCCAGTTTGACCGGGTCATCGCCATCGGCCCCGACATCATGATGAAGTTCCTGGCGGATGTGACCCGCCCCTACGGCATCAAGACCATCATTTCTCTGGACCCCATCATGGTGGACGGCACCGGCATGTGCGGCGGCTGCCGCGTCATTGTGGGCGGCGAGACCAAGTTTGCCTGCGTGGACGGGCCGGACTTTGATGCTCACGAAGTAGACTTTGACTCCCTGCTCAAGCGCGCCGCTTTCTATAAGGACGAGCAGGATGAGGCCGCCAAACACATTTGCAGAATGACAGGAGGGAAGCGCAATGGCTAATATGAGTCTCACCAAGAACCCCATGCCCGAGCAGGATCCGGTTGTCCGCTCCGGCAACTTCGATGAGGTGGCACTGGGTTATACCCCTGAGATGGCCGTGGACGAGGCCAAACGCTGCCTCAACTGCAAAAATATGCCCTGCCGCAGCGGCTGCCCCGTGTCTGTCCGCATCCCCGAGTTCATTGCCAAGGTGGCCGAGGGCGACTTTGACACCGCCTATGAGATTATCACCTCCACCAACTCCCTGCCCGCTGTCTGCGGTCGTGTCTGCCCCCAGGAGAAGCAGTGCGAGAGCAAGTGCGTCCGGGGCATCAAAGGCGAGAGCGTAGGCATCGGCCGCTTGGAGCGCTTCGTGGCCGACTATCACATGGCCAAGGAGAACAAGGAGCCTGTAAAAGTGCCCGAATCCAACGGTCACAAGATCGCCGTCATCGGCTCCGGCCCCGCCGGTCTGACCTGTGCCGGCGACCTGCGCAAGCTGGGCTATGACGTCACCATTTTTGAAGCCTTCCATAAGAGCGGCGGTGTGCTGGTCTACGGCATCCCCCAGTTCCGTCTGCCCAAGGAGATCGTAGCCGCCGAGATCGAGAACCTGAAGGCCATGGGCGTGAACATTGTCAATAACGCCGTCATCGGCAAGGCCGAGACCATTGATGAGCTGTTTGAGGATGGCTATGAGGCCGTGTTCATCGGCTCCGGCGCCGGCCTGCCCCAGTTCCTGCACATTCCCGGGGAGAACCTGCTGGGCGTCTATTCCGCCAACGAGCTGCTGACCCGCACCAACCTGATGAAGGCCTACCGGGACGATTATGACACCCCCATCAAACGCTTCCATCGTGTGGCCGTTGTGGGTGCCGGCAACGTGGCCATGGACGCGGCCCGTGTGGCTAAGCGTCTGGGGGCCGAGCATGTGTATATCACCTACCGCCGCGGCCGGGACGAGCTGCCCGCCCGTCTGGAAGAGGTGGAGCATGCCGAGGCCGAGGGTATTGAGTTCAATCTGCTGAACAATCCCTGCGCCATTATCGGTGACGAGAACGGCCATGTCACCGGGATTGAGCTGATCCGCCAGGAGCTGGGTGAGCCGGATGAGAAGGGCCGCCGCAAGCCGGTCGCCGTCCCCGGTTCCAACTGGGTGCTGGATGTGGACACCGTCATCATCGCCATCGGCACCAGCCCCAACCCCCTCATTAAGTCCACCACCGAAGGCCTTGCCACCACCCGCAAGGGCGGCATTGAGGCCGATGAGAAGGGCCAGACCTCCCGGGAAGGCATCTTCGCCGGCGGCGACGCGGTCACCGGCGCTGCCACCGTCATTCTGGCCATGGGCGCCGGTAAGACCGGTGCCAAGAGCATCGACGAGTACATCAAGAGCAAGAACAAATAAGCAACTTTAAAAGCAACTTATATGCGCAAAAAATCAGCTGCAAAACCAAAGTTTTGCAGCTGATTTTTCATTTTTCTATCCGGCCCGCTCAATCAAAATCCAGATAGGCCCCCTTCATGGGGGAGGCGGCATGCCCGCTGAACATCCGCAGGACACCCCGCTTGTATTTGCAGGGCTTGGGCCGCCATGCCTGCTTTCGCTGTGCCAGAATGGCCTCCATCTCCTCCGGGCTTTTGCGCTCCCCTTTCACGCCCACAATGGCCAGCACCCGGCGGGGAATATCGATCTCAATCAGGTCATCTTCTTCCACCAGGGCAATGGGGCCGCCGGCCTGGGCCTCCGGGCTGCAATGCCCGATCACCGGCCCGGTGGATGCGCCGGAGAAACGCCCGTCGGTAATCAGGGCAATGGCCCGGCCCAGCTCCTTGTCCGTGCTGATGGCCTCGCTGGTGTAGAACATCTCCGGCATGCCGGAGCCCTGGGGCCCTTCGTAGCGGATGAACACCGCGTCGCCCTTCCGCACCTTGTGGTGCAGCACCGCCTCCAGGCACTCCTCCTCACTGTCAAAGGGCCGGGCGTTCAGCACCGCCCGGAACATCTCCCTGGGGCAGGCCGTGTGCTTGATGACCGCCCCCTCCGGGGCCAGGTTGCCCTTCAGCACCGCCACGCTGCCATCGGTTCCAATGGCCTTGTCAAAGGGGCGGATGATGTCCTCTTTCGTCATGTGCAGGCCGTATTTTCGGTTGGCCTCCTCCAGCCGCGCCTGGCAGCGGCCATAGAAGCCGTTCTCCTTCAGCTCCGCCAGATTCTCGCCCAAGGTTTTGCCGGTCACCGTCATGACATCCAGATGCAGCATGGGCTTGATTTCCTCCATCACAGCGGGGACGCCGCCTGCATAATAGAAGAACTCCGCGGGCCAGCGCCCCGCCGGGCGCAGATCCAGCAGATACCGGGCGCCCCGATGGAGCCGGTCAAAGCTGTCCCCATCAATGCAAAGCCCCAGTTCATGGGCAATGGCCGGCAGGTGCAGCAGTGCGTTGGTGGAACCGGAGATGGCCGCATGAACCAGAATGGCGTTTTCCAGACTGTCCATGGTAACGATATCGCTGGGCTTCATACCCTTTAAGGCCAATTCCACCGCCTGCTGTCCAGCCCGGCAGGCATAGTCCAGCAGCTCCGGACTGGTGGCCGGCAGCAGAGCGGAGCCGGGCAGCGCCAGGCCCAGCGCCTCCGCCATGATCTGCATGGTGGAGGCCGTTCCGATAAAGCTGCACGCCCCGCAGCTGGGGCAGGCATTGCACTTGGCCCAGTCCAGCCGTTCCTTGCCGATCTCTCTCCGCTCATACTGGGCGGCGTACATGCCCAGCTGTTCCAGGGTCAGCAGCTCCGGCCCGGCGCTCATGGTGCCGCCGGTGACCACGATGGAGGGCATATTGACCCGGGCCAGGCCCATCAGGTTGCCGGGCAGCCCCTTGTCGCAGCTGGCCAGAAACACCCCGCCGTCAAAGGGGGTGGCCCCGGCATGGATCTCCACCATGTTGGCGATCATCTCCCGACTGGCCAGACTGAAATTGATCCCGTCGGTGCCCTGGCTCTCCCCGTCACAGATATCGGTGCAGAAGTAGCGGGCGCCGTGGCCGCCGGCCTGGGCAATGCCCCGGCAAACCGCCTCCACCAGTTTGTCCAGATGGCCGGAGCCGGGGTGGCTGTCGCCAAAGGTGCTCTCCACCATGATCTGGGGCTTGGCCAGATCCTCCCTGCTCCAGCCCGTCCCCAGCCGGAGGGGATCCAGCTCCGGGGCCAGGGCTCTCATTTTCTGGCTGATCAGTTCCGTCATACCTGTCTGATCCTCTCTTTCAATTTTGCTGTTTTACTTCTTGTAGCCTGTGGCAAAGTCGATCACATTGCGCAGCTCCCCGCCGCCGCAATAGGCCCGCAGGTTCTCCGCCGCGATATCCACGATCCGCTCGAAGGTCTCCGGCAGATGGAAGCCGCCGGAAATGTGGGGCGTGATCACCAGATTTTCCAGCTGCCACAGGGGGCTGTCCGCCGGCAGTGGCTCCACCTCCGTCACATCCACTGCCGCCGCGGCGATCTTGTGCTCCGTCAGTGCCTGGAACAGCACATCGGAAGCTACGGCGTTGCCCCGGCCGCAGTTGAGGAAAAGGGCGCTGTCCTTCATCTTATCAAAGCTCTCCAAGCTGTAGATATACCGGGTGGCCGCGGTGTTGGGCAGGATGGAGAGGATCACATCCGCCCGGGGCAGCACCGTGTCCAGATCCTGGGTCATCACCAGTTCATCCACGCAGTCCGGGCAGTTGCCGGTGCGCCGCTTCACGCCGATGACGTAGGCCCCCATGGCCTTCACCAGCCGGGCATAGTGCTGGCCGATATCACCCAGGCCAACCACCGCCACCACGCTGTCCGCCAGGGAGGAGACGGTTCCCCGGTCGCCCCAGACCGCTTTCTTCTGGTCATCCCGGTAGAGATAGAGCTTCTTTTGCAGCATCAGGGTAAGGGCAAAGGCATGCTCCGCCACGGCCTTGCTGTAAGCGCCGGTGGCATTGGTGAGCAGGGTTTTTTCGTTCAGTACGCCGGGCTTCACATAGTCGTCCGTTCCGGCGGACTCCAGCTGTAGCCATTCCAGATTCTCGGAGGCCCCGATCATCTCCGCCCGGGGCTGACCCAGAATGACGTTGGCGCTGCGGATGGCCTCCACCGTGACCTGATCCGCTCTGCTGTATTCAAAATGGCAGAGCGCGCCCGCCGCTTCCAGCTTCTCCTTGTGCCGGGCTTCCACCGGCATCAAAACCAATACCTTCTTCACGATAAAGTTCCTCCTGTTCCTTGTTGTGGTTATTTTACCAGATACCCGCCGTCCACGGGGATGATGGCGCCGCCCAGATAATCGCTGGCGTGGGAGGCCAGGAAAATGCAGGGGCCTTTCATATCCCCGCCATTACCCCAGCGGCCCGCAGGGATGCGCTGGGTGATCTGCTGATACCGGGGATTTTCCGGATCCAGCAGAGCCTCGTTCATGTCCGTGGCCATGTAGCCGGGGGCGAGGGCATTCACATTGATGCCCCGGCTCATCCAGTCATTGCTCAGCTCCTTGGTCAGCTGGGCCACGCCGCCCTTAGCCGCCGCATAGGCGGGGATAGTCTGCCCGCCGAAGAAGGCGTTCATAGAGGCAACATTGATGATCTTGCCGCTGCCCTTTTTCAGCATCAGCTTTCCGGCCTCCTGGCACAGCATAAAAATGGAATTCAGGTTCACATTGATCACCAGGTTCCAGTCCTCCATGGGGAAGTCCTCCGCGCTGTGCCTGCGCTGAACCCCGTGGGCATTGACCAGAATGTCCAGCTCGCCGCCCAGCTTCTCCACGCATTCCTGAAAGCCCCGGAGCACATCCTCCTGCCGGGAGAAATCCGCCTTCACGCCGTGGCACAAAAAGCCCCTGGCCCGGAAATCCTCCGCCACCTGGAACACCTTGTCCGAAGTTCCCACAATGGCCACTTCACAGCCGGCCTCCATCAGGCCCTCCGCCATACCATAGCCCAGGCCCCTTGTTCCGCCGGTGACCAGCGCTTTTTTCCCCTGAATATCAAACAGATTCATTTTACTTCCTCCCTTTTTTATTGAGTAAACGCTGAATCAATCGTCTGCGGAGGATTCATTCATCGTTTACTCGACAGGTGGAACTGCGCTCCACCAACACATTCTTCATTTCAATGCGGCGAACCGGCAGTTTCTCTCTCCCGGTCATCTTCTCAAAAAGCAGCGCCGCGCTCTTCACGCCCATTTCATAGGTGTCTGTGGCGACGGTGGTAATGCCGGAGCCAACCAGAGCCAGCCAATCCCAGTCGTCAAAGCTGCACAGCCCCAGCGAGGGGGAGAGCTTCAGCCCCTGGCTGCGCATCTCATGAAGAATCTGCCGTGTCATCTCCCCATTGACGCTGAAAATCGCAGCCGGTACATCCCCCACCTGAGCCGCGAATTGCCTAAGCTTTTCGGAAAGCGCCTGCGGGCCGCCGCCTTCGCAAAGGAAAACCGACGCCCCGGTGTCCTCACCCCGAAGCTCCTTCAGGGCCTGGCGGAACGCGTCCAGCCTTGCGCTGCGGGTGCTGATGTGCTCCGTGGGCGGCGAGAAAAAGCCGATCCGTTCATATCCCTTTCCCAAGAGGTACTGCACCGTGCGGTAGGTGGCCTCCCAATTGTCGCTGACCACGCTGTCGATCTGCCCTGAACTCTCAATCACCCGATCCGCCAGCACAAGGGGCAGCCGGCCGGCGGCGGCCAGAAGCTCCGCATCGGCTTTTCCCGTGGTATTGGCGATAATCCCCTCCACCGGGTTATTCAGCAGCGACTTATAGGCGTCCTTTTCCAGCGCACCGTCATTGTCCGCATCCAGAATCAGCACCTGATACCCCTGCTCCCGGCACACCTTGTTGATCCCCTTGATCAGCAGGGCGGAAAAAGGGTTTGCCATATCCGCCACCACGCAGCCGATGGTCCGGCTGTTCTGGCTCTTGAGGCCCCGGGCCAGGTTGTTGGGGCGATAGTCCAACTCCCGGATCACCTGCTCCAGGCGCTGCCGCGTACCCTCTGACATATTGTCGAAGCTGCCGTTCATATACCGGGAAACCGTGGTGATCGATACCTCCGCCCGCTTTGCCACATCATGTATGGTGATCCCCTTCTCTTTCATTTTCACTCATCACCTCTCAAGTGAGTTTAACGTTTTCGTAAAACGTTTTACTAATGTTAGTAATACACGATTAGCGGCAAAATGTCAAGTGCTGTTTTTTGTTTTTTCAATTTTTTTGAGAAAACATCCAGCTCATCCGTTTATGTGGGCCTCCCTCGCCCGCCCCGGCCTTTGGGCAGCTTGCTAAAAAAGTCTGTTTTACGTGCCGCATCTGTGAGTTTTGACAGTCATAGGGCCCCGGTATGGGATCCTGGGCTTAGAACGAAGACTCGCCCCTACGGGGGAGAGCTGGCGCGGAGTGCCTGAGAGGGGGGCCGGGAACAGTTGAAGGAAATGAATTTCGGCAAAGAAGCGAACCTCTCAGTCGGCTGCGCCGACAGCTCCCCTTGGGAAGGGGAGCCAACCCTCTCAGGAAGATTTTTAAAAAACAAGGCTTCCCCTCACAGGGGAAGCCTCAGCCTGTGGACAAAGCCTCGCAGAGTTTTTTCGCCGCAGCGGAAAAAGAATTTTGATCGTTTTCCGCAGCGACCCACCCCAGGGCGGCTTCTCTTGCCCCTTTGGGGCAATTCACCTTCTGTGCGTTGCGGAAAACACTTCTCACGGAATGAGTGTCGAAATGAACGCCGCAGGCGCACATTGAGGCATCGAGTAAAGTGCAAGCCTTTTCGTTGACAAAGTCATTTTGATTTTGTCAACGACTTGAAAAGCCCGGCCTTTCGACCGGGCTTTTTCGTTCCATTTACTTTTATCGGTGCTGCGGGGGTATCACAATCAATCATCCAGACCGTCATCACAGATGAGGCCATAGCCGCCCTGGTGACGCTTATAAACCACGGAGATCGCATCCTCCGAGTCGGTGTTCTTGAAGACAAAGAACTCATGCCCCAGCAGATTCATCTGGAGAATGGCCTCCTCCGGAGACATGGGCTTGATGGAAAAACGCTTGCTGCGGACGATCTTGAACTCCTCCTCCGCCTCATCCTCAGCGGGGGCATAGGCAGGCACGGCCGCACGCTCCAGCGCCCCTTCCCTGAGCCGTTTCTCAAGGCGGGTCTTGTTCCGGCGGATCTGCCGCTCAATGGCGGCCACACCGGAGTCTACGGAAGCATACATGTCGCTGGTCAGTTCGCTTGCCCGGTAGAACATACCGTTGTCACGGATGGTGATCTCTGCCAGGAAACGGCCCCGCTCCATGCTGAAGGTGACATAGGCCTCCGCCTCGCCCCGAAAGAGTTTGTCCAGCTTGCCGATCTTTTTCATGGCATAAGCCCGCAGATCCGCAGAAGAATCCATCCTTTTCTCGGTGAAAGTGAACTTCATATGTGCCAACTCCTTTCAAATGTGCCTATCAAAAGCCTTGGCTCTGGCTTTTGATATTTTTATTATAGCACAATTGCCAAAATTTTGAAGGGCTTTCCCGCACATTTATCATAATTGTAACAATTCACGGAATTCACTTGGTACAATTCACAAAGTTTCAGTTGACGGAGCCGAATCAGCATAGGTTCGGCTCCGTCAACTTCAGTCCAGGATGATCTCGCAGTCCAGCAGCGCATTCTGTAAATCGTCGATCTGCCGTTCGGTCAGCAGGTTGCCGCCCAGGTAGAGGGTTTTCAGGCTTTTCAGATTCATAAGCGGCAGTTCAGAGCTGATCTGATTGTTGCTCAGATCCAGCACCTCCACCGCAGTAAGGGAGGCCAGGGGGGTAATATCCTCAACCAGGTTGCCGGCCAGATTCAGTTCCCGGATGGTGAAGCGGCTGTTGGTCAGCTGGAGGATATAGAGATTGCTGATGCTGTTGCGGGAGAGGTCGACCTTCTCCAAGGCCGGGATCTGGGTCAGGCCTGAGATATCTTCGATCCCGGCGCCGGAGAGGGCCAGCTCTGTTGCCGTGCTGAGCACCGGATGGCCGTCAATATCGATGCTGTAGGCCAGCTGGGAGCGGCTGATATTGCAGGTGGCCAGCCGCTGCTGAAGGTCATCCACCGCCTCGCCGGTGAGTGCCTCATTCTCCTCCAGATTCAGATTGGTCAGAAGGGTAAGGTTCCTCAGATAGTCCATGTCCTCATCGGTGAGGCCGGTGCCGCTGAGTCCCAACACCTCCAGGCTTTTTACCTTCCGCAGGCCGGAAAAATCACGGATGGGATTGTTGTCCAGATACAGCTCCTTCAGACCGTTCATCATACTGAGGGCTGCCGTGCTGTTGATGGAATTATCGGAAGCGTCCACATAGGTGAGGCGTTCAATGCCCATCAGCGGGCGCAGGTCGGTGATCTGATTGCCGGAAATATCCAGCCATTCCAGCCGGGGCAGATTCATCAGGGTGCTGAGGTCGCTGATCTGATTGTCCGCCAGGTTCAGCTTTACCAGCTGCTGGCAGGCTGCCAGGGCAGAAATATCCCGCAGGCCCATGCCGCTGAGATCCAGCTCCGTCACGTCGGCCTTGAAGGTGGTGCCGCCGAAGCTGATATCCTGCTCCTTGTCTTCTGAGGCGTCGGTATGGATGGCGCAGTTGGGCAGGGATTTGGACAGCGCCTCCAGCTGGGCCGGGCTGATATCGATTCCTTTCAGGCTGAGGCTGGTGAGATTGGGCAGGCAGCACAGGGCGCTCAGATCAGTAACCGGGTTGTTATCCAGATACAGGGTGCGCAGGCCCGTCAGCGAGGCCAGCGGCATCAGATCCTGAATGGCGTTGTCGCTGAGATTCAGGGTCACCAGGCCGCCCATACTGGCCAGGGCGGCAATGTTGCTGATGCTGTTGCCCGCCAGGGAGAGGCTGTCCAGCGCGTACAGCTGGCTGATCTCGGTAAAGACGGTATCGGTCAGGTTCATTTTGTCCAGCACCAGGCTGGTGGTGGTGGCCGGGTATTTTTTCCCGGCAATGGTCACCGTCTCCGCCTCAGCCAGACGCTGGCGGCGGCTGTCAATGACGGCGATGCGGGTGGAGATCTCCGGGTTGGAGGTGTTCATACTGCGCAGGATTTCCAGGGCTTTGGTATAGTTGCCCTGGTTTTCATAGCAATCCACCATCATCAGCAGGCAGTCCTCCGACCGCTCGATGGAGGCCGCCTTCCGCAGCGCCGCCAGGGCGCTGTCGTAATCACAGGCCTCATAGTTCTGGCGGGCCTGACCCAGATAACCGTTATAGCTTTTCATATCGGATACACTGCGTAGCACCACGGCCACCGCAATAATCAGCAGGGCCGCAGCCGCTGTTGCCAGCATATACAGCCCCCTTCTGTGGCGGCGGCGCTGCTCCGCCGCCGTCATAGGTTCCGCGCTCTGCCGCTGCTCCGCCCGAAGGCGGTGCCGTTCGGATTTGGTTTTCATGCGTTGTCTCCCGTGGGTTTTTCTTCTTCTGCCGGGGCAGGTTCCGGGGTCTCCGTCTTCGGCGGAACGACCACCGGATCCTTGATCTTCGGCAGTTCCGCCGGCTCGGCCGGTTTTTTCTTTTTCAGGCCCATGCCCACGCAGAACAGGGCGATCATCACGCAAAGGACAGAAAGCTCCTGCATGCCGTAGGCAAAGGTCATGGGGTTTACGGTATCGTTCAGCTTTGCCACATCTTCAATGCAGACATGGTACAGGAAGGGCAGGCCAAACAGGGGCGGCAGCAGCCACTTGGTACGGATCCAGCCAAACACCGTGCCGGTATAGATCACGGCCACTGCCAGATACAGCAAAATGCACAGGGCGGTATGCACCCAGTTCCCAAAGCTGAAAGACTTGATGATAAAAAAAGCCACACCCAGAAGCACCGGAACGGCGGAGAGAAAAAAGCCCCGCTTGCCCAGAAAAAACACACAGAGGGCAAAGAGGATATTGCAGCAGAGGGGCAGCAAAATCTGCGTATTGCGGAAGAACACATCCCCCCACAGACCCCACACGCCAATGAGGCGGCAAATGGCCGAAATCAGCATGAAAATAATGGAAAGCTGGGCCCAAGCGCTGTCCCGCTCAAGGGTAAAAACAGCCCTGGGTTTTCTTTTTTTCTCTACGAAAACGGTCTCCGCCATGCTGTTCACCATCCTGTTCGTTTAAAATGTGAGTAGTTTATTATAACACAGGCCGCCCCTATAATCAAGCCAGGGGCGGCGGAAGGAAGCCGCTGTGCTGGGTTTCGATTTGGTTGGGGACGCTGTTGCCCAGCTATGTATCACACGTTCGGAAAATAATGTGCATTTACAATAGAATGATAGCCTATGATACCAGACCATAGGCTCGCCCTCCGGGAGAGCTGGCGCGGAGCGCCTGAGAGGGGGGGGCTATGAGGACGTAGGGGCGTGCATCGCACGTCCGCGATATTGTGCCAGGCCGGAACAGGCGGACGGCCGATGGCCGCCCCTACGGGTGTTCTTACGATACAATGGCAATAAAAAAAGCCAGGAGGGCTTTCGCCCTCCCAGCCGGGGGACTAGGGAATGGATTGTTTGGCGCCGTTTCAAGCCGGAAGTGCCAGATCTCCAGGCTCTTCCAGAGCCAGGGAAGATGCCGCAGCCTTTGCCTCAATCAGAGCCATGACCTTGGTGTTGGCGCCAGGCATGGTGAAGGAATCGCCGGTCTTGGTCTCGCCGTCCAGGGTGTAACCCACCAGCTTATACATGCTGCTGTCCTTCAGCACGATTTTCACAGAGCTGCCGTACTTGACCGCAAGCTCCTGGTCGGCGGCAGTGACTTCCTTCTTCACGCCATCGACCTCAAGATCGAAGAAGCCAATCCAGTTGTTTTCAACAGTCAGGGTAAACTCCTTCACCGTATACTTGACTTCCACCTTAATGGCTTCCGATGTACCGGCGGTATGTTCGGTTTTGCTGCTGCCGTTTATGAGAACCTCAGCAGCATAGCCCTCTTTTGCTGTAACCGTAACCTTGATCTCCGTGCCGGGCGCAACGGTTGCGCTATTCTTGAGCTCTTGCCCGCCAGCCGTGACCTTTACCGTGCCTTTGTTGTCATCGTTGCTGATGGTAACCGTAGAGTTGGAATTCTGGAACACCGGAGTGACGGTTACATCGCTGGCCGGCATGGTGAAGCTGTCCGCAGCCTTATAGGTCTGTTCACCGTAGCTGCTCTTGACGGTATATCCGCTGAGCTTGTAGCTTGTATAGGCGGTCTTGAGCAGTCCCTCAACAGCAACCGTTTCACCGGCCTTGGCTTTGGTTACGGAACTACCACCGACCGTGAAGGAAACCGTGCCTTCTGTGGCTTCCCTGGCAATCAGGGCATACTCTTCCTCTGTTCCCTTGTTAAACTTAACGGTAACAGTAACATTGGAGCTGGGCATAACGAACTTGCCTTCCGTGGGATGACTGGTGGTGCCGTAGGCTTCATTGAAGATATCGATATCCGCGTCCTTTGCGGCATATCCGCTGGCCGGGCTGCACACCACTTCCACGGTGGTACCGGCAGCGGCCTTGGTGACCTCAGAGCCGTTGACCTTCAGCACGAAGCTGCCATTGAGAGTCCCGCTTCCCTTCTTCAGGGTGTAGACCGCGGACTCCTTGTATTCCACCCGGACAAACACAGGGCAATCCGGCATGGTGAAGCTGTCGCCGCTCTTCATGTTGTCCTTGACAACGGCGCCGGTGCCATTGTTCTTCTGAACCCAAATCTTCTCGATGATGTAACCGGCATTGGGGCTGACCTTCACGGTGATCTCCGCACCCTTGGCGGCGGTGGTGGTAGCCACATTGTTGGCGTTATAGAGGGTAACGGTGCCGTGGGCGGAGATGGGCCCCATATAATAGCCCTTCTCAAAGGTGGCGTTCACCACCACATCGCACTCAGGCATGGTAAAGGTGCTGTCCGTCACCTTGGGGACGGCGCTGCCGTCGGCATACTTCAGGCTCACGCTCTTCAGGCCGCAGCCGGCAAGAGGCGTAGCCACGATGGTAACGGTGCTGCCTGCGGCAGCGGAGGTGATGGTCTTGCCGTTCACGGTGAAGCTGATCTTGCCGTCGGTAACGGTGCCGGCGCTGAGCTTATAGGTCTTGGTGGTTCCGGTACCGGAACCGCTGCCGGAATTACCGGAGCTGCCGCTGTTGCCGGAACCGCCGCCGATGACGGTGCCGCCATTGCTGCTGCCATTGTTGCTGCTGGAGCCGGCCACCGTGGGCACGGGAACGTACAGGGTGCGGCCATACTTGATGTTGGTGAGGCTGGTGCCCTTGTTCAGGGTCTGCATCAGGCTGGAATTGGCATTGTAGCTGACGCCGTACTGGTTGCAGATGCTGTAGGTGGTCTCACCCTTCTGGATCTGGTGGGCAACCACGGCATAGCAGCTGGTGCCTGCTGCCGGAGCGCTGGCGCTGGGCAGAAGCAGCGTCTTGCCGGCAGCCACCTTGCTCCAGGTAGAGATGTTGTTGATGGTCTTGATCTGCTCGCTGTAGGTGGCGAAGCTGATGCCCAGGACGTTGCACACACCGGCAACCGTCTCACCCTTCTGCATGGTGTAGGGAATCAGCCAGTAGGCGGCATTCGCGCCGGAAGCGCTGCCGCTGGAACTGCCGGTGCCGCCGCTGATAACGCTGCCGCTGCTGCCGGTACCGCTGCTGATGGTGGCCTTGGCGATCTTGGCCGCATCCTCATTGGTGGCGGGCAGCTTAATGACCTGGCCTACGCTCAGCTTCCGGTACTGGGCCTCGCTGATGTTATTCAGCTTGTTGATGGCCGTCTGGCAGCTGTACCAGTTCAGGCCCAGCTTGTTGCATACCTTCAGCAGGGTATCGCCCGATTTGAGCGTATACTCCGTCGTCTTGTACTCGTCGTCCGCATAGGCGCTGACGGACATGCCTCCAAACAGAGACATCACCATAAGCACCGTCAAAAGCATGCTGATGAGTCGTTTTTTCATGATTTTGCTCCCCCTAACTTACCCTTCCGGGTAAAATAATTGCTGATTGACGTAAATGATTTCCAAATGTTTTTCGATACCATTACGATTCGGCTATAATATTACAACAATTGTCAACAAATTGCAATACCTAAATCCTGAAAAATTTCAAATTATTTCAAATTGTTACAATCGATTATGTAACCTCTGCCTGGAAACCCTTGCGCGGCAAGGCTTTCCGGATTTCTTGCAAAATCTTAAAAAAAATTAAGCCCGGTTAAGTCCGCCATAATTATGAGCCTGCGCTTATGTTACCCTGGAAAATTTCCGGCTTGTCCCCTTGCTGACATCTTATCATGGATTATGACGGCGGCGGGTCGAAAAAGTTCCCGCACCGGCACTTTTTTTCCGCGGCAGCATTTCCCCGCAGCCCTTGGGCCCGCTGACTTTGTGGATTTTGTATCATAGGCTTGCCCTCTGGCAGGAAATCTTTGGCTTGAAATTGTAGAACTTATACAATATAATGGGTCTATCCAATGAATACCGGAGGATCGTTGATGAACGAGATATATGTTACCGGCCACCGCAATCCGGATACGGATTCCATTGTGGCCGCTATGGCCTATGCCAATCTGCGCAAGGCCCTGGGGGATCGGGAGTACACCGCCGTGCGGATCGGTTCGGTCAATGATGAGACGCTGAATATGCTCAACCGCTTTGGCTTTGAGGCGCCGCCGTACATCAAGAATATGCGCACCCAGGTCTGCGACCTGGACTTTGACCACCCGCCCGAGCTGCACCGTTCCGTGCCGCTGGAGCTGGCCTGGCAGTCCATGCGGGATGGGCAGATCGCTACCATCCCCATCCTGAATGATGACGGTACCCTTTACGGCGTGCTGTCCGCCGGTGACGTAGCCTCCTATGACCTGCGCACCGTGTATGAGAATTTTGTCAGTGATATTCCCCTGTTCAACCTGATCAGTGTGCTGGAGGGCTACCTGGTCAATGAGTTTGCCGAGACCTCCAACTCCATGTCCGGCAGGGTGCAGATCGCCGTTCCCACAAGCTACTCCGATGAGGCGGCCCTGGGCCCGGAGAGCATCCTGATTTGCGGGGATCAGCCGGATGTGATCAAAACCGCTTTGGAAGTTCATGTGGGCTGTCTGATCATCTGTCAGGCGGACATTGCGCCGGAGCTGACGGAGATCGCCGGGCACACCTGCATTATCTCCACCCCGCTGGACGCCCGGCAGGCGGCCCGTCTGATCTATCAGGCGGTGCCGGTGATGCGCCTGTGCCCGACCAAGGAGACCCAGGATATTATCTGCTTCCATCTCAGCGATTACCTAGACGATGTGAAAGAGACCCTGCTCAGCAGCCGCTACCGCTGCTACCCGGTGCTGGATGAGAACGAAAAGGTGGTAGGCACTCTGTCCCGCTTCCACCTGCTGCGGCCCCGGCGGAAACGGGTGGTGCTGGTGGATCACAATGAGGCCTCCCAGTCCGTCTCCGGCCTGGAGCAGGTGGAGATACTGGAGATCATTGACCACCACCGCCTGGCGGATATCCAGACCAAGCAGCCCATTGCCGTGCGCAATGAGCCGGTGGGCAGCACCAACACCATCATCACCGCCATGTATCAGGAGCACGGGGTGATGCCTCCCCCGGCCATGGCCGGGCTGATGGCGGCGGCCATTTTGTCCGACACGGTGATGTTCAAATCCCCCACCTGCACCAAGCGGGACAAAGCCATGGCGGAGCGGCTGGCCCGCATTGCCAACATCTCGCTCAAGGAGCTGGGCAAGGAGCTCTTCTCCGTCTCCGGTGCGGATGACAAGAGCGCCGAGGAGCTGTTTATGACCGACTACAAGCAGTTCCACATTGCGGAGAAGGACATCGGCGTCAGCCAGATCACCTGCATCGATTCCGCCCATCTGATGGAGCGCCGGGACGAGTTCATGGCCACCATGGCCGCCGTGCGGGACAAGTACGGCTTCGATATCATTATTCTCATGATCACCGATGTGCTGCAGGAAGGCTCCCATATCCTGTATGTGGGCAGCGACGATATCATTCAGCAGGCCTTCAACGTGCAGCCCAAGGATAACCAATTCTTCCTGCCCAAGGTGATGAGCCGCAAGAAGCAGATCATCCCCATGCTGACGGCTCTGTGGGGATAACGTCAGAACAAGCTCGCACCGTTCCGTTTCCGTCTAGCGGCGAAAACTGCACTATGCTCCCTTGTTCTTCCTTTCCAAACCGAAACCGCTATGCTGGGTTTCGGTTTGGGGATGCGGGGGGAACGGGAAACTCGCTGCATTCCAATCTCCCGGTTTCCGAAGGAACCGGGAGATTTTCATATAGGCTCGCCCCCGCGGGGGCGAGCTGGCGCAAAGCGCCTGAGAGGGGGGCGGGGAGCAGTGGGATGAATGGGCTTCTGCCAAAGAAACGAACCTCTCAGTCAGCTGCGCTGACAGCTCCCCCAAAGGGGGAGCTTATGGGGCGTAGGGGCGTGCATCGCACGTCCGCGACATGCAGCAAATCGGAACAGGCTGACGGCCAATGGCCGCCCCTACGGTTCTAACGCAGGGCAAAGCAAGGAAGGTACAAAGGCTCGCCCCTGCGGGGGAGAGCCTTTGAAAACTGCCGCTCCTGCGCCCTCATAAATTTCCCGCTCTACGCCAAAAAGGAAGCACCCCGGCGGGGGTGCTTCCTTTTTGATCTTGTATAACGATATCAGCATCTGCGGAAGGTTTTGGTATAGGTCAGCAGCTTTTCCGCCAGTTCCTCCGTAAGCAGGCCGGAGAGCATACGCCACTGCCAGTTGCCTGAGGAGGTGCCGGGGGTGTTCATGCGGCAGTCGGCAGGCAGCTCCAGCACATCCTGCATCTGCACTACAAACAGCTTGGAGGCCGTGGCCATGCCGGTGCGGATCATGCCCCAGCACCAGCCCTCGTCCCGGGTAATGTGCATATAGCGGGAGGCAAAGGTCAGGTCTTCCTCACCCATGGTCGCAAGCCAGCCCTGAACCGTATCGTTATCATGGGTGCCCATATAACAGATGCTGTTCTGGGTGCAGCGGTGGGGCAGATAATCCGACTCCCCATGGGCGTCAAAGGCAAACTCCAGAATCTTCATGCCGGGGAAGCCGGAGTCCGCCAGCAGGGCCTGCACCTCCGGCGTCACATAGCCCAGGTCCTCGGCAATAAAGCTGAGATCATGGAACCAGGAGGCCAGCACCCCCACCAGCTTCATGCCGGGGCCGGGCCGCCACCGGCCCTCCTTGGCTGTCTCCGCACCGTAAGGCACGGCCCAGTAGCTCTCCAGACCCCGGAAATGGTCGATGCGGATCACATCGTAGAGCTTCTTCGCCCCGTCAATGCGGCGGATCCACCAGCCATAGCCGTCGGCGGCCATGGCGTCCCAATCATACAGCGGGTTGCCCCAGAGCTGGCCATCCTCGGTAAAGGCATCCGGCGGGACGCCGGAGACCTCTGTGGGTACATTCTCGCTGTCCAGCTGGAAATATTGGGGCGCGCTCCACACATCGGCCGAATCCATGGCCACATAGATAGGGATATCCCCGATGAACTGCACCCCTGCCTCTTTGGCGTAGGAGCGCAGCGCCTCCCACTGGCGGAAGAACAGGAACTGCATAAAGACGTAGAAATCCACTTCCTCCTTCAGTTCCCGGGAATACTGCTCCACCGCCTCCGGCTTGTGGAGACGGATGGCCTCATCGGGCCACTGGGTCCATGCGGACAGGTTGAACTTACCCTTGACCGCCATAAAGAGGGCGTAATCCTCCAGCCAACCGGCGTTCTCCCGGCGGAAAGCGGCAATCTCCTCTCGGAGAGCCTCCCGCCCCCTCTGAAAGGCCTTGCGCAGAACCCGGAAGCGGCTCTGGAAGATCAGGCCGTAGTCCACCCGATCCTCCCGGATGCCCCAGCGGATGCCCGCCAGATCCGCTTTTTCCAGCAGGCCCTCCTCCACCAAGGTATCCAGATCGATGAAATAGGGGTTGCCGGCAAAGGTGGAGAAGGAGGCGTAAGGACTGTCCCCATAGCTGGTTGGGCCCATGGGCAGAAGCTGCCAGTATTTCTGACCGGCGGCCTTCAGAAAGTCTACGAATTCATAAGCGGCCTTGCCCATGGTGCCGATGCCGTAGGGCGAAGGCAGGGAGCTCAGGGGCATAAGGATGCCGCTGCTGCGAGTCATCATTTTCATGGTCTCTTTTCTCTCTTATACTGTGAATTTATGCAGCTTATCAGCCCTTGACGGCGCCGGCGGCCACACCCTTGATGATATGCTTCTGGCCCAGGATGTAGACAATGATGATGGGCACAATGGTAAGCACGATGCTGGCCATCATGGGGCCCATCTCCACCCGGCCGTAGCTGCCGCGGAAGTACTGGATCAGGATGGGAATGGTCATGTACTTTTTGCGATCCAGCACCAGGTAGGGCAGCAGGTAGTCGTTCCAGAGCCACATGGTCTCCAGAATGCCTACGGACACCATGGTGGGCTTGAGGATGGGGAACACCACAGAGAAGAAGGTGCGGATGGGGCTGCAGCCGTCGATCATGGCGGCTTCCTCGATCTCAAGGGGGATGGATTTCATAAAGCCTGCAAACATGAACACCGCAAGTCCCGCGCCAAAGCCCAGGTACACAATGCAGATGTTATAGGGGGTGTTCAGCCCCAGCTTATCGGACAGGGAGGCCAGGGTAAACATCAGCATCTGGAAGGGCACCACCATGGAGAACACAAAGAGGTAATAGCAGGTCTTGGAAACCCAGGTATTGACCCGGGTAATAAACCAGGCGCACATGGAGCAGCACACCAGGATCAGTACCACGGAGGTGATGGTGATCACAAGGCTATACCAAAATGCCGACAAAAAGCCCTTGGAGGTGATTGCATCGGTGAAGTTGCTGACGCCTGCGAAGGTGTCTGCCGTAGGCAGCTGAAAGACGCTGTTGGTGCTGATGGCCTGCTCCTTTTTGAAGGAGTTCATGAGCACCATGAATACCGGATAGACCCAGGCCAGGCTCAGCACGGCAAACAGAGCGGTAAGGAATCCGTTCAGAATTTTGTTTTTCTTTTCCATTACTGCTGCACCTCCTTGGAGCGTGTGGCTTTCAGTTGGATGATGGATATAATGACGACCATAATGCAGAACAAAACGGCCTTTGCCTGGCCAATCCCCTTCCACTGGGGACCGGCGCGGAAGTAGAAGGTATTATAAATGTTCATTGCGATCAGCTCGGAAGCGTGGGCCGGTTCGCCGCCGGTGAGGGCCAGGTTCTGGTCAAAGAGCTTGAAGGAGTTCGTGAGAGACAGAAACAGGCAGATGGTGATGGAGGGCATCAGGTTGGGCAGCTTCACCTTCCAAAGCGTCTGCCAGGAATTGGCGCCGTCAATGGTAGCTGCCTCAATGTAATCATTGGGTATAGCCTGGAGCCCGGCGATGTAAATGATCATCATATAGCCGATTTGCTGCCAGCACATGAGGATAATCAGGCCCCAATAGCCGTAGGTAGCATTCAGCGCCAGCAGAGGCTTACCCAGCAGGCTGAGCACGCAGTTGATGAGGATCTGCCAGATATAGCCCAGCACAATGCCGCCGATCAGGTTCGGCATGAAGAACACCGTGCGGAACAGGTTGGTGCCCCCGATCTGCCGGGTCAGCAGCAAGGCCACCGTCAGGGCGAAAAGGTTGATGAGCAGCGTGGAAACCACGGTGAAGCGCACCGTGAGCCAGAAGGAATGGGTAAACTGGGTGTCCGCAAAGGCCTTTGCGAAGTTTGACAGGCCAATAAACGTGGCTTTGTCAACCGTCTGGAACTTGCACAGGGACAGATACGCTCCCTGGGCAAAGGGGATCACAAATCCGATGACAAAGGCGCACAATGTAGGCAGAAGAAAGACCGGCCAATATTTTTTTATGGCTTTCTCCATATTTTTCCCTCCCGTTTCATTCTCTTTTTTCAGGGTTCACCTGTGAAACCGTTTGGTTGCACAGGTCAGCCCTGAGGCGGCCTGCGAACCGGCCAGGCCCGGAATCGAAAAACCGGGGCGGGCGGTGATTCGCCCACCCCGGCAGCATTCAGCTTTGCTGTTGTGGTTTCAGATCAGCCGTTGACCAGAGCGTACTCAGAAGCCCAGCCATCGACGAAGGCGGAGACAACGCCGTCCCAGTCACCGGTACCGGCGGCATAGGCGGTAAGGGCAGAGCCAACACCGTTCTTCCACTCCTCGGAGGGCATGGTGGTGAAGTTCCAGGAAACGGGGGTCTTGCCGGCGGCGGTCATGGCAGCATCCTGCTTCACAAACAGGTTGCTGGCCTCCTTGGCGGCCTTGAAGGGGCAGACAAAGCCCATGTCCTGAGACAGGGCAGTGGTGCCTTCCTCGGAGGTAACGACCCAGTACAGGAAGTCCAGGGTGGCCTGGATGTCAGCCTCGTCAGCCTCAGCGTTGACGCACCAGTAGTTCTCGGAACCGGTGCAGAGGCCCTGGTTGGCCTCGTCGCCGGCACCCACGTAGATGGGGATCATGGCCAGATCGTCATCGGTGAACTTGCCTTCACCGGTCAGGTTGCCGTACTCCCAGGAACCGTTCTGGAAGAACACGGCCTCGCCGGCCAGGAACTCGTTGCGGCTGTCATCACCGGTCTTGCCGGCCAGATCAGCGGGAGCGCAGGTGGAGTTGTTGATGTACAGATCCCAGATGGCCTTGTAGTTATCCAGGAAGTCGCCCTTGATGGCGGCGGTAGCGCCGATGCCGTCCGCCTGATACTCAAAGTAGATGGGCAGGTTGGCCAGGTGGGTCTTGAAGCGCCAGTCAGAGGAGGAATCCATACCGGCGGAGGAGAAAGCGGCGAAGCCCAGCTCGTCCTTACGGGCGGTGATGTCCTCAGCGACAGCCTTCAGGGTTTCAAAAGAGTTGATGTCGTCCACAGAATAGCCGGCCTCGGCCAGAAGGGTCTTGTTGGTAATCAGGCCATAAGACTCGATCACGTAGGCGATGCCATAGACAGCGCCGTCTTCACTGAGGGCAAAGCTATCGGAGGTCAGCTCGCCATAGATGGGGGTACCGGCCAGGTCGTAGCAGTAATCCTTCCAGTTTGCCAGACCCACAGGGCCGTTGACCTGGAACAGGGTGGGTGCTTCGCTCTTTGCCATCTCGGCCATGAGGGTCTCCTCATAGGTGCCGGAAGCGGCGGTGACCACGGTCACGGGCACACCGGTCTGCTCGGTGTAGAGCTTGGCCAGAGCCTGCCACTGGGGATCCTGCTCGGGCTTGAAGTTCAGGTAGTAGACGGAGCCCTCGGCAGCGGGGGCTTCGGCGGGAGCTTCGGCAGGGGCCTCAGCGGCGGGAGCCTGGGTAGCGGCAGGGGCGGGGGAACTGCCGCAGGCGCACAGGGCAAACACCATGACCAGTGCCAGAAGCATTGCGACGGTCTTTTTCATTTTACATTTTCTCCTTTTGTTAATAATTTCCTCGTTCGAGGTGGTATCTTCAGGCATTGCTGCCGGAAAATCAAATTTGACGGACGGAGCCACCGGGCCGCAGCCGGGCCTCCAGCCGCAGATGGCGGCTGGTACAGCGCTGCTCGATCATATCGGCCAGAATGCGCACGCTCTCCCGCCCCATTTCCTCCACCGGCTGTACCATGGTGGTGAGGGTGGGGCTGATGTATTCGGAAACCGTAAGCCCGTCCACGGCGATGACGGAGCAGTCCTCCGGCACATGCCTGCCGTGATCCTCCAAGGCTTTCATGGCTGCCATGGCCGTCGTGTCCGACAGGGTGAACAGCGCGGTAAAATCCGCTCCGCTTTCGATCAGTCGGCCAGCGCCCGTATAAGTCTCCGGCATCTCGAAGCAGCCGCCGGTCTCCACCAGCAGATCCGCGTCAAAGGGGATGCCGTTGTCCCGCAGGGCGGCCCGGTAGCCCTTGTAGCGAAGCTCACTGATGGAGCGATCCGCGCAGTCGGGCAGCACCACGGCAATGCGCCGGTGCCCCAGGTCGATCAAAGTTTTCACCGCCCGGTAGGCGGTCTGATAGTCGTCTATGGAGACGGAGGAATAGTCCCCGTCCGACAGGGTGCCGAAGCAGTTGGTATAGCTGCAGCACACGAAGGGTACACCGATAGGGGCCAGGGTCTCCCCGCTGTAATCAAAGCGGCCGCCCAGAAACAGCAGGCCACGCAGCTTCTTCTCCCGTTCCAGAATGGCGCCCGCCATCACCTCATCGTCATCCGACCGGATGAAGTGCAGCACCATGGTGTAGCCCAGGCTGTCAATCTCCCGGGAAATGGTCTTTACCATAGCGGAGAAAAACAGATTGCCCTGGCCGCGCACCACCACGCCAATGGCATCCGACTGGGTTCGCACCAGATCCCTGGCGCTGTTGTTGGGGATATAACCGCTGCTCTCCACCGCGGCCCGCACCCGCTCCCGCACGCTCTGGCTCACATCCGGGTGGTCGTTCAGCACCCTTGACACCGTACTGACACTAACGCCGCAGGCCTTGGCAATATCCTTGATGGTCATTTCCCCGCCTCCCTCTATCTTGCAGGAACTCTTGCAGGGAATCAAGCCCCGTATTCTATCTCCGCATGGCTGAAATCGTTTCCGGTAACGTTTCCAGTTCTTTTTCGCTTCCATAGTAGCAGGCTGTTTTGTCCCTGTCAATCGCGTTTTTTTTCCGCCGGTGATTTTTGGTTGCCTGCCCAAACCGTGTTCCGTTTTTTTGGCTATTATTACAATAGGAAGCCCGGGAGATCCCATTGGGAGCTCCCGGGCCTACGCCTGTTGCTCATGCCTCAATGTCGCGGACGTGCGATGCACGCCCCTACGCCCTCAGTCCGTGACTTCCACGTCCAGCCCCAACTCCCGGGGCAGGAAACGGGGGCACACGTTTTCCGACACGGTGATCACGGAGGCAGCCAGCCGGGTGCCGATCTCCATAGCTTCTTCCATGGTCTTGCCATAGGTCAGCCCCACGGCCACACCGGCGCAGAAGGCATCCCCGGCGCCGGTGGTATCCCGCACCTGGACAACCCTGGCCGGGCAAACGCCCTTGTTGCCGTGCATATCCGCATAGACAGCCCCCTTGCCGCCCATGGTCACCACCACGGCGGGAATGCGGGCACTGACCACCCGCTGGCTCAATTCCCGGCACAGCTCCTCCGGACTGAGCCGGGAAAAATCGGTGACAAAAAGGATCCCCGCCTCCTGCACGTTGCAGACAAAGCAGTCGGTAGATTGGAGGAAATCCCGCCGCTGTGAGGCAATGTTCATGTTGGCCACCACGGCGTAGACCTTTTTGTGGTACTTCTCCGCGTATTTAAACACCCGCTTGATGATCTCCTTGTCCAGGTCGATCTCCACCACGATGCTGTCGGCATCGGCAAAGATCTCGTCCCCCTTCTCATCCAGCAGGCTTACCAGGGCGCTGAGATCCGGCCGCTTGGAAATGGAACCGGCCAGGTCGCCGGTATTATCAAATATCGCCAGCCACATCCCCATGCCGTCGGCCACCGGCAGCACATAATCGGTGTTCACCTTGTGGTTGCGCAGCTTTTTCAGAACCGCCTCCCCCTCGGCGTTATCGTCCACCAGGCTGACAAACCGAGGCCGCAGCTCCACATTGGCAATGTCCTCCGCCACGTTCCGGCCCACACCGCCGTGGACAAGCTCCACCCGGCCGGCATTACGCCCGGTGGGAATATAGTTGTCCTCCGGGAAGCCCTTCACATCCACAAACACCGCGCCGACCACTACCATTGCCATCGCTTTTTCCCTCTTTTCCCGTGAATTCAAGTAGACGGGAGTCGAACCCATGCCGCCCGTTGACGGCCAATTTAGCCGCTTTTTCCTCTTTTCGTCTTGACGGGCGTCAGCCCGCCTGCGTCTCAAAAAGAAAAAATCGGCCAAAATTATCTCGCCAACGGGTGCAGGCAGCTTTAACAGAGCGACTTTTTCAAAGCAGGGCAAGCAGTGCAGGGAATATCTGAAAATCTGCCTGTTAAAACCGACATCGGTTCGACTTCCGTCTACTTGTACATAAAATGATAGTTGCTTCCACCGGTTTTGTCAATATCCGTGGGGTGGAAAACGGTTGACTGTGGGGCAAAATGTGATAGAATTCAGAGTGAAAAAGCATGGAGGTGCCGCATATGAAAGCAGCAAGCAGAAGCTTTGGATTGACCTCCCGGGGTGAGGCCGTCAGGGCCTATACCCTGGAAAACAGCCATGGCATGCAAGCCACGATGATCGACTACGGTGCCGCGCTTCAGTCCCTGCTGGTTCGAAACCGCCAGGGCGGCCTGACGGACGTGGTGCAGGGCTTTGACGATGTGGCCGGCTATGAGGGGCAGGATGCCTATATCGGCGCCACCATCGGCCGCATGGCCAACCGGGTGGGCGGCGCTGCCTTCTCCCTGGGCGGGCACCGGTACGCACTTTATGCCAACAATGGGGCCAACCATCTGCACGGCGGCCAGCGGGGCTTTGATAAATATGTATGGCAGGCAGAGCAGGGAGAAGATTTTGTCCGTTTCTCCCGCCTTTCCCCGGACGGGGAGGAGGGCTATCCCGGAAATTTGCAGGTCTCCGTCACCTATCGGCTGACGGAAGATAATACCCTGTGTCTCTGCTATGAGGCCCTCTGTGACCGGGACACCATCGTCAGTCTCACCAACCACAGTTATTTTAACCTGAACGGCGGCGGCAGTGTGCTGGAACAGCAATTGCAGATCAACGCCCAGCGGTACAGCGAACTGGGGGCGGGCGTGCTGCCCACCGGCAGGGCGCTGCCGGTGGAGGGCAGCCCCTTTGATTTCCGCAGCTTCAAGCCCATCGGGCAGGATATCGATGCCAAGCACCCCCAGCTGGAGCTGGGCGGCGGCTATGACCACAATTTCATTCTCTCCGGCCCGTTGGCCGCCATCGCCCGCAGTGGGGAGAGCGGCATTGCACTGCGCTGTGAGACCGACCTGCCCGGGCTTCAGTTCTACACCGCCAACTTCCTTGGGAATTTCACCGGTAAGGGCGGCAAAGCCATGGGCCCCCGCCAGGCCTTCTGTCTGGAGAGCCAGCTTTTCCCCAACGCCATGAACTGCTACGGCTTCCCTTCCCCGGTGCTTCGCGCCGGGGAGCGGATGCACCACGAGACCCGCTACAATTTTTCTCTCTTTGAGGTAGAATGATGGATAAAATCAATGTAACTGAGATGTTCGGCTGTGATGTTTTCAATGATTCCGTGATGCGCTCCCGCCTGCCCAAGGATGTGTTCAAGCAGGTGCAGCGCTCCATGAACGAGGGCAAGCGGCTGGACAGCGCCGCCGCCACCGTGGTGGCCAACGCCATGAAGGACTGGGCCATTGAAAAGGGGGCCACCCACTTCACCCACTGGTTCCAGCCCATGACCGGCATCACCGCTGAAAAGCATGACAGCTTCATCTCCCCGGTGGACGGGGGCAAGGTGATCATGGAGTTCTCCGGCAAGGAGCTGATCCAGGGGGAGCCGGACGCCAGCTCCTTCCCCTCCGGCGGTCTGCGGGCCACCTTTGAGGCCCGGGGCTACACCGCCTGGGATCCCACCTCTTATGCCTTTATCAAGGATAACGTGCTGTGCATCCCCACCGCCTTCTGCTCCTACGGCGGGGAGGCGCTGGATAAAAAGACCCCCCTGCTGCGCTCTATGGAGGCCATCAACCGCCAGGGCATGCGGGTGCTGAAGCTCTTCGGGAACACGGAGGTCAGCTCCGTCAAGACCACTGTGGGGCCGGAGCAGGAGTATTTCCTGGTGGATAAAAACGTTTACGAAAGGCGGAAGGATCTGGTCTACACCGGCCGCACCCTGTTTGGCGCCAAGCCCCCCAAGGGGCAGGAGCTGGATGACCACTATTTCGGCACCATCAAGCCCCGGGTGGCCGCCTTCATGAAGGCGCTGAACCAGGAGCTGTGGCGTCTGGGCGTCATGGCCAAGACCGAGCACAACGAAGCCGCCCCCGCCCAGCATGAGCTGGCCCCGGTGTTCACCACCGCCAACATTGCCGCCGACCACAACCAGCTGACCATGGAGCTGATGCAGAAGCTGGCCCGCCGCTTTGACATGGTGTGCCTGCTGCATGAAAAGCCCTTTGCCGGGGTCAACGGCAGCGGCAAGCACAACAACTGGTCCATGGTCACCAATACCGGTGTCAACCTGCTGGAGCCGGGAGAGACTCCCTATGAAAACGCCCAGTTCCTGCTGTTCCTCTGCTCTGTGATCCAGGCCGTAGATGATTATCAGGATATGCTGCGCATCGCCGTGGCCTCCGCCGGCAATGACCACCGGCTGGGCGCCAGTGAGGCGCCCCCCGCCATTGTCAGCATCTTCCTGGGGGAGGAGCTGGAGGGCATTCTGGAGGCCATTGAGAAGGACGCGCCTTACGGCGGTGTGGAGAAGGAGCTGATCAAGGTGGGCGTCCATGTGCTGCCCAAGTTCCCCAAGGACACCACCGACCGCAACCGCACCTCCCCCTTTGCCTTCACCGGCAATAAGTTTGAGTTCCGGATGCTGGGCTCCTCCGCTTCCATCTCCGGGGCCAATGTGGTGCTGAACGCCGCGGTGGCCGAATCCCTGCGTCAGTACGCCGATGTGCTGGAGCAGGCGGAGGACTTTGAAGCCGCCCTGCACGATCTGATCCGGGACGTGATCCGCCGCCACAAGCGCATCATTTTCAACGGCAACGGCTATGACAAGGCCTGGGTGCAGGAGGCGGAGCGGCGGGGCCTGCTGAACCTGGAATCCACACCGGACTGCGTGCCCTACTATGTGTGCCCCAAGAACATTGAACTGTTCACCCGCCACCGGATCTATACCGAGACGGAGCTGAAAGCACGGTATGAGATCAAGCTCTCCAGTTACTGCAAGGTGCTGCACATTGAGGCCCTCACCATGCTGGACATGACCCAGAAGGATATCCTTCCCGCCGTCAGCGGCTACGCCCGGAGCCTGGCGGAGGCCGCCCTGGCCAAGCGCAGTCTCAGCGACACCATGGACGTCAGCTTTGAGACCGGCCTTGCCACCAAGATCAGCCGCCTGACGGCGGAGCTGAACAGCCGGGCTGCCGACCTCAATGCCGCTGTCAGCCGGGCTGAGGCCATCACCGGCAGTCTGGAGCGGGCCCGGTTCTACCGGGATACGGTCTTTGCCGGGATGGGCAGCCTTCGCCAGGTGGCCGATGAGCTGGAAACCCTCTGCTCCGCCGAATATTGGCCCTACCCCAGCTACGGCGATCTCCTGTTCAGCGTGAAGTGAACCCCGTTTTTATAATTTTTATAAGGGCTGCTGAACTTTGAAGATATACGGATATAATGGACAAAAGAATATTTGCGGAGAAAAGCTGCGTCAGCTGCGCCTTATGCGCCAGCTGTCCCAGACTGCCCTTGCAGCCCGGATGCAGATTGAGGGCGTGACGATGGAGCAGGACATCATCAGCAGGATAGAGTCCGGCGAAAGGCTCGTCACCGATTATGAGGCCTATACCTTCGCAAAATTGCTGGGCGTCAGCCTGGATGAACTGGTGGCTCCATCAGATCCTGAAAATTGAGTCTGTATAACAGCAAGACATGCCGCAGTGGCTTTCGCCGCTGCGGCATGTCTTTACTCTGATTATTCACTTTTTCACCAGCGAGTAATAGTAGGCCATCATCACCGGCAGGGAGTAGACAATGGGATAGGCATAGCGGGGATTCCCGGCGATCCCGGGGGCAAGCAGGATGATCCCAATGCTCAGCAAAAGGGGCAGGGCCGGAATGAAAAAGCGCCAGTGCCGCCGGCTGAGCGCATAACAGCACAGGAACATCAGCACCAGCACATGCACCGGGATGCTGCACACAAGGCCGGTGAAGGGCAGGTAAAACAGGTCATGATTGAATTCGTCCCGGATGTTATTCAGCCGGGGTGCCACTTCCCTGTCATGGATGCCGATGGTCTCGGCGGCAATCAGATGGTAGCGGTTCAGGGTGTCGTTTGCCAGCCGGTTGCACTCGGCAAAGGGGTATACCAGGGGATAGTTCTGGTTCACCGTGGCCTTTACATACACCATGGGGTGCTTCAGCCCCATGTGCAGCCAGGTTTTGAGATAGTTCACCACATCGGCGGTAGTGGCCTCTGGATTAAAGGCGTCCTTCACCGGGTCGGACTCCATGGGGTAATAGTCCTGGCCCATGTTGTCATAGTCCAGCACGGCCCGGATGGCCGCTTCCTCCTCCGCCGTCACCTCGTCCCCCCGCTCCAGCACATAGCGGGCGGTCTGCTGGATGGGCATGGACAGGACCTCCCGGATGCTGCCCTTTTCAATGGCGTAGTGGCGCATCAGGCCGCTTTGGATCAGGTTGGCCGCCAGCACCGGCAGCAGCAGGCACAGCGCAATACGCCGGGGCAGGCCGGTCTTTTTATACCGGATAAAGAAAACAATCAACAGCAGCAGCACCATGGGATAGATCACATATTTCCCGTTATTGCGCATCAGCATGGAGCCCATGATCCCCAGGGCCAGCAGGGCCATATGCCGCCCGCTGCGCCAGTAGTCCCGGCCCAGATGCAGCATGGCGATCACCTCGATCACCAGCAGCAGGATGGCCCAGGAATAGACATTGTCCTTGATCACGGTGGGATAGGCCGTCACATAAAAGGGGCTGAACATGGCCGCCAGCAGGCTCAGCACCCAGAGGAACCGGGGCGCCCCCAGCTGCTTCATGGTATGGATGGCGTAGGCAAACACAGCCGAATGCATCAGCGCCTGCGCCAGCATCACCGCGAACAGCCCCAGATCGGCGCTGCCCAGCCTTCTGCCCAGGGCAATGATGGAGGAGAAAAGCACCGTATGGGCCGGCGGATGGTGGGCGGTGAATTCATAAAGGCCCCAGTCCGGCCGCACCACCTGGAAATACATCCCCGCCTGGCACCAGGAATCGGCACTCATGCCGCCGGGAAAGGCCAGTACCAGCGGCAGAACACAGCTGAGCAGAAGCAGCAGGAAGGGACAAAGGAAGCTGTGCCGCCGGTAAAAGGCCAGCAGCCGCCCCTCCCCCGCCTTGATGTCGCTGCCGCGCTGGATCAGCACATCCAGAGCGATCCCCAGCTGGGTCAAAAACCAGGCGCTGCCCAGAAAATAGATGCCGCTTTTGACCAGCTGCCCCGGCCCGGCGGTCAGGCTTTGCAGGCTGTTATCGATGGCAAAGCCCCGGGCCATCAGCCAGATGAGGGCCATCAGGAAGCAGCAGACCGGCAGCAGCACATAGCGCCGCCGGCTCTCCCGCCGGTTATGCCGCCAGAGAAAGTACAGCGCCGCCGCCACAAAGCTCGACAGCACCGCCGTGCCGTCCAGGCTCAGCCGCAGGTTTTCCATGATGTTCAAAATGCCGCTGTCCTGAGCGGCAGCGCTCAGCACCGGCTCCGGAAACTGCATGCAGAGGGCCAGCGCCGAGAAAATACACAGGCAAAGGGCCAGGGGGGCCCGGCCCTTTTCAAAAATCACTTTCACGGATTCTCCTCCAGTTTCCGGCAATATCTTTCCCGGATGGCCAGCAGCTCCATCTCAAAATCGTGCCGATCCTTCTCGTGCAGAGTCTCCAGAATCAGGCCGGAGAAAAAGCTCTGGATGGCGCCGATGGCCGCAAAGCCGCTGACGATCAGCGTGGGGAAACGGCGAACCTCCCCCGTATGTAGAAATTCCGACAGCACGGGGAAGAACATCAGTGCCGCAATCACTGCCAGCACCAGGGCGATGATTCCAAAAAAGCCGAAGGGCTTGTTGTTTTTATACAGCTTCCCGATGGTGCCCAGCACCTTGACCCCGTCGGACACGGTATTGAGCTTGGAAACGCTGCCCTCCGGCCGGTCCCGGTAGGTAACAATGACGCTCTCCACCAGCATATTCTTCTCAATGGCGTGGATGCTCATCTCCGTCTCGATCTCGAAGCCCTTGCTCAGCACCGGGAAGCTCTTGACGAACTGATAGCTGAAGGCCCGGTAGCCGGTCATGATATCCTGGATATTGCTCTTGAACAGGGCGTTGATGCTGTGGCGCACCAGCTTGTTGCCGAAGTTGTGGAAGGGCCGCTTGTTCTCCGTAAAGTAGGTGGCGGAGAGCCGGTCGCCCACCACCATGTCCACACCCCGTTCCAGCACCTTGGCGATCATTGACCGGGCAAACTCCGCCGGATAGGTGTCATCCCCATCCACCATCAGGTAGCACTGGGCGTCGATCTCCCGGAACATCCGGCGGATCACGTTGCCCTTGCCCTGCTGGTACTCATGGCGCACCACAGCTCCGGCGGCTGCGGCGATCTCCGCCGTGCCGTCGGTGGAATTGTTATCGTATACATAGATGACGCTGTCCGCCGGCAGCACTGCCTGGAAGTCCGCCACTACTTTGGCAATGGTTTTGCTCTCATTATAGCAGGGGATCAATACCGCTATTTTGTCCATTTTTCTTCCTCCTGCAGCAGTTCTTCTCTATACCGCTTTGGAAAGGTTTATCCCTTTGTACTTGTACAAAGGGAAGGGCCATGGCCCTTCGCCATATGATTTTATCATATCAGGCGTCTCAATTCAACATTTTCTAAGCAGAAGCTGCAACAAAGCCCAAAAGGCGGAGAGCCATATTTGCTCTCCGCCTTTTACAAAACCACAGCGTCCACCAATGCCGGACGTATTCACTGTTCAGTCTCTCCGGTTGCCCACGATCAGGATGAAGCGCAGCAGCTGCATCAGCGTCACAGCCAGCGCCGCCACATAGGTGAGGGCAGCGGCACGGAGCACCTTCTTCGTCCCGGCCAGTTCCTCATCCCGCAGCAGCTCCATTCCCTCGATGGCGGCTACGGCCCGGTGGCTGGCGTTAAACTCCGTGGGCAGGGTCACCAGCTGGAAAATGGCACAGAGGCCATACAGGGCCACACCGATATAAGCAAGGTAGACCAGCCGGGGGGAGAAAGAGGCCAGCAGCAGGCCCAGGATGATCAAGGGCATGGACAGCTTGGCGCCCAGATTGGTCACCGGCACAATGGCCTCCCGGATCTTCACCGGGGCATAGTTCACACTGTGCTGGATGGCATGGCCCACCTCGTGGCAGGCAACGCCCACCGCGGCGATGGACTGCCCGCCGTAGACCCCGGCAGACAGGCGGATCACATTGGCCTTGGGATCATAGTGGTCGGTCAGTTCCCCGTCGATCATCTCAATGGGCAGGCTTCTGAGGCCGTTGGCGTCCAGCACCCGGCGGGCGGCTTCCGCCCCGGTGATCCCCCGGGCGTTAAAAACCCGGGCATACTTTGCGTAGGTATTCTTCACGTTGCTGCTGGCCCACAGGGAAAGCAGCACCGCCGGCAGCACCAGCACAATATAAGTCCAATCGATATACATAAGCACTCCCCTTTTGTTCCGTTTTTTCTATTATAGCAGAGCCGGCGGCAAATATACAACAGGATTGTGTGAATAAATCCCGGTGCCTGTTGCAAACATCTTTGTTTAACAGGCAATGGGTAAAGGGTGAAGCCGTACTTACACAGCCACTTCTTTCCAAAAATCGGCCCTATTTTTAGTGAAGAGTGAATAAGTAAAAACCGGCAAGCTTCTTCCGAAGCTTGCCGATTTTTGGTGACCCGTACGGGACTCCCCGCCTGCGGGCGGGCCGGGTCGCGGCTCTGACGTGCCCCCGGCACGTCATTCACTCCCGCTCCCTTCTCGTCCCGACGAGGGGATTAGCAGAATGAGAGAAGCCCCACCATTCGGTGGGGCTTCTCTCATTCTGGTGACCCGTACGGGACTCGAACCCATGTTACCGCCGTGAAAGGGCGGTGTCTTAACCACTTGACCAACGGGCCATAAAAAGGCGCAGTGGTCAAGCTGCGCCTTAATTTGGTAGCGGCACCTGGATTCGAACCGGGGACACTGCGGGTATGAACCGCATGCTCTAGCCAACTGAGCTATGCCGCCATGCTTATCTCTCGAACAGCAATAGGAATTTTATCAGACAGGGCCCGACTTGTCAACTGTTTTTTCAAAAAGTCCCGAAAATTTTTTTCAAAATTTATGCAAGTTTCTCTTGCAAAGTTTGGCGTCCTGTGTTATCATGTACAGGCTATGGAGGGTTAGCTCAGCTGGTTAGAGCGTCCGCCTCACACGCGGAAGGTCGACGGTTCGAGTCCGCCACTCTCCACCAGAAAAAAGCCAAGTCGTATGACTTGGCTTTTTTCAATGAAATAAATCCCTTCGGGATTTGTGAAATATGCTTCGCATATGAAATAGCTGGCGCTATGAAATACGCTGCGGCGTATAGAGGATTTATTTTATTTCACTTTCTGCGTCAGCAGAAAATTTCATAATCCGTCAGGATTATTTCACATTGCAGAGCAATATTTCATCCGTTTTCTACGCCAAGCCCCGATCTGGTTTTCACATTCTCATTGCAGCCCCTTGACAAGCGAGGCTACCCTTCTTGTAAAAATTACCCAAAGCACCTGAATGTAAAAGCATTCAGGTGCTTTTTTCTTTTCCCCTTCTCCCTCCCGCTTGCAATCCGGAGGCGCTGCCGTTATAATGTTTTTACCAACAAAAAACAGGATGGATGTGTTGATATGAACAGATTAAAAGATAAGGTTGCCATCGTTACCGGCTCCACCAGCGGCATCGGTGCCGCTACCGCCCGGCTTTTCGCCAAGGAAGGAGCTTCGGTGGTCATTTGCGGCCGCCGGGAAAAACGGGGCAATGCCCTGGCTCAGGAGATCCGGAAAGGCGGCGGCAAAGCCATGTATCATTTCCTTGACCTGACCCAGCCGGAAACCATTACCGCCCTCTTTGCCGATACCAGGGAGAAGCTGGGCAAAATCGATGTGCTGGTGAACAATGCCGCCAACATCGGCCTGCCCGACGGTACCGTGGAGGAAGTGACCCCGGAGATGTGGGACGCCATTTTCCAGAGCGACCTGCGGGGTGCCTTCATCGCCACCCGGGAGGTGCTGCCCTTCCTGAAGGAAAACGGCGGCGGCTCCATCATCAACATCGGCTCCATGGCCTCCACCGGCGGTGACCTGGGCGCCACGGCCTACAGCGCCGCCAAGGCCGGCGTGGATATGCTGACCAAGTCCGTGGCCCTGCAATACGGTAAGCAGGGCATCCGCTGCAACTGCGTCCGCCCGGGGCTGATCGTCACCCCCCAGAACGAGCCATACCTGCCCCAGTTCAGCAAGGAGGTCTTTCTGGATAACGTGGCCGTCACCCGCTACGGCCGCCCGGAGGACATCGGCCAGATGTGCATCTTCCTGGCCTCCGATGAGAGCGCCTATGTCACCGGGCAGATTTTTGATGTGGATGGCGGTATCAGCTGCCATGTGGCCACGGTGGCCCAATTCCGCCGGGGCAATTCCAACACCTGGGATCATTGATTTGGAAACGGCGAGGTTTCTATGCTGAATTTTGACTGCGGTAAATATGCCTACGCTTCCCGCCGGAATGTGGTCTTTGCCCGCAAGGGCATGGCCTGTTCCTGCGTGCCTCTGGCCTCCCAGGTGGGGATTGACACCATGAAGCGGGGCGGCAACGCCATGGATGCCGCCATTGCCATGGCGGTGACTCTGCCCTTGGTGGAGCCTACCTGCAACGGTCTGGGCAGCGACTGCTTTGCCCTGATCTGGAGCGCCAAAGAGCAAAAGCTCTACGGACTCAACGGCTCCGGCCTGGCCCCCATGGCCCTGTCCGCCCAACGGGTGCGGGAGATGGGTTACAAACAGATGCCGGTGAACGGCTGGCTGCCCACCATGGTGCCCGGTGCCCCCGCCGCCTGGGCGGCGCTGCGCCGCCGCTTTGGCCGCCTGTCCATGGCGGAGCTGATGGCCCCGGCCATCCAATACGCCCGGGAGGGCTTTCCGGTGCCGCTGAACGTGCACCGGCTGTGGGTAGAGGAAGCCGCCCGCTTCCGCGCCGCCGCCGAAAAGGAGCCGGCAGTGTTTGCCCCCTGGCTGGCCTACTTCACCAAAAACGGGAAAGCCTACGGTCCCGGGGAACTGTTCCGCCTGCCGGACTATGCCGGCACGCTGGAGAGCCTGGCTGCCACCGACTGTGAGAGCTATTACCACGGTGAACTGATGGAAAAGATCGTGGCCTTCTCCCGACAGACCGGCGGCTACTTCACCGAGGCGGATTTTGAAAATTACGCCCCCCTGTGGGTGGAGCCCATCACCATCAACTACAAGGGATACGATGTGTATGAGATGCCCCCCAACGGCCACGGCATCACCGCCCTGATGGCCCTGAACATCCTCAAGGGGATGGAACTGGGGCAGCGGGACAGCGTCGATACCTATCACAAGATGATCGAGGCGGTGAAGCTGGCCTTTATCGACGCCAAAACCTTTGTGGCCGACCCCCGGTATATGTGCACCCAGGTCAGCGACCTGCTGTCTGAACGCTATGCCGCCCGCCGCCGGGCACTGATCGGAGAAACCGCCCTCTATCCCACTGCCGGGGATCCGGCCTGCGGGGACACGGTGTATTTCTGCACCGCCGATGAGGAAGGCAACATGGTTTCCTTTATCCAGAGCAATTATATGGAATTCGGTTCCGGCGTGGTGATCCCGGGCACGGCCATCAGCCTGCAAAACCGGGGGGCCAACTTCTCTCTGGAGGAGGACAGTGACAACTGCCTGCAAGGGGGCAAGCGCTCTTACCACACCATCATCCCCGGCTTTCTGGCCAAGGATGGCCGGCCCATCGGCCCCTTCGGCGTGATGGGCGGCTTCATGCAGCCCCAGGGCCATGTGCAGGTGGTGGTGAACACCGTGGATTACGGCATGAACCCCCAGGACTGCCTGGACGCGCCCCGCTTCCAGTGGCAGGGCGGAAAGAAAATTCAGCTGGAACAGGCGGTGCCCGCCGCCGTGGCGGAGGAGCTGCGCCGTCGGGGCCATGAGGTGGAGGTGGTCAGTGACCGCATCGCCATGGGCCGGGGCCAGATCATCTGGCGGCGAGAGGACGGCACCCTGGTGGGCGGCACCGAGCCCCGCTCTGACGGGGCCATTGCCGTTTGGTGAGTTCTGGAAGGAGGGACTATGCAGCTTAAACTGGATAACAGCAAAACCTATGCCATCGCCTTGGAGGGCGGCGGCGCCAAGGGGGCCTATGAAGTGGGCGTTTGGCAGGCGCTGGAGGAGGCGGGCATCCGCTATAACGCCGTGTCCGGCACCTCGGTGGGCGCTCTGAACGGTGCCATGATGGCCATGCGGGATCTGCCCCGGGCCATCGCCTGCTGGGAGGATATCCGTCTGTCCCGGATCATGGCCCTGGACACGGATGCCGAGCAGGATCTGAGCCGCCTGATGAACGGGCAGGCAGAGCTGGAGGATTTGCCGGAACTGATCTCCCCGGCGGTGGATATCATCAAGGCCCGGGGCCTGGATGTAGCCCCCCTCCGGGCCTGGGTGCGAGAGATCGCCGATGGAAAGGCCATCCAGCAGTCGGACGTGGCCCTGTTCGTCTCCACCGTTGACCTCACCGACCGGCAGGCGCTGGAGGTCAAGGTCAACGACCTGCCGGAGGAGGAGATCTGCAACATGCTGCTGGCCAGCGCCTATCACCCCAGCTTCCGGCAGGAAAAGCTGGGCGGCAAATTCTATGCCGACGGTGGCTTTGTGGACACCATTCCCATTCACGCCCTGGTGGAAAACGGCTATAAGGATATTATCGCCGTGCGCATTCCCGGTCTCGGCATCGAAAAGCGCTTCCGCCTGCCGGAGGATGTGTCCATCACCTATATTGAACCCACCCGTGACCTGGGCTTTGTGCTGAACTTTGACGCCGGTCAGGCCCGGCGCGACCTGCGCATCGGTTATCTGGACGCCCAGCGGGTGCTCTACGGCCTCTTTGGCCGGGACTACTACATTGACCGCAGCCTCAGCGACCGGGAGGCCCTCTCTCTGCTGCTGGACATTCTCCCGCCGGAGCCGGGGCGGACCCTTCGCCACCATTGTGAGCGGCGGCTTCCCCGCATTGCCCGCCGCCTGAATGTGGCCGCGGGGGATTATTGCGAGCTGCTTATGGCCTGTGTGGAGCGGGCCGCCCAGGAGCAGGACATTGACCCCATGGCCGTCTACACCGACCGCCAGCTGCTGTCCCTGACCGGGCTGATACAGGAATAGAGCGACTGTCAAAAAAGCTGCCGCAAAACCTTGGTTTTGCGGCAGCCTCTTTTTTCGTTTTCCGATTTATTCCACAATATTTTCGCCGATTTTGTACACGTCCCCGGCGCCCACAGTGAGGATGATATCCCCGGGCTGGGCCTTGCGCTTGAGTTCTTCCTCCAGTTCCCCAAAGGTGGGGTAGAACTCCGCCCCCTGCACCCGCTCTGCCAGGGCGGCAGAGGAGATGCCGATGGTGTTCTTCTCCCGGGCGGCAAAGATCTCCGCCAGCAGCAGCACATCCGGCCGCCGCAATTGGGTAACAAAGTCCTCGAACAGGGCCGCCGTGCGGGTATAGGTATGGGGCTGGAACACCAGAATGCAGCGCTTGTAGTTCAGCTCCTTCACCGTATCCAGCAGGGCCTTCAGCTCACCGGGATGGTGGGCATAATCGTCATACACATCCGCCCCGTTGTACTTGCCCTTGAACTCAAAGCGGCGTCCGGCGCCGTTGAAGCCGGCCAGACCGTATTTCACCGCATTGGGCCGCACCCCCAGGCAGATGGCGGCGGCGGTAGCAGCCAGGGCATTTTTCACATTGTGCAGCCCCGGCACATGGAGGGTCACATCGGTAAACAGCTTTCCCTTGAACATCACGTCAAAATGGGAGTTGGCCCCCAAAAACTCGATGTTCTCCGCATAGACATCCGCCTCTTCCGTCAGGCCAAAGGTCATCACCTTGCGGGGAATGCCCTGTAGGGTGGCCATGGTATTGGCGTCATCCCGGTTGGCAACCACATAGCCGTCCTCCGGGGTGCGCAGGGCAAACTCCCGGAAGGAGTGCTCCACATCCGCAAGATCCTTAAAGAAATCCAGATGGTCGGCCTCCACGTTCAAAATCACCGCCACGGTGGGGTGGAGGGACAGGAAGGAATTGTAATACTCGCAGGCCTCCATGATAATGGTATTGCCATGGCCCACCCGGTGCCCGGCGTTCAGCAGGGGCAGCGTGCCGCCGATCATGACGGTAGGATCCTTATCCGCCGCCATCATGATGTGGGTACACATGGAGGTGGTAGTGGTCTTGCCGTGAGTGCCGGAAATACAGATGGCATTGCTGTAGTCCTTGGAAATAGCGCCCCAGGCCTGGGTGCGCTCAAAAATCGGGATTCCCAGCTCCCTGGCCCGGACGATCTCCGGGTTGTCATCATGGACGGCGGCAGTGCGCACCACGAATTCGATCTCTTCCGTGATGTTCTCCGCCCTGTGCCCGATGTTCACCGGGATGCCCTTTTCCAGCAGCCCCAGCACATTGGGGTTTTTGTTCATATCCGAACCGCTGACCGCAATGCCCATCCCCCGCAGTACTTCCGCCAGGGAGGACATGGAAACGCCCCCGATGCCGATCAGATAGCCTCTCCTGCCCGGAGAGAGAAAATTATCAAATTCAGTCATATGCTACTCCATTGCCCTGTTATTCGTTAATACAATATCTATTGAAGTCCGCCCATAAAAATGCTAAAATCTTCGTAGTATTATAATACGGACGCGGCTGCATTGCAAGCATATAATCCCTTGCCGCCGCTCATATCCTTGTTTGAAGCATTTTGGGTGAGGTGCGTTTATGGAAAATATTACGCCGCCGAAATATGTGCGTCAGGTTTTACAGGGCCTTCAGGCCCGGGGCTACGTGGCCTATCTGGTGGGCGGCTGTGTCCGGGATATGGCCCTGGGTGTCCGGCCCCATGACTGGGACATCTGCACCAGCGCCCTGCCGGAACAGGTGATGGAGGTCTTTCCCGATGCCCGGCCCACCGGACTGAAACACGGCACGGTCACGATCCCCCTGAACTCCCGTGCCGTGGAAGTCACCACCTTCCGTTCGGAGGAGAACTATACCGACCACCGTCACCCGGAGAAAGTCCACTTTGTGGGAGAATTGACCACAGATCTCAGCCGCCGGGACTTTACCGTCAACGCCATGGCCCTCTCCCCTGACGGGCTGCTCATGGATCCCTTCGGCGGCCTTGACGATCTGCAGCATCACTGCATCCGCTGTGTGGGCAGCCCGGAGCTGCGTTTTGAGGAGGATGCCCTGCGCATGTTCCGCGCCCTGCGCTTCTCCGCCCGGCTGGACTTCACCATTGAGGAGGCCACCCTGGCCGCCATCTCCAGGAAGGCCCACCTGGCCTCCGCCCTGGCGGCGGAGCGGGTGCGGGACGAGGTGGAGAAAACCCTGCTGACCCCCCGGCCCGAGGCGGTGGGTCTGATGCTGCGCCTGGGCCTGCTGGACGCTTTCCTGTGCCGCCGGCCGGAGGATGCCCTGCCGGAGCTGAAGGCGCTCACCAAGCTGCCCCGTAAGGCCCTTGACCGCTGGATGGCCCTGTGTGTCCTTCTCCGCCGCCGGGGACTGATCACCTCGGTGGAGCGCTTCTTGACCGCCCTGCGGCTGGACAGCCGCACCATCCGCTGCTGCACGGACGCTTCGGCCCTGCTGGAGGGCGGCAAGCCCCGCAGCGTCCCGGAGTGGAAGCAGCTTTTGCGGCGCTGGGGGGTAGATACCGTCAGTACCGCCGCCCGCTGCCGGGACACGCTGGATGGCGGCAGCAGCAGCCGGGAGCTGAAAGCGGTGCTGAAAGGGGGGGAATGCTTCTCCATGAAGCATCTGGCCGTCAGCGGAGATGATCTGGCCGCACTGGGCCTGAAAGGCCGGGAGCTGGGGGAAATGCTGAATTTCCTCCTGGACTATGTGATCGAATACCCGGATAACAACCGGCGGGAGCTGCTGCTGTCCCTGGCCGGGAATACGGAGGAATTGTGATGGACACTTGGGAAAGCCTGAAAAGAGACTGCGCCGGCTGCCGGGGCTGTTCTCTGGCCCAGACCCGGCACAACCTGGTTTTCGGTGTGGGCAATGAGCAGGCGGAGGTCATGCTCATCGGGGAAGGCCCCGGGGAGCAGGAGGATCTGAAGGGGATCCCCTTTGTGGGCCCGGCGGGAAAATTGCTGGATGATATGCTGGAAATGATTGACCTGGACCGGCAGAAGGTGTATATTGCCAACATCGTCAAGTGCCGCCCGCCCCGGAACCGGGATCCGCTGAATGTGGAGCAGGATGCCTGTGCCCCCTGGCTGAACCGGCAGATCGCCTTGGTAAACCCCAAAATCATCGTCTGTCTGGGGCGGATCGCCGCCATGCGCCTGATCCGGGAGGATTTTCGCATTACTCGGGAGCATGGCCAGTGGTTTGACCGGGATGGCCGCCGTATCATGGCCACCTATCACCCCTCGGCTCTGCTGCGGGATCTGGACAAGCGGCCGGAGGCCTTTATGGATCTGCGGGCACTGAGAAAGGAAATCAAGGCTGTTTGCAGCCGGACTTATTGATATGCTGGAATTCAAGACCCTCACCCTGGCGGATAAGGCCTGGGTGGATGAGCTGGTGATGTGGGAGGACAGTCCCAGCGCCGGCTTTAACTTTGGCAACATCTATCTTTGGAGTGAAAACCACGAGCAGCTGGTGGCCCGCGCCGATGGCCGGATGGTCACCAAGCTGCGCCGTGGCGATCAGACCGCCTTTGTCTTTCCCATTGGCCGGGGGCCTCTGGCCCCGGCGGTGGAGGCCACCCGGGAGTTTGCCGCTTCCCGGGGCTGGCCCCTGGTGTTTCGGGGGCTGACGGAGAAGCACCTGGCCCAGCTGGAGGAGGCATACCCCGGCGGCTTTGCCTATACCGAAAATGAGACTTGCGCCGATTATGTGTATCTGGCGGAAAAGCTGGCCACCTACAGCGGCAAGGCCCTCCACGGCAAGAAGAACCACTGCAACCGCTTTGAGGCGGAAAACAACTGGGACTTTGTGCCCCTGGGCCGGGAGCTGATCCCCGACTGTCTGGATATGCTGGAAAACTGGATGGAGGAGAACGCCCAGCGGCTGGACTCCAGCATTGTTCGGGAACGCCGCGCCATTCTGAGAGCCTTTGCCGCCTATGAGAAGCTGGGCTTCGAGGGCGGCGTGCTGCGGATCGAAGGGAAGATCGTGGGCTTCAGCCTGGGAGAATTCACCAGTCCCGACTGCTTTGACGTCCACTTTGAGAAGGCCGACGGCAGCATCAACGGGGCCTACCCCATGGTCTGCCGGGAGCTGACCCGCCAGCTGATGGCGGCCCATCCCAATCTGCGCTATATGAACCGGGAGGAGGACATGGGGCTGGAATCCCTCCGCCGCTCCAAGCAGTCCTATAAGCCGGAATTCATGGTGAGAAAGTTTACCGCCAGGTGGAAGTATGACTGAGTATTGCATCCGTGCCTACCGCCCGGGAGACCGGGCCGCCCTCACCGCCCTGTGGCGGCAGGTTTTTGGTGACCCGGAGGCCGTGATCGCCGCCTTTTTTGATGCCCTGCCCGCTATGGGCGTGGGCGCCGTGGCGGTGGCGGAGGACCGCCCCGTGGGAGCGGCTTATGTGCTGGACGCGCTGGCCCTGGTGGACACCCGGGGGCAGGCGCGGCGCGGCGGCTATCTCTACGCTGTGGCCGTTGCCACGGAGCACCGGCATCAGGGCCTGGGGGAAGGGCTGAGCCGGGAGGCCGCCGCCCTGTCCCGCAGACGGGGGACGGAATTTATCTGCACCCTGCCGGCGGAGCCTTCCCTCTACGCCTGGTATGAGGAGATTCTGGGGCTGCACTGCGCCCTGCACCGGAAAGCATACACGATCACTGCCAAGGCGGGTCTGCCGGTGGAGCGGCTCTGTCCGGAAGACTATCTTGCCCGCCGGGAGGCGCTGTTGACCGGCACGCCCCATCTTCGGCCGTCCCCTGCGGTCATGGCCTTTGCCGGGCAGTTTTTCACTCTTTTCGGCGGCGGGCTGTATGCCTGCGGCAGCGGTCTCTGCGCCGCCTATGCGGATGGCGGGAAAGCCCTGATCCGGGAGCTGATCGTCCCGGCGGGTGTGGCGGCGGCGGACGTGGCCGCTTCCCTCTGTGCCGCCCTGGACTGCCAGGAGGGGCAGCTCCTTCTCCCCGCTATGGAGGGGGAGCCTTATCTGGCCGCCCCGGCCGGTGTTCTCCCGCCGGACTGCGTCTGGAATCTGAGTTTCGATTGATTTTACATTTGATTTTACATTTTTGAAACAACTTGCCGGTTTAATATGAAACATCTTTCGGCTATTATAATAACTGCAAGTGACAGTTTTTCATCTTTTTCATTTTGTCCTCAACCATACAGCGAAACGGGGCGGCCTGGCCGCTCCGTTTTGTTTGTTATAGGGGCTTTTGCTTTGCCCCCCCTCTGGCCGAGAACGAACCTCTCAGTCTTTTGCTGCGCAAAAGCCAGCCCCCCTTGAAAAGGGGAGCCTAGCCTGTAGACAAAGCCTCGCAGAGTTTTTTCGCCGCAGCGAAAAAAGAATTCCGATCGTTTTCCGCGGCGACCGGTGCGTTGCGGAAAACACTTCTCACGGAATGAGTGTCGAAATGTACGCCGTAGGCGCACATTGAGGCAGCGAATGCAGTGCAAACCTTTTCGTTGACAAAGTCAAAATGACTTTGTCAACGATGCAAAAGCCGCTGTGGAAATGTTCGGTGGTCGTAAAACAGTAATATGTGAATTTCTTGGAACAGGCATGATTTCGGTCATGCCTGTTCCGCTTTTATCAGTTCATCCACGGGAATATAGCCAACAAGGTCATATTCGATATGTACCCTCTGTTTGCGTTTACCGCTGGACTTGTCCGGTGCCTCCACATAAACCGCCTTTACAAGCTCTCTGAGAGCATATGGCGTAAGTTCTGTTCCTCAAAAATCAAATCGTCTATTTCTTCGGGAGTAAGCTCTCGGGCTTCGTCCTCTTTTCGTTTCTCATTCATCCGGTCGAACCTCCTTTTCTTTCATTCACTTCGATTCGTTTTATTCAAAGTATCATTGGGATCGTAAGCACAGTAGGTGTAGCTGCACACGGCGATGTTTTACAAAATGCAGCGTTGCCGATATAGTGGAAAATGAAAATCTTTAATTTGCCTACAAAAGGTCAAAACAAACTTTGCAAGCAGTGCACGTGTGTACACACATCGTGCATTTTTCAAATTTCAGCAAAGCTGAATTTTGCAAAAGCTTGTTGGGAAGCATCCCAAACCCTTTGACGATTTTTTCAAAATCGGCTACGCTCCTGCGGAGCTAACATCATTTCAGATGGGAAAGAGAAAGCAGAATTTTTTTAATGCCTTCGTAAATTTCTTCCTGATTCTTTTTGATTTCTTCAATGTCCGCTTCGTAGATGTTACCCGTTGTGTTAAGTTGTTTGGCAATCTGGTTTTCGCTGTTGGATATTCGTTTCATTTTGGAAGTCAACTGACGGAGTTCGGGCATATCCAAATTTACAACATACCCGTCGATTGCCATTTTGCGGAGATAGGCACTCATGTTCTCTGTTCCCATCTGTGCCATTTTCTTTCTTATCAACTCGTATTCTTGATCGTTCACAAAGAACTTTATCTGTTTCGGACGCAGTCTATTTCTTCTATCAGCCATAACCTCTCTACTTTCTAAAAACAAATATAAATTTATTGAAGCCCCATGATAAAGATCACCAGTGCCATGACCGTCATAACGGTCCAACCAATGTATCGTCCTGCAATCTCCCAATCGGACGGTTCCGCATAGTCTACATTGCGGATTCGGAATGCCAGATTCCAACGGAATAGTTCATCGGCAAACAGTACAGAAAGTGCATTGAGAATACAAATAAATACCGCTCCAAACCATGCAAAGCCTTCGCCTTTATGAGTCATCTCGGGTTCATTCATTAATTCCCATATGGTCAATGCAGATGGTTCCACAGGATCAATGATATTTCCGTTTTCATCTCGCTCAATTCCATCGCTTGTTACATAAGAAAAACCGAAGTTATCAAATGTACCATCTTCGTTGTATAGCCAATAGGAATCTCCTAAATCTAAGATACCACCACGAAATAAAATTTCATCGTCTTTGCGAAGTTCCACTCCTGTCATGTGGTCCGCCAAGTCTTCTTCTTTGGGAATAGCAGTTGGATCTTCTATTGCTTTATAAGTACCATAGATTTTATCGCCATGCTGAAATACTACGGTCTTATCTTTGGACACGGTAAAAACAGCCTGTTTTCCCATAAATTCGCCTGAATACACAGTATTTCCGTTTGTCACAGTTGGAACAAGGATCGAGTCCTTGTATGCAAAACCGACCCTCGAAATTGTTTTAGGATAAATCACTGCAAACACCAGCGCCATCATAATCATGATAATCAGAAGACCTTTTTGCAAAAGATTTAAGTTCTTTATTCTGTTCATGTATATACCTCCTATTTACAATTCGAGTAAGAAAGATTATTGTAATTTTATATTGGGGGTGGTGTGTCCACACATATTATACCGCATCTGCGTATTTTCTTCAATATGACACGCTGCACTTTATCGCAATAAAGCGTAACATTCTTTGAAAGCACACCCAAGTTGACCTTGGGGCGTGTGTACATCAATCAAGAGATTTGTATTCTGTTACTCCCTTTAGATAGGCTTTGGGATTGCTGGTAAGTATCAAATCGGCGTATGCCATCGGGTCATTATAGATCAGATAGTCAAGCTCTGACCGCTGATACATATTGTTGGCTACCTCATTTTCAACGGCGATTGTGTCAATAGCAATCATGCTGCCGTCTGAAAAACAAAGCTCTACACAAGCGGTATCAAGGTTAAATTTGCAAGATAACAGGTGTTTCATGGTGAATACCTCCGTAATTTTTATATTTTGTTGCTAAAAAAGAACGATGCCGGTCATGTGACTCGACATCGTTCTTTTCGTTGTTGTTTCCAAACCTGTCAGACAGATGCCTAAAATAGTAATTTTTTAGAATTACTGTCTTACGAGCACCCGTCTAAACCACAGCGGCTTTTCGTTTATTTCCTTAGCCCAGAACTTCGGCGGTATACATCTTCACGTCACTGGTGACGCCGTATTCCTTGTTCAGTCTGCTCAGGGCGGCAAAATGGGCACTGCGGAGATGCCCCGGCAGATACTTGCGGCTCTCCCAGCGCTCCACGATCAGCATCTTCCCCGGCTCTACGGCGGAGCAGGCCAGCTCATAGCTGATATTGCCTGGCTCCTGATTGCTCTTTTCCACCACAGCGACCGCGCGAACCTTTTCCAGATAGGCCTCCTGTTTTTCGGGGTCGATCCTGTTTTCACAGTATACGATCAGCATTTTCTTCTCTCCTTTTCAGCAAACGTTGATCTAGCGTTTACTTCAGGACAGGTTCCCCGTGGCATACATGGCGGCCGTCAGGGCCACCACCGGCGCCGTCTCACAGCGGAGGATCCGCTCCCCCATGGAGCACAGGTGCAGCCCGCAGATTCGGGCCAGCTCTGCCTCAAAGGGCTGGAAGCCCCCCTCCGGCCCGGTGATGATGGCGGCGGTCTTTGCCTCCCGGTTGGTGCCCAGCACCGCGTCCAGCGCCTCCCGCTCCCCGGTCTCATACATGAACAGGCCCAGATCCTTCTTCACCGCAATGTCCAGCATGGCGGTAAAGTCCCCGGCCCAGCCCACCTGGGGGATGATGCCCCGACCGGACTGCTTGGCGGCCTCCTCCGCAATGCGCTGCCACCGCTCCAGCTTCTTCTCCGGCTTCTCCGGCTTGGCCACACAGCGGCTGGACTGGAAGAACAGGATCTCATAGGCCCCGGCCTCCACGCATTTCTGGATGATGTAATCGGTCTTGTCCCCCTTGGGCAGGCCGCAGAGCACCGTGACCTTCACGCTGGGTTCCGCCGGGCAGCGGACAACCTCCACCACCTCAGCCTCCACCTGCTCCTTATCGGCCTTCACCAGGCGGCATTTATAGTCCGTCCCCTGCCCGTCACAGATGATCATATCCTCCCCCGGGCGCAGGCGCAGCACATGCACATGCTCCGCATCCCGGCCGGTCATGATGGCCATGCCGCCTTTGATATTGGTGCCGGCCATAAAAAATCTAGGCATAAACCCACCCCGATTTCAATTTCTTTGTCTTAATTATTACATAATCCCAACATTTTTGCAATAGGCAGCATAGAATGTTTTTGAGGTGAGATTTTCCCATGACCGATAAAGAGATTCAGCGGCGGCTGAATAATTTTGAGGCCGTCTGGCAGCGGGTACAGAGCAGCAAGCTCACCACCGGCGGTGCGGCGCTGATGCCCCGCAAGGAGCCAAAAAACCGTGCCGTCCGCTTCGACCCCCGGCATAGATAGCAAAAAGGCGCAAAGGAAAATCCTTTGCGCCTTTTCGATTTTTTTGATTTAAAATCAGTAAGCCACGCCCCAGTAGATCATGGTCTTGGCCGGCTTGCCGCAGCAGGCACAGACCTCGCCCAGCTGCTCCTGCTTGAAGGGGATGCAGCGGGAAGACATCCCCGCCTTCTCCTTCATGTCCAGCTCGCACTGGAGGTCGCCGCACCACATGGTCTTGATGAAGCCGCCGTTCTTCTCCTGCAGCTCCTTGGCTTCCTCCAGAGAGTGGGCCACATAGGTGTGCTCATCCAGGTTCTTCCTGGCCTTCTCATAGAGCCCCTTCTGCACGTCGTCCAGCAGCTCCGGCAGGCGCTGGGCAATCTCCTCCAGCTTGACGGAGATTTTCTCCCCGTTGTCCCGGCGCACCGCCACGCAGACGCCGTTCTCGATATCCTTGGGCCCCAGCTCCACCCGGAGAGGGACGCCCTTCATCTCGTACTGGGCACACTTCCAGCCCATGCTGTTGTCGCTGAGGTCGATCTTGGCCCGGATTCCGGCGGCCTGGATGGCCTCAAACAGGGCCTGGGCCTTCTCGGCAACACCGGGCTTATGCTGGGCCACCGGCACCACCACCACCTGGATGGGGGCGATGCGGGGGGGCAGCACCAGGCCGTTATTGTCGCCATGGGTCATGATGATGCCGCCGATGATGCGGGTGGACATGCCCCAGGAGGTCTGCATGGGGTACTTCTGCTGGTTGTCCTTATCGGTAAAGGTGATGCCGAACTGCCGGGCAAAGCCGTCACCAAAGAAGTGGCTGGTGCCGGACTGGAGGGCCTTCTTGTCATGCATCATGCACTCGATGGTGTAGGTGTTTTCCGCCCCGGCAAATTTCTCCTTATCGGTCTTGTTGCCCCGGATGACCGGCATGGCCAGATAATTTTCGCACACATCGGCATAGACCTCCAGCTGGTGGAGGGTCTCCGCCCGGGCCTCCTCCTCGGTGGCATGGAGGGTGTGGCCCTCCTGCCAGAGGAACTCACGGCCCCGCAGGAAGGGGCGGGTGGTCTTTTCCCAGCGCAGCACACTGCACCACTGGTTATACAGCATGGGCAGGTCACGCCAGGAATGGACGATATGACTCCAGTGGTCGCAGAACAGGGTCTCGGAGGTGGGGCGGATGCAGAGCCGCTCCGGCAATTCCTCGCTGCCGCCCACCGTGACCCAGGCGCACTCGGGGGCGAAGCCCTCCACATGATCCTTTTCCTTCTGCAAAAGGCTCTCGGGGATCAGCATGGGCATGGACACGTTTTCATGCCCGTCCCGCTTGAACATCCCGTCCAGGATCTTCTGGATATTTTCCCAGATGGCGTAGCCGTAAGGGCGCATGATGAAGCAGCCCTTGATGCCGGAATAATCCACCAGCTCCGCCTTGGTGCACACATCGGTGAACCACTGGGCAAAGTCCACCTCCATATCGGTGATCTGTTCCACTTTCTTTTCTTTTGCCATTGTATTTCCTCTCTCTCGCCAGAGCCCTTGCTCCGTCGTATTCGCGGCAAACCGCAATTATGTATTTTAACTTTCCCAACCTGCCTTGTCAATAGCGGGGCAGGTTCCTTTTTCCAGGCTAAGCCCGCCCCCCCCCACAAAAGGCAGCAAAACGGCGTCTAAATATTAAATTCTGCTGCCCAGCGACAAAATCCGCCGGATTTTTCTTGACCTCCGGCCCCACAGCGGCTATAATGTCTACGATTGAGCCGGGAGGCGGCTGATGCTTGCAGCCTTCTGGTTCACACCCAACGGAGGTGAAAGCGATTAACAAGCAGAAATTCCTTGCTGAGCTGGGCCGCCTGCTGACCTTTATGTATGAGGAGGACAGGCAGACCGCCCTGGCCATGTACAGCAAGATGTTTGATGACGCGGTGGAGGAGCAGATGCTGCTCCAGTTTTTGGTATCCCCCACCCGTCAGGCCGTGGTTCTGGCCCGCTCTTACGACGCCAAGGAGCGGAAGCTTCAGGTACATACCCAGTCCCGGGCTGAGGATGGCTATGGGGATGTTGCGGAAGGCGAGCTGCCCCCCTTCATCCTTTCCATAAGCGATTTGCAGCAGGAGGCCGCCGCCCAGGGTATTTTTGAGCCGGTGGAGGTTCCGCCCCAGGTGGACGAGAACCAGTTCTCCCTGTTTGATGAGGCCGCCCCGGTGGAGGAAGCACCCCTGCCCGTAGAGGACGCACCCGTCAGCGATTCCGTCAGTGAGTTTGCCGATGCGGTGGATGCCTTTTTGGCCGACTTTGCCATTGCCGATGGTGAGCTGGTTTCCAAGAGCGGCGGAGCCCCCGCTCCCGCTGAGGAGCCGGAGTCCCTGCCTGCCGAAGAAGCGGAGGCAGTGGATGCCCCCGTCTCCGAAGCGGAGGACGTTCTCCCTGTCCCGGTGGAGGAAGCGGCGGTGATGGAGCTGCCGGAGGAAGAAGAGGAGCAGGCCCCCGCCACCCAGCGCAAGGCCAATGTATTTCTTCTGATCCTGTATGTGATCTTTGCCATTCCCCTGGGCCTGCTGGGCATCGCCGCGCTGCTGGTGCCCACGCTGCTGAGCCTGTCCCTGGCCATCTGCTTTGTGTCCGCCGGTGTCCTGGTGCTGACGGCGGCCTTTGGCGGCTTCGCCATCTTTGCCGATCTGATGGTAATTTTAGGTCTGGCCATCATTCTGCTGGCCCTGGGCCTGCTGCTGACCTGGCTGTTCATCTGGTTCATCGGCGGGGCCATTGTGGGTCTGATCCGCGGCCTGTGCCATCTCGGCGGCAAATGGTGCTATAAGGAGGTGCCTGTCCAGTGAAAAGCGGTTGGAAAATCATTCTCATTGTGGTGGTCATCGCCCTCCTGCTGGGTGCTGTCTGCATCGGCGTGGGCGCCATGACCGGCGCGGACTATTCCCGCATCTGGGCCACGCTGGACAGCAGGTATCACGTGGATATGTACTACCAGTACTTCACCGAGGTGTGGAACATGCTGGTAACAGAATTGGCATAAGTGATATGCCTATAAAAACCTCGAAACTGTGTGAAACAGTTTCGAGGTTTTTCTTTAGTTACCGCATTCAATGGAGATCCGGTTGAAAGCCTCCAGAATATCGTCGATGGCGGTGGCGGCTTTTTCCGCCCCGGCCTTATCCATCACCACCTGGCCCTGGTTCATCATCAGCAGCCTGTCGCCGTACTCCACGGCATAGCGCAGGTTATGGGTCACCATCATGGCCGTCAGCTTCTTCTCCCGCACCACCTTGTCCGTCAGCTCCATGATGATCTCCGCCGTCTTGGGATCCAGGGCAGCGGTGTGCTCATCCAGGATCAGGAATTTCAGGGGTGTCATGGTGGCCATCAGCAGGGCTACTGCCTGCCGCTGGCCGCCGGAGAGGGCGCCCATTTTCACGTCCAGCTTATCCTCCAGCCCCAGCCCCAGGCTTTGCAGCTGCTGGCGGTAGAAATCCCGCCGCTGCCGGTTCACGCCCCGGCTCAGGCCGAAGGGCTTGCCCTTGTTGTCCGCCAGGGAGAGGTTTTCCAGCATGGTCAGCCCCGGGCAGGTGCCCGCCGCCGGGTTCTGGTACACCCGGCCCATGGCGGCATAGCGCTGGTATTCCTTCAGCTTGCCAATGTTCTTCCCGTCCATCAGCACCTCCCCGGCCTCCACCGGGATGGAGCCGCAGACGATGTTCAGCAGGGAGGTTTTGCCGCTGCCGTTGCTGCCCACGATGGATACGAACTGCCCCTCCTCCACCGTCAGGGAAAAGTCCTGAAACAGCGTCTGCTCGGTGACGGTGCCGGGGTTATAAATCTTGGTGATATTGCGCAGCTCAAGCATGGATGATCTCCTCCCCTTTTCGTCCGGACAGCACCAGCACCAGCAAAAACAGCAGCGCGGTGATCAGCTTCATCATATTGGCCGGCAGGCCCATGCTCAGGGCCAGCTGGATGCACAGCTTATACAGAATGCTGCCCAAAATCACAGCGGTGGTACCGGCAGGGGAAGCCAGAAAGCGAAGCCCCCGGCGCTTCCGCAGGCCCCTGGCCAGGCGGGAAGCGCTGTAATAATTCATCAGGGAAATGCCGATGATCACCGCCGCCAGGCCGTAGACCAGCTGGCCGGTACCCATGGTGGCGGAAAAGCTTCTCTGCTCATGGCAGACCACGCAGCCGCCCAGGGCCACCAGAGCGTTGGCGATCACCAGGCCCAGGATCTTCACCCGGCCCTTATCCTTGGCCAGGGTGGTGACCAGACCGGCATTATCACCCACAGCCCGCAGCAGCAGGCCGGACTTGGTTTTCAGGTACAGATCCATCAGCAGCTTCACCACCAGCACCAGCACCAGGGAGACCACCAGCTTGCGGGCCATGTTGCTGCTCTCCCCCATCAGCGCCATCACCGGGGCGGAGGTGAAAATCGTGTCCGTCCCCCGGTCCACCGTCAGGTTGGAACCGGCGATCTGCAGGTTGATGGAAAACAGGGCCGTCATGGTGATGATGCCCGCCAGCAGATTCCGCACCTTCAGGCGCACATGGATAAAGCCGGTGAAGAAACCGGCCAGGCCGCCCACCACCATGGCAATGGGCAGGGTCAGCCAGGGGTCAACCCCCTTGGTCAGCAGCACCGCCGTGACGGCGGCCCCCAAGGGGAAGGTGCCGTCCACCCCCAGGTCGGGAAAGTCCAGAATGGAATAGGTAATGTAGACGCCAAAGGAGATCAGCGCATAGACCAGCCCCTGGGTCAGGGTGCCGGTCAACAGGTCAACCATGGTAAAAGCCTCCTAGTAAGTAGTGGATTGAACGGATGGGAACAAATACATTCTCCGCCGCGGAACCAGCGGAGAATGTATTTTTGTTGGTTCGCGCTTTCGCTCAGCCCTCACTGGCCTCCACGGCCTTCTGGGCAACGTCATCGGGGAGGGTGATGCTCATGCCCTCCAGGGCGGCACTGTTGATGTAAATGCCGTACTCGGCGATGGTCTCATAGGGCAGCTCCTGGCAGGTGGCCTCACCGGTGAGCACCTTGGCGGCCATCAGGCCGGTCTGGATGCCCAGCTGGATATAGTCAAGCCCGGCGGAGGCAACGCAGCCCAGCTTTACCTGCTCGATCTCGGAGCCATAGATGGGGATTCCGGCCTCATCGGTCTTTTCCAGAATGGCGGCCAGCACACCCACCACGTTGTTGTCCGTCAGGTTGGAGAAGCAGTCCACCCCGTGGGAGATCAGCGTATCGGCAGCCTGGGTCACTTCGGCCTGGCTGGTGACACCCACCGTGTCGATGGTAAAGCCGTAGTCCGGGCCCTTGGCCTTGTATTCCTCAATGGCGGAGACGGAGTTGGGTTCGCTGGTGGTGTAGATGATGCCAATGGTCTTGGCCTCCGGCTGGAGCTGGCGGATCAGATCCAACTGCGCCTCAACCGGCAGCTTGTCGGAGGTGCCGGTGATGTTGCCGGTGTCCAGCTTGGCCTGAACCGGGTCGGTGATGGCGGTGAAGATCACGGGGATATCCTTATCCTCGGCAGCGGCATAGCAGGCCACAGCGGAGGGGGTGGCGATGCCCACCATCAGATCAACGTTCTCGGCGGAGAACTGCTGGCCGATCTGGGCCGCAATGTTGTCGTCAAACCCGGCGTTCTGATAGTCCACCTTCAGGTTCTCCCCTTCCTTCAGCCCGGCCTGCTCCAGGCCCATCAGGAAGCCTTCCCGGCAGTTATCCAGGGAGGCATGCTCCCCGTACTGGGAGATGCCGATGGAATAGGTTTTGCCGCTCTCCTCCGCAGGAGCGGCGGGTGCCTCTGCCGGCTTGCCGGAGCAGGCGGCCAGAGAAAGGGAAAGAGTCAGCGCCATCAGGGCGGAAGTAATTTTCCGGAATTTTTTCATAATAATATCTCCATTTCTATTCATAATCAGTTTTGTTTTGAAATTTTTATCTGGGGTACTCTCTTCAAAGGACACCATCGTCTCCCCCGCCATCGTTTTGTTAAAAGAACCATATCCTTACCTCGTTTCCTGCTGTCGGATAAAAAAATAAAAGCCCTGTCCCATTTGGGACAAGACTTACATCCTGCGGTACCACCCAAGTTGGCGCAAAGCGCCCTCTTGCTTCACGTACTTCATACGCGCCGCCCTGATAACGGGTGCGGTCCCCGTCAGCCACTACTGAGCCATCGGCCTTTCGCTCTGCCCTCGCAAGTCCATTCGCCGGAAACCGTACTGCTGTGATCCCACCACCCACAGCTCTCTGAAAGCCTGCGTAACCGGTTACTACTCTTGCTCATCGGTTTTTCCTGTTGCTCCGTATTATACGCATCTGCGGCGGATTTGTCAACAGGAATTTTCTGTTTTTCGTTACTGCGCTGCTGTGTTAAATCGCCGCATGCCTCACAGCCGCTTCCACAGCCGGATCACGCCCCTGTCGTTGAGCTGCTGCAAGGTCACCAGCAGGATGGGAAAGCTGAGCATCCCCCACACGCCCCAGACCCGCCAGCCCACATACACCGCCAGCAGGGAGGCCAGGGGGTTCAGCCCGATCTGATCCCCCAACAGCTTTGCCTGGGCACAGCTTCGCACCAGATTCACCAGCCCCCAGCAGATCAGCAGCCCCAGCCCCAGCCGGGTGCTGCCCAAAATCAAGCTGTAGACCGCCCAGGGCACCAGCACAATGCCGGTGCCGAAAACCGGCAAGGCATCGATCACAGCCGTCACCGCCGCCAGCATGACCGGGTTTTTCACCTCCAGCAGCCAGAAGGCCAGCAGCAGCTGGAAAAAGGTCATCAGCAGCAAAATCGCCTGGGCCCGCAGAAAGCCGCCGAAGCTGCCCTTGATGTCCTGGCTCAGCTCCTCCATGCGTTTGCGAAAGCCCTCCGGCAGCTGGGCCAGAATAAAAGCCGTGGTCTGGGGAAAGGAGGCCGAAATGAAATAGGTGCCGATCCCTGCAGTGACCAGGAACAGCAGAATGTCCGGGCTGGCCTGGGCTATGGCGGTCAGTGCGTCCAGAGCCCATTGACTCAGCAGCACCGGCAGGCCATAGAGCGCCTCCCCCAGGGAATCCAGTGCCGCCATCATGTACTGGGCCACGTCCGCCGGGGCAGCGCTGATGTATACCATGATTCGTTCCTGCAAGCGCTCCAACCCCTGGCCCACGCTTGCCATCAGCACTGGCGCCTGCTTTGCGAAATCAGTGACCGCAGTAATGCCCCGCCAGCTGAGCCGTGCCGTGCCCCAGCCCACGAGGAAAAGCACCGCAACGGTCAGCAGACCTGCCGTCGGGGCGCGCCGCCAACCGTGGCGCAGCAGGAAGCGCAGGGGGATCTCCAGCAACGCCGCCACGGCATAGGCCAGGAGAAAGGGTGCCGCCCAGGGCAGCAAGAACCGGGCCGTAAGCCACACAAGGCCCACCGCCCCCGCCCCCCAGGCCAGCGCCATCAGATAGTTCAGCATCCGCTGCTGCATTTTTCCACCCGCCTTTCTCTTAGCCTGATGGCGCCAATTTGAACCCGGTTTTACCGGGCAGATTTTCCGTCCATCGGCGTTAAAAATTTTTGAAATACCAATGTATTCCTGCAAACTTTTGCCTTGCTGGGCAGAAAATCTGCTCCGGCAAAACTGCATGCACCTAAAATGAGCGAAAATTGCGTTGATTTTTGGTGCGGAGGACGATGGTGGGCTGGCGCCCACCGAGGACAACAAGCCGAAAAGCGGCCATTTTTCGCCATTTGAGGCGGGTTCAAATTGACGCCATCAGGCTAGTGATCCATGGTAAGTTTTTGCCATTTTCAAGCAAAAATATTCCTCCGCACCCCTGCAAGCGGCAGCGTATATAATGGTGTAGGCAAAGCGGCAGCCGTTCCAGCTTTGCCCTTGCCGCACTTGCGGCGCTGGAGGAATGAACCCATGCTTATTGTGGAAAAATTTGGCGGCAGCTCCCTCGCCGATATTGAAAGACTCCGCCGGACAGCCGAGATCTGCCGGGCTGCCCGGTGCCGGGAGCATGATGTAATCGTTGTGGTCTCCGCCAGGGGAGATACCACTGACCATTTGGTAGATATGGCTCAGGAAATCAGCCCCCGCCCCTCAAAGCGGGAGCTGGACGCGTTAATGACCACCGGGGAGCAGCAGTCCGCCGCCCTGATGGCCATCATGCTGGAAAGTCTGGGCGTCAAGGCCCAGTCCCTTTCCGGCTGGCAGGCTGGGATCCTTACCGGTTCCCAGCATGGCGGCAGCGACATCCGTTTTATTGCCCCCGGCAGGATCCAGGAGGCCCTGAGCCAGGGCCGGGTGCCGGTGGTCACCGGCTTTCAGGGCTTTACCGCCCGGGGCGATATCAGCACCCTGGGCCGGGGCGGCTCTGACACCACTGCCGTTGCCCTCGCCGCTGCGCTGGAGGCCGACCGCTGCGAAATCTACACCGATGTGGACGGCATCTACACCGCCGATCCCCGGCTGATTACCGGTGCCAGAAAGCTGCCCCGCATTGATCTGCGGGATATGCTTGCCCTGGCCAAAGGCGGCTCTCAGGTGCTGCACAGCAAATCCGTGGAGCTGGCCCTGGCCAACAACATAAACATCCATCTGCTCTCCTCTTTTGAGAGCGCGCCCCCTTCTCTGGTCTGCCGCCTGAAGGAGGCGGAGCGGCCCGCCTTTGCCGGTGTCACCCGCCGCAGGGAGGAAGGGAGCCTGAGCCTGGTAGGCAAGGCCGCCGATGCGTCCGCCCTCTCCCGGATGGTCGTCCTGCTGTCCGGGGCCGGTATTCCCGTCCTCTCCGGAGTGCTGGACGAAGGCAGCGCCGGTGTGACGGTAGCCCCCGAACAGCTGGATGCGGCAACGCAGCTGATCCACGACGAAATGGTACTCAAGCAATAAAAAAGGAAAGGCCCCGGCCTTTCCTTTTTTATTGCTTATTCTGTTTTCTCCTCGATGACCACCCGGTTGCCCCGGACGGAAAGCCGTCCCTCGCAGTACAGGGCCACCGACTGGGGCAGAAGCTTCCACTGTCCCTCCTCCAGCACCCGCCTGCGCAGGGTGTCCGGGTCATCATTGGGCTTGACCTCAATGGCCCGCTGCATGATGACGCCGCCCACCCGGCCATCCGGGTCGGCAAAATAGGCCGTGGCGCCGGTCATCTTCACGCCCCGCTCCAAAACGGCCAGCTGGATATCCCCCTCCGTGTCCTCAAAGGCGGGGTACATGGCCGGGAAGGTGCCGATGATGCGATTTTTGAACTGATAGGGAATCACCCCCAGGGGCTGCTCATAGCCCGCCAGGATCACCAGTTCAATGTCCATATCTTTTAATTTGTTGGCCACCGCCATGCTGTGGCTGGTGATATTGGGAAACAGCTCCGGATCCACCACATAGGCCGGCACCCCCGCGCTGAGGGAGCGTTTCATTGCATAGGCGTCCCGCTTGGAAGAGATCACCGCAACCAGTTCAAAATCCGGTATTTCCTGAAAATACATAGCGTCCAGGATGGCCTGAAGCTCCGCCCCATCCCCGGACACCAGCGCTGCCGCTCTGATCATATCCTTCTCCACTCTTGTCTAATCGCAAAAATCAAGTTATAATAGATGAAATGAGTTCGTTCTCGGTTGACATATTATCTTGTTTATTATACTGTATTCGCTGCGAATGGTCAAGAAGTTGGAGGCATAGTTATGACAGAAATTTATGTAATTCGCCATGTGCAGGCGGAAGGGAATTTGTACCGTATGTGTCAGGGCCATTGGGACGGCGGCGTTACTCCCATAGGTGTTTTGCAGCGGGACGCGCTGGCAGAGCGGTTTAAGGATGTGCACGTGGACGCCATCTATTCCAGCGACCTGTACCGGGCCCGCTTCACCGCCTCCGCCATCACCAAATATCATGACCTGCCCATCCATTCGGACAGCCGCTTCCGGGAGATCTGCCTGGGGCCTTGGGAGGCCCGGTACTTCGGCAACCTGCGCCGGGAGGATGGGGAGAATTTCCGCCAGTTTATTTTTGAGCAGCCCTCTTTCCATATTTCCGGGGCGGAGACCTATGCCCAGGTAACGGAGCGGGCCTATCCCGCCCTGTGTGAGATCGCCCAGAAGCACGATGGCGAAACCCTTGTCCTCACCACCCACGGCGTCACCATCCGCTGCCTGATGTGCAAGATCGGCGGCATCGACCTGCGGGACAACGGGCAGCTGCCCATCTTCATGAACACCGGCGTCGCCCGCCTGCTCTACGATCAGGGCCGCTTTACCATTGATTATGCCAATGATTACAGCCACCTGTCCCCGGCCCTGCAGCAGGGTATGAAGGGCCCCGATCTGCGCCATGAATACATTGACCCCGCTGCGGAGGCAGACTACTACTGTCATTGCTACGAAAGCGCCTGGCTGGCCGCCCACGGCGGTCTGACCGGTTTCTGCGCCCAGACTTACCTGGCCAGCGCCATGGAGCACCACGCCGCCGATCCCCAGGCCGTCCAGCGGCTGTATTATGAGGATGCGCCCGCGGGTCTGCTGGATCTGGACACCCGGCGGGGCAGCCACGCCGGCTACGGCTGGATCAGCCTTCTGTATCTGGAGCCGGAATTTCGCCGCCGGGGCTGCGGCGTCCAGCTTCTGTCCCGGGCCATGCTGAAATATGAGCAGCTGGGCCGCCGCGCCCTGCGCCTGCACGTGGCGGAAGAAAACCAGGCCGCCATTAAATTCTATCAGCGCTGGGGCTTCACTGAGCTGAACCGAGAGCCGGGCAGCAGCGGCCGCCTGCTGCTGATGGAAAGGAAGCTGGGAAACCATGAGCATATATGACGCCCCCGCCCGCATTCAGCATCTGGCGCTGAAGCCGGGGCGGCGGATCCTGGTGGTCTCCGATATTCACGGCAACCTGGACTATTTCACCGGTTTGCTGGACAAGGCGGTGTTCACCCCGGCCGATGAACTGATCATTGACGGGGACTTTCTGGAGAAAGGCAAGCAGTGCCTGGAAACCCTCCGCTTCATCATGGCCCTTTCCCAGCGGGGCAATGTCCATCCCCTGATGGGCAACTGTGATGCCTGGCACACCGTCTTTGACGATGGCCCGGAAGGGGACGCACACCTGCTGCGCTACCTTCAGTGGCGGCAGAGCGGCCTGCTGTGGGAGATGTTCCGTTCCCTGGGACTGGATCCCATGACCATGGACAATCTTACGCCCTGCAAGCCGGCGCTCCATGCCTTTGATGCGGAGTTTGCTTTTCTCGCCTCCCTGCCCGACGGGATCGTGACGGATAACTTCACCTTTGTCCACGCCGGGCGGCAGCCGGATAAGCCCTTGGAGCAGCACACCCGGGGAGAGCTGGACCGGATCGACCGCTTTCTGGACAAGGGCTATGCCTTTGATCAATGGGTCATCGTGGGTCACTATCCTGTGATGCTCTATGGGGAGGATAAAGTCTGCGCCAATCCCATCATTGACCGTGGGCGGAAGATCATCTCCATTGACGGGGCCTGTGTGCTGAAGGATGACGGCCAGCTCAACGCCCTCATCATCCCCAACAAAAACAGTGAGGACTTTTCCTTCACTGCCTATGACCCCTTCCCGGAGCGGCGGGTACTGACCGCCCAAGCGGAGAGCCAGCGCTCCTATTACATTCGCTGGGGTGATAGCCAGGTGCAGGTGCTGGAGCGGGGGCCGGAATTTTCCCGCTGCCGCCACGTGCGTACCGGCTATGAAATGGATATACTGACCAAATACCTCTTTACCGGGGAGGCGGTCACCGACTGCAATGACTGCACCGACTATGTGCTGCCCCTGCAAGCCGGGGACACCGTCCGCGTGGTGGAGGAGACGAGCCGGGGCTATTTTGTCAAGCACAATGGCACTTCCGGCTGGTATTATGGAGAATTGGAACCATGAACGAATATGATGTAAGCGATTTTCTGCCGGTATCCAAGGCAGATATGGAAAACCGCGGCTGGTGGTGGTACGACTTTCTCATCGTCACCGGCGACGCCTATGTGGATCACCCCAGCTTCGGCCCCACGGTGATCGCCCGGGTGCTGGAGGCGGAGGGCTTCCGGGTGGCCGTCCTGGCCCAGCCGGACTGGCATGACGCCGAGGCCTTCCGGGCCATGGGCCGCCCCCGGCTGGGAGTGATGCTCAGCTCCGGCAATCTGGACTCCATGGTGGCCCATTACACCGCCGCCAAAAAGCGCCGCGGTGAGGACTTTTATTCCCCTGGCAAGCAGCCCGGCCTGCGCCCTGACCGGGCGGTGATCGTCTACGCCAACCGGGCCCGGGGGGCTTTTCCCGGCCTGCCCATCGTCATCGGCGGGCTGGAGGCCTCTCTCCGCCGCTTTGCCCACTATGACTATTGGGAGGATAAGGTACGCCGCAGCGCCCTGGTGGATGCGGGGGCGGATATCCTGGTCTACGGCATGGGGGAAACCGCCAGTATTGAGATCGCACGGCGGCTGAAAAAGAAGGAACCGCTTTCCTCCATGACCGATATCCGGGGCACCGCCGTCATGGTGAGTGACCCCGCCCTCTGCGCCTATGACAGCGTCACCGTCCCCTCCTTTGAGGAGGTGGCCTCCGACCGGTGCGCCTATGCCGAGGCCACCCGGGTGGAATATGCCGAGCATGACCCCGTCCGGGGCAAAGCCATCCTGCAAAAGCAGGATAAACGCTGGCTGCTGGTGAATCCCCCCGCCATGCCCCTGCCCGCCAGGGAGCTGGACCGGGTGGCGGAACTGCCCTATACCCGGCAGTACCACCCCATGTATGAAGCCATGGGCGGCGTGCCCGGCCTGGAGGAAGTAAAGTTCTCCGTGATCCACAACCGGGGCTGCTTCGGCGGCTGCAACTTCTGCGCCCTGGCCTTCCATCAGGGCCGTATGGTCACCTCCCGCAGCCACGAAAGCGTCATCCGGGAGGTAACGGCCCTGACCAAATTGCCGGACTTCAAGGGCTATATCAACGATGTGGGCGGCCCCTCCGCCAATTTCCGCCATCCCTCCTGCCAGAAGCAGCTGAAATACGGCATGTGCGCCGATAAGCGCTGCCTGGCCCCCACCCCCTGCAAAAATATCGACGCGGATCACAGCGATTACCTGGCCCTTCTGCGGAAGCTGCGGGCCGTCCCCGGGGTGAAGAAGGTCTTTGTCCGCAGCGGCATTCGCTATGACTATATGCTGGAGGATAAGAACCAGGAGTTCTTTTCGGAGCTGGTGAAATACCATATCTCCGGCCAGCTGAAGGTGGCGCCGGAGCACTGTATTGACTCGGTGCTGGACTATATGGGCAAGCCCCATATCGGGGTCTATGAGCAGTTTATGGATCGCTACCGCCGCCTGAACGACCGCTATGCCAAGGAGCAGTATGTGGTGCCTTATCTGATGAGCTCCCATCCCGGCAGCACCCTCCAGGACGCGGTGGCCCTGGCCCAGTACCTCAACCGCCGGGGCCGCCAGCCGGAGCAGGTGCAGGATTTCTATCCCACCCCCGGCACCATCTCCACCTGTATGTACTATACCGGCCTTGACCCCAGCACCATGCAGCCGGTCTATGTGGCCAAAACACCCCATGAGAAGGCGCTGCAGCGGGCCCTGCTGCAATGGAAGCGGCCCGACAAGCGGAAGCTGGTGATCGAGGCGCTGAAGGCCGCCGGCCGGGAGGATCTGATCGGCTTCGGGCCGGAGTGCCTGGTGCGGCCGGACTACAGCCCCAGGAAGCCCGCCGGGAAAAGCAAGCCCCAGACCGGCAACAAGTCCAAAGCCCCGGCCCCCCAGCCGGAGGTGAAAAAGCCGGTGAGCAAGAAGGGCTGGGCCAAGGCCAAGCCCAAGAAGAACGCCCGCCCGGGCGGAGGGAAGCGGAAATGAGCGCCGCCCGGTTCTACCTGCTCTGGCTCTGCTGCATGGGCCTTGTGTGCTTTCTGGTGATGGGCGGCGATAAGCGGCGGGCCAAACGGGGCGCCCGGCGGGTGCCGGAGGCCCGGCTGTTTCTTCTGGCCCTCCTGGGCGGCGGAACCGGCGGTCTTCTGGGGATGTACGCCTTTCGCCATAAGACCCGGCATTTGAAATTTGTTGTCGGCTTTCCCCTGATCGCCGCCGTCCAGCTTCTGGCCGCCCTGTATCTGCTGCGGCTGGGCAACTAACAATAAATTTTTCCGCCGCAGCGAAGAAAGAATTTCAATCGTTTTCTGCGGCGACCCTCCCCAGGGCGGCTTCTCTTGCCCCTGCGGGGCAATTCACCTTCGGTGCATTGCAGAAAACACTTCTCACGGAATAAGTGTCAAAATGACTTCGTCAACGACTAAGGATAAAACAGAGGTTCTTTAGAACCTCTGTTTTACCTTGCGTTTATACGTTGTCGTCGGTGATTGCGTCGCTCCTGAAAAGCAGGGAAATGCACCACAGGGATGCCAGGCCTACCAGGGTATAGATCACACGGCTGACTGTTGCGGTCTGACCGCCAAAGATCCATGCTACGATGTCGAAGCGAAACAGTCCCACGCTGCCCCAGTTGACGCCGCCGATGATGGCCAGCACCAGAGCGATACGATCCATGATCATGAACCTTACTCCTCTCAAATGGTTTCCCTGCTATTGTAACCGCAAATGAGAAAAATATGCATTCGACAAAACTAGTGCCAAACGCCCTTTCTTCGCTCTTTACAATTTGCAAGAAAAGGATTATCCTATCATCACAGCTTATCCAATTGGTCTTTCCAACGAGAGACCACGGCTCATATCTTTATCCCACAACCCTGTTTGGCGGACTGATTTTCAGTCCGCCCCTTTTTTACGCTTTCACAAATTCATGCAGTTTTATCCCTGCTTTTCTGCCCCCCTGTAGATTTTTCCCGAAACATGGTTTATAATTATTTCAAAGAACTATCATCAAATAGGAGCGTCGCCATGAAGATCTGTGTCATTAACGGCTCCCCCCGGGGGAAAAACAGCGTTACTTTGCAGACCGTTTTGTATCTGGAAAAGCGCTTTCCCCAGCACAGCTTCGATTTTCTCAACGTGGGCGCCGGCATTCAGAGCTTTGAGCGGGATATGAGCGGTGCGGTGGAGGCCATCCGCTCGGCAGAGCTGCTGCTTTTTTCTTACCCGGTCTACAGCTTTCTGGCCCCCTCCCAGCTGCACCGTTTTCTGGAGCTGATGAAGCGCAGCGGTGGGGATTTTCACGGCATCTGCGCCAGCCAGCTCACCACCTCCAAGCATTTTTATGATGTCACCGCCCACCGGTATCTGGAAGAAAACTGCCGGGACATGGGGATGCACGTCATCCGCGGCCTTTCCGCCGATAGGGAAGACCTGCTAAGCGAGCAGGGCCGCTGGGAGGCGGAGGACTTTTTCCGCTACCTGGTCTACTGTGTGGAAAACGGTCTGTACGAACCAGCGCCCCCTGCCGCCCCGGCTCCCCCCCGTCCCGCCTATACCCAGGCCCTCACCCCCGGTGTGAAATCGGAGGGCTTCGATACCGTCATCGTGGGCGATTTGCGGGAGGAGGATGCCAGTCTCCGTGCCATGATTAAGGATTTTGGGGCGCTCTATCCCTATAAGACCCGCTTTGTGAACCTGGCGGATTTCCCCTTCAAGGGCGGCTGTCTGGGCTGCCTCCACTGCGCCGCCGATGGCCGCTGCGTCCAGAAGGATGGGTTTGACTCCTTCCTCCGGGAGAACATTCAGGGGGCCGACGCCATTGTCTATGCCTTCACCCTTCGGGATCACAGCATGGGCAGCCGCTTCAAGATGTATGATGACCGGCAGTTCTGCAACGGCCACCGCAGCCTTACCGAGGGCAAGCCCTTTGCCTATATCGTGAGCGGCGATTATGATAGGGAGGAAAACCTGAAAACCGTGGTCGAGGCCCGGGCCCAGGTGGGTCATAATTTTCTGGCCGGTGTGGGCTATGACCTGCCCAGTATGGAAGCCGCCGCCAAACGTCTGGCCTATGCCCTGGAAAACCGCTATCTTCCGCCCCGGAACTTTTTCGGTGTGGGCGGCATGAAAATCTTCCGTGATCTGGTCTGGCTCATGCAGGGCATCATGAAGGCCGACCATGTGTATTATAAGTCCCACGGTCTCTATGATTTTCCCCAGAAGCACCGGGGCCGGATGCTGGCCATGCGCTTTTGGGGCGCTTTGATGCGCAATCCCGCCGTCAAAGCCAAAATGGCCGCCAAGTTCAACCGGGGGATAATAGCCCCTTATAAAAAGCTGCTGGCACGCACCCACAGCGCCCACAGTCCACGGTGAGGGAACAAAGACGGTTCGCTGGCGTCTTTTCCATTGAACGTAACCAAACTGGAGATTACTATGAGTGTTTTTGTTTTGAAGCTGCTGGCCCTGTGTGCCATGATCGTGGATCATACCGCCTTCTTCCTCCGCTCCAATTTTCTGATCGAGTATGATCCCTATAACCTGATGCGGGCCATTGGGCGCATCGCTTTCCCCATCTACTGCTTCCTGTTGGTCAACGGCTTTGATAAGACTTCCAACCGGCGGCGTTATCTCTCCCGCCTGCTGCTCTTTGCCGCCCTCTCCCAGATCCCCTATACCCTGCTCTTTGCCTATGGCAGCGAATTTTCTCTGGCCCAGCCTGTCCTCAGCCTGAGTCTGGCCAAAAACGGAATTCTCTGCCTTGCCGTTGCCCTCTGCGCGCTGGCCGCCTATGCCCTCCTCGCCGGGCCGGACAGGGGCTTTGTCTGTCTTGCCCTGTTCTACCTCTGCGGCTGCCTGCGGCTGTCCCTTTTCGGGGTGGCGTTTTTGGGGGATGAGTTGAATGTATTCTATACGCTCTCCTTCGGCCTTGCCGCCATGATGGCTTTGGATGGGCTGATCTATGCGGATGCCCCCCTTTATAAGGTGCTTCCCGCAGCGCTGATCCTCGCTGTCTCCCTCTTGCTTTTCCAGCCGGCGGCGGACTACGCCTGGCAGGGCCTGGCCCTGATTGTTGCCCTCTGGCTCTGCCGCCGCAGCCGCCTGGCCCAGCTGGCGGTGATGGCCCTGTGGTGCTGGTGGATGTATGGGAGCGGTTCCGGTATCCGCTTTTATTTCTCCCTACTGTCCCTGCTGCCGGTGCTGCTGTACAACGGGAAAAAAGGCCCCGGCCTGAAGCTGGGCTTTTACGCCGCCTACCCCCTCCACCTTCTGGTTCTGGGGCTGAGCAATCTTTTTCTATAAAAATTCCGGAAAATTTGGAAAAGATGTTGACATTGGCCGTATAAATGTGATATTATCTCATGGCTGAATAGGGAACGGCCTTGCGGGTGTAGTTCAATGGTAGAACACCAGCCTTCCAAGCTGGATACGTGGGTTCGATTCCCATCACCCGCTCCACCTGTATGGGCGGCGGGTGCGGATAAGATACGCGCCAATAGCTCAGCAGGATAGAGCAACTGCCTTCTAAGCAGTAGGTCGGGGGTTCGAATCCCTCTTGGCGTGCCAAATTTTCATATGGTGGGATTAGCTCAGTTGGCAGAGCACCGGATTGTGGTTCCGGGTGTCGTGGGTTCGAGCCCCATATCCCACCCCACTTAAATAACAGGAGGCCGGTTCGCGCCGGTCTCAGTTTATAATACTGGGATGTAGTGTAATGGTAACACACCGGACTTTGACTCCGATATAGTGGGTTCGAGTCCCGCCATCCCAGCCACGTTGATTTCCTTCTTCCGGTTCCACTTCCCTCTGCTGCGGAAGGTTTTCACCTCCGAAGCCAGTCTCCTTTTCAGCCGCAGCCCGCTTCGCTGGGCTTGCGCCTGATGCTTTGTGTGGCAGCCGCCGGAGAAGCCAATATATCCGCCCCAGTAGCTCAGTAGGCAGAGCACCTGCCTTTTAAGCAGGGTGTCCGGGGTTCGAATCCCCGCTGGAGCACCAAAAAAGCCAGGCCAAAAGGTCTGGCTTTTTTGGTGCTCCAGCGGGGATTCGAATCAAAATAGAAAGCCTCGGTGAGGCTTTCCTGCCCCAGTGCGCACACTGGGGCAGACCTTGATCAGCGGCTCCGCCGCTGATGCAAGCGAATCCCTCGCTGTTACTTCTCTTCTTCGTCCTGCTCCTCGTCCTGTGTATCGTCCGGGTATGCGTCCCGCATAAAGGCGGCCAGCGCCCACTGCTCGCCGGGAGACATACCGCCCTGCGGCGTTCCCGCAAGCACTGCCTTTCCCGCCTGTGCAGAGCGGAGCAGCCGGAAGCCTGTGCTTCCTCCCCGCTGCGTTTTAATTTTTTCTTCTCAAAACGTCCCCTTGGGTATATAATGCTTCCATACTGTAAGAAAGTGCTGGTGTAAAGCACGGCAGGCACGAGAAAAGGCTGCCGACAGACCGAAAGCTTGCACTTCTCCTGGAAGCCATCTCAGCGCTTAGGTCTTAATCAACAGCCCGGCAAGAGGAGAAGCAGCTCCCCTTGTTCGGGGCTATTATAACAGATTGGAAAGGAGCAATCAAGATGAGGGGCGACAAAATCCTGTGGGTGGCGTTGTTAATCAATTTATGCATCGCCGTACTGGCCGGCTGGCCGCTGCTGTGCAAAGCGCTTGTTCTCATCAACTGTATAGCCCTGCTGGTGTGTGTTATCCGAGTGCTTATAACAGGAGAGAAACACCATGGCTAAGTATATATCCGTCACTGAATATGCTGCGCAAACCGGCAAGGACAGCGGGAACATCCGCAGGCTGATTGCCGCAGGCCGGTTACCGGCCATTAAAATCGGCAATCAGTGGGCCATTGAGGAAGGAACCCCTTACCCAACAGACAAACGGGTCAAATCCGGGAAATACAAAGACTGGCGCAAACCCAAGTCATCAACGCAGGCGGAGGAGTAAAATCCTCCGCTTTTGTTGTACATCGGAACGGCTCCGGCATTTGTCCTTCTCCAAGCCTTGGAGGCGGCTTTTTGGACTTTCAAGCAGCCCGGCTGATCAGATATTCAATTCGGTTTTCAATGCCTTCTGAAGGACAGCGGAGAAATTGATATCCTCTTTTTCCGCCATAGTATTGAGCCAGGCCGGGATGCTCAAAGTCTTTTTCACGGCCTTGCTGTTGTAGAATTTGCGGTACTCTAAGGTATCGCAGGAGACAAGGGTTGCAAATTCGTTTTCTGCAAGATTGAATGCTTTTATTCCCGATGCCTTCGGAATTGCTTTCCCGTTTTCCTCCATTTCATAAAGCATCAGACACAGTACATCGTTCGCCATTTTCAAACCTTCTTCCAAGGTTTCCGCCGAAGTATAGCAGCTCTCTATATCCGGAAAACGAATGGAATACCCGCCCTCATCCTCAAGCGTAAATACCGCCGGATAAATGTATTTTGCCAAAATGATTTCCCCTTTCAATTTATGATATGCTCCGGGACGGGGGCTTTAAAGCCCCGCATCCCTCATGATTGATTTTAATGTCCCGGTCTTTACATCCTCCGTTTTATGCCTCCCTACTGGGAAAATCTTACCGGTTAATGGGCTGTACCACAATGTGTGGTTTGCGCCCTCCTTGTACACCGTGCAGCCCGCTTTCTTTAACATTTTCTCTAGCTCGCTGTACTTTATTCTGCTCACATCCTTTATCCTTACTGTGGTTATATTATAACACGTATTTTTACGTATGTCAATATATTTTACGTATTTTTACGTATTTAATTAGACTAAGCTTTGCGCCGGGAGGAAGCCCTGGGGCTGCAGTGGGACTGCGTACATATGACAGAACAAGCGCCCTACCTGGAAGTCAAGCGGGCCTTACACTGGGAGGGAAAAAACAGGTCCGTACTGAACGAGGAAGTAAAAAGCAGCACCGCCCGGAGGAAGATACCCATGCCGCTGCCTTTACAGAAATGCCTCAAGGATCTGCAGTCCAGTAGGCTGCAAAACAAAAACAAGCGGCTCTCTGCCAGTCCCTATGTGGTCTGCAATCAGACAGGCGGTGCCGTGTCTGCCACCGGCTTCCGCAAGATGTGGGACGTCATCCGGATCCGCACGGTGCGGGACGGTCTGAAGCTGGGTGATAAGATCCCAAAGCACAAAGTGACGGTTTCTCTCGATTTCCACGTTACGCCTCACCAGCTCCGGCACACCTATATTACAGAGCTGATTATGGCTGGTGCCGATATAAAGACTGTCCAATATCTGGCTGGGCATGCCACCGTGCAGCTCACACTCAACATATACACCCACCTCATGGCCAACAAACCGGAGGATACAATGCAAGCTGTAGCTCTGGCCTTTGGGGGTACTAGTCTGGGGAATCAGTCTGTAAAAAAATCGGCTGAACATGTTGATAATACAAGAAATTCCTAGATTTTAAAAATATCACTTTTAAGCAGGGTGTCCGGGGTTCGAATCCCCGCTGGAGTACCAGCAAAAAGCCAAGCCGTATGACTTGGCTTTTTGCAATGAAATAAATCCTTACAGGATTTGTGAAAGATGCTTCGCATATGAAATAGCTGACGCTATGAAATACGCTGCGGCGTATGGGGATTTATTTTATTTCACTTTCCGCGATAGCGGAAAATTTCATAATCCATAGGATTATTTCATATTGCACAGCAATATTTCATTTTTTAACCCGCTGCGCTGGGCTTCAATGCTGCTGCTCCTGTTCTTCGTCCTCGTCCGGTTCCTCTTCCTGCGTATCGTCCGGGTATGCGTCCCGCATCAAGGCGGCCAGCGCCCACTGCTCGCCGGGAGACATACCGCCCTGCCCCTGGGCAAAGGCGGCGGAAGCCATCTGAGAATCTGCCCAATTCATGAAACCAACTCCCCTCTTTGCCTCTATTATACAGGCCCTGCGGCGTTCCCGCAAGCGCTGTCTTTCTTGCCTATATAGAGCGGAGCATATTATTCAGGCATACGCAGGAAAACCTGCGTATGCCTGTTTGTTTTTTATATGCTTGCTGCCAGATTGTATCCCGCTCCCATTGCGTCAGGAATTTTCCCCACGCTGGTAGCATCGCCTATGGTATCTACCGTGATGCCTGCGGCAGAAAGTTCATCCTTCATGCCATTGTTGGGATGCGCACCTGCGGCGATAACCATCGTATCGGCGGGGATGAAGTGCTCGCCCTCCTCATTTGAAATGACGACACCGTTCTTTTTGATTTCAACCACCTTGCTGCTCTTGTAGAGCGTGATCCCAAGCTGGCGCACACGCATCATGATGGACCAACGCCCGCCGGGATTGATATCCGTGGCAAACTTCGGCTGCATCTCAACAACGGACACCTTTTTGCTGCCGTGATTGAGCAAATACTTCAGCTTGTCATGGGGCTCTGCGTCAAAGATCATCATAAAGCGCAGCTCGTCAGCCGTAAGGGTACCAATCTCGCCTATGTATTCTGCGGTTTCGATTCCGGTGGCCCCGCCGCCGATGACAACGATTTCTTTCCCCAGCTCTGCTTTCCCCTCAAGGACGTCCCAAGCCTGAACGACATGGGAACCCTCCTCGATGGGGAATCCCGGGATGAATGCGTTGGAGCCGCAGGCAAGGACAACGCGGTCAAAGCCCTCGTTCTTTACGGCATCGATGATATCCTCGGCCGTTGCCGTCTTATTCAGAACAAACTCTACGCCAAGCTCGCGATCCATGCGCTCAAGCCACTGCCCGATATAGCGAATATCATACCTTCTGGGCGGCGTGGCAGCCAAAAGCGTAGTGCCTATCGTGCGGTTGCGCTTTTCCCAAATGGTCACTTTATGTCCGCGGAGACTTGCAACGCGGGCAAACTCCATGCCGGCAGGGCCTGCGCCGATGGCAAGGATCTTCTGGGGATTGTCAGATTTGACTTCGGTGGGAAGTTTGCCGTTTTCATCCATCAGCTTCGTTTCCCGGTTGGTCTCGGGGTTGGAAATGCAGCCTGCGGGGAGCCTTTTCAGTCCGGCATCCAGGCAGCCGGCATTACAGCCTATGCAGGGGCGAATGAGATCCACCCGGCCCGCCATTGCCTTGTTGGGAAGCTCGGGGTCGCACAGAAGCGGGCGGCCCATAACGACCATATCCACATCTTCCCGCTCCACAAGTTCTTCTGCCTTGGGAATATTCATACGGTTGCCCATCATCACAGGGACATGAACCCTGGCCTTAATCCCCTTTCCCAGATACGCATAGGTTCCATGGGGAAGCTCCATGGTCACAAGGGGAACAGAGGCCTCGTGCCAGCCGCCGGTAACGGAAATGCCGTCAATGAGTCCGGTTTTGTCGATAATCTCGCATATATCCGCAATATCATCAGAGTTGCAGCTGCCGGGAACAAAGTCGTTTCCGCCGATTCGGATCGTGAGCGGCACATCCGGCCCTATGGCAGCCCTGACCGCCTGGAGGGTTTCAACGAGGAAACGGGTGCGGCCGTAAATGTCTCCGCCGTATTCATCCGTGCGCTTGTTGGTGAGCGGTGAGAAGAACTGACCGAAAAGATAGCCGGAGTTTGTCTCGATCTCGATGCCGTCAAACCCCGCCTCAAGCGCATTGAGTGCGGCCTCCGCCTGCCACTTGACGAACTCCTTGATTTCCTCCGTGGTCAATTCTCTGGGCATCTCCATCTTTGAATATCTTGAAGGAACAGCAGACGGAGCAACAGACTGGACATTCTGGAACTTTTCAAGCGTAGCATAGCGGCCCTGATGCAAAAGCTGGGCAAAGACAACGCAGCCCTCGCTGTGGATCGCATCAGTAACCTTCTTCAGAGACGGGAGGCTTTTGCGGTCAATAATGTGTGCGCCGCTGTTGGGATTAAATCTTACCTTGTCCCACTGCATATTGGCGATGACAATGACTCCCACACCACCGGCAGCGCGCCTGCGGTAGAACTCAACATCCTGGTCGGTCATGCAGCCATCAACGGTGTTGTTGATGCCGCATGGTGACATCATGATCCTGTTCTTGATTTTAAGTTTGTTTATCATTATGGGCTGGTAGAGTTTTTTCATTCGTATTCTCCTAACTATGCATTTTTGTTACGCGAATCGAGGGAATTGCTTCCCGCCATCAATATAGCAAAAGTCGTGCCATAAATTTTTGTCCGGTTTTTTCCTGATATTTCAGCATCTATTGCGTTCAAGCCATATTGCAGCGGGAATGTGTGCGCATTTATTCACATACGTCACGAGCAAACATTGCACATTTATTTACACAAATGGTGTTAAGGACATGCTGCAATCCTTTCTTTTTAGAGTACCCCATGATATAATGGAAACGAAAAGGAGGAATGCAGCATGGCGCTTCAAACCCAGGTTGAACAAGCTGTGAAGCTTGTTCCGACGCAGGCTATGCAGCAATCGCTGAACTGTTTGCAGATGCCGGTGAGCGAGCTCAATGAATATCTACAGGAGCAAGCGCTGTCCAACCCTTTTCTTGACCTTGAGGAGCCAAGCGCTGGTATCAATTCAGATCAAATATTCAGCTTGGAATACCGTGAAAGAGACAGTTGGGCAGTTCATTCCTCTGACAGCGATGGAGACAGCGACGATATTTTTAATTGCATATCACCGCAAATGTCTTACACCGACTACCTGAACGAGCAGCTTGGGTATATCAGAGAGCTTGATGACACCATGCTGGCTCTATGCCGGTATATCGTCGGCAACTTGAACTCTGCCGGCTATCTTGACAGTTCCATTGAAGAAATGAGCCAGCATTTGGGCGTTTCAGAATTTTTTATGGAGCAGGCTTTATATGTAGTGCAGGACTTGGAACCTGCGGGAACAGCGGCACGGGATCTGCCCGAATGCTTGATTCTTCAGCTGGCAAAGAGCGATCATTTCAATGAAACGACGCTTCACCTGGCAAAGTGGGGGCTTCCCAAGCTGTCAAAAATGGACTACTCCGGGCTGGCAAAACTGCTGGGCGTGAGTGTAGCCACCGCCAAGGACGCCGCCGGAATCATTCGTGAACTCAACCCCATTCCATCCCGGGGTTTTTACACCGATGAGAAGTGCGCAGTTATCATCCCCGAGGCTGAAATAAGCTGTGAAAACGGGGAAGTCTCGATTGAGCTGAACCGGGCAGCGATGCCCCAGCTCAGTCTTAATCCGTACTATTGCTCACTCGTGGGGAACGGGGAATACGAGTCCGCGCAGCCCTATCTCTGGGAGCGGCTCAGCAGCGCCAAAAATGTAATCAACGCCGTGATGGAACGGGAAAAGACAGTACACCGTATACTGACAAACATCGTGATGCTCCAACCCGCTTTTTTCCTCAATAGCGGTGAGCTTCTGCCAATGACCATGCAGCAGATGGCCGACAGACTGGATCTAAACGTTTCTACGGTAAGCAGAGCGCTGCGCAATAAATACGTGATCTGTAACGGAAGCCTTCTTTCTCTGCGCAGTCTGTTTACAAGCTCTGTTCCCTCAGCAGACGGGGAAAGCGTATCCTCCAGCAGAGTAAAAAACGAGCTGCTTCGCCTTTTAAGCACAGATGACCCCCAAAAGCCCCAGTCAGACTATGCACTCAGTCTTGCGCTTGAAAGCTCCGGTATCATTATTTCGAGGCGAACCGTAGCGAAGTACAGAAAAAGCCTGGGGATCGCATCGGCATCAGAGAGGAAAAAAAGCTATAGACCGTCCGGCTAAGATTGTTCGGGCGGCTTTTTATTGCCCTTTTTTCTTTTTGCATAATACAGCAGGGATAGTCCCAGAACCACTGCCCCGGCAATGACTGCGGCAATATCTCCCCAACCTTCTCCGTCAAAGCGCAAGCCTTTTTCAACGATGCTGTATATGCCGAAAGCCAGCATGAAGGTGCCAAATAAGATGCCGTCCCTGGAAGTAAATTTCATGTATATACTCCTTAAAACTTCCCTTTTAGAGCTTCCCTTCGGCAGCCAGTTTCTGAAGCTCATATTTTCTGACCTTGCCTGAAGTCGTTTTGGGCAATTCGTCTACAAAAAAGATTCTGATCGGCTTTTTATAGCTTGCCATATGGGCTCTGGAATAATCAACAATGTCTATTCCTGTGCAAAACTGGCCCGGTTTCAGCACGATCGCGGCAGCCACCGCTTCTCCGAGCGTATCATGCGGAAGGCCAAACACCGCGCATTCCGCTATCGCCGGGTGCTGCGCCACAACAGCCTCGACCTCTCCGGCAAACACATTTTCCCCGCCGGTTTTAATGATGTCTTTTGTGCGGCCCGCAAAGGAATAGTTTCCGTGTGCGTCAATACTGAACAGATCTCCCGTGCCAAACCATTCCCCGTGAGATACCGTGCCCTTACGATTTATATACCGGTCAAACATATAATCGCATTTTCCGTAGGCCTCTCCAACGGTATCCTGTTCAGAGATAACACTGCCGTCACCCCTTCTCAGCACTACCGAACACCCAGGCAAAGGCCTGCCCACGGAAGTAATGCGCTTTCTGTCCGCAAGGTACTCCTCCCGGCTGAAGACATTAAACAGGCTGACCGCGCTTTCCGAAGAACCGTATCCGTTTACCAGCGTAATCTCTCCGAAAAAGTCAAACATCAAATCCGCGGCCCCTGCCGTGCACAGGCCTCCGCTGACCCTTATTTGCCGCAGGGAATCCAGCCCATTCTTTTTTTCTCCCGCGATATCCCTGAGCCGCATGATCAGAGAGGGCGGAATGACAAACATCTGCGTTACCTTTTCCCGGGATATCAGGGAAAGCACCGTGTTCGGATCAAAAGAACCGGCAAGCACGAGCGTGGCTCCACAGACGAGATTGCCCAGCATGATGCGAATTCCTCCCACGTGGCACAGCGGGGAATAGCTTAGGAATACATCGTCATCATAATACAGGCGGCCAAATTCGTAGCAGCGGTTTGTAAACTCCATCAAGGCCCGGGCCGTGTGAACGGCGATTTTGGGCTCCCCGGTGGTGCCGCTTGAGAAGATATAGAGGGCGTCCGCATTTTCGGAAATATTGGCTGCCGGCACGGTTTGGCTTTTCCCGGCTGCAACAGCCGCGCACAAATGCTCTTTATAAAGATTGCGGCTGCCGGTACCAAGCGCAGAAAGCCTTTCGCATCTCTCGCCGTCTGATATCGTGAAATTGGATTTCGATATAGACAGCAAGGAGGATACCCCACTGTCTGTCTCACGGAAATTGATTGGAGCAGCAATCGCTCCCAGCTTCCAAACGGCGAAAAAACACTTCACCATGAAAATGCTGTTTCTCAGCAGAATCGATACAATGCTTCCTTCTCCCACGCCCAGCCGTGACAGTTCGCCTGACAGCCGGTCCGTCTCCGCAAGAAGCTCCTGATAGCTGACACGCTCCTGCTCTGTCACGACTGCATCTCTTTGGGGGAATCTGAGGCTGTTTTCAACAAGCCGGTCATACAAAATATTCAAAGTTACTCACCAATGCCTTTGGGTGGCCACGGGCGGCCCAGGTGTTCCGCTATGCGCCCGTCAGCAATACCACCGGATTCAATTTTTGCGTTCAAAATCATACACAGGGATGCGAGCCGCCATTGCCCTTCTTCCAGCATCGCTTTGAACTCGTATTTCCCGGAGCAGATCGTACTCGGTCTGGAGCCGTCCTTCCACATCTGCCACGAAAACATATTGCACTCCCCCACTGCCAAGCCGGCAGAGCGGAAAAGGATTTGAAAATTCGTGCAGAAATGTTCCTGCGCGCGGGCGCGCCCCATGATTGCTTCAAAATGCCGCAGTATCGCTTTTCTTCCGCAGGCAACGGGTTCCCCGTCAGGCGTCCAGCGAAGCCGGGCATCCGATGTGAAGCAGGCCGCCATGCCGATGGGATCGGCCATGTCGGCGCACCGCGTGTAGTGAAGAACGCACTCCTCAATTTCCCGCAGGCTTTCAGCACGCCGCAAACGCTCCTCCACAGAATCGAATCCCGGTTCCTCCATGCTGAACAGTCTGCCCTCTGAAACAACTTTCATTTATCATACCACCGTTTTCTGATTCTGGGAATCTTTCTTATGTGCCAAAGAGCAATGGGGATCGCCAGCAGGAACAGATGCAGCCATGCGCTGAAGGAATAGCCCTTTGACACGATGGCCATCAATCCCAGCATGGAGAGAAGGCTGCAAACGAGAAAATACACTGCGCCGATCAAAAGCGTTCTTTTCTTTTTCGCGGAATGATTTTCCTCCGAGCTGCTGACCATTCGGTTCACTCTCGCGACCACCGCATGGGCCTGAGGCACTGCGCTGGTGATGAGTGCCATAGCCATGAGAATGTAGTACAGAACATTTATCATGGGAAAGCGTTCCGCAATATACCCGGACATGATGCTTACCGTCGGTGTCGCGCTGCCGAGGACGCCCGGGCAGTAGAGCATAAGCATAAACGCCCCCACCGCCATCAGTACGCTGTTCATGATATAGCTGAGCCACCCTATCAGGCGGCATTCCTTGGCCGTTGTCACCTTCTGTTCCACGGCACACAGGGAACCCCCCACCATACCGAAGTTTGAAAGTCCGAGAAGGATGGCCTTCCACATTCCCTTGGGTATGCTGCTGCCATCATACGCCTTCCAGTTGCTGAGACTGGGCGCAATGGCTTGTGTATTCTGCGAGATGAGCAGGCCGGCGAAAAACACGAACGCAAGCATCATGATAAAGGTCATAATGCTTGAAAACCTGCGCACGGCGCTTTCCCCAAAAACCGTGATGACCAGGGCGAGGGCGGAGAACAGCAGCGCCGACAGCAAGGGGGGAACACCAAGCTGGCCCAGCAGCAGGGATACTGTGGCTATGCAGCTTGCGCCCCCCAGGCACATCGCCATCAGGATATCGTAGTCAAGAAGGGGCATAAGGAACTTGTACGCTTTGCCGTATATGGCTTTGGCAAAGCTGGCATAGTCATAGCTGTGATGGGTGCGCGTAATGTTGGCAGCAAGCGCAGCAAAAACGCATATCACTGTAAAAGCCACAAAGGGCAGAATGATCGCATACGATCCATAAGGCAGAAAATATGCCGCCGCGTAAGCACCGCTCAGCAGCGATGGCCCGAACAATGCGCCAAACCAGGTCGCGGCAACGGGAAACGATATTTTCAAAGCCTGGCGGGTAGTCTGTCTCTCCATTGCGGATGCCTCCTGTAAATTTTAAAATGAACAGCCAATCATCAGTATGCAGGTAGGATTAGACCACCATCGCAGGTAATAACCTCGCCCTGGGTATAGGTGCAGGCATCGGAAACGAGGAACATGAGTACCCCGCTCACATCTCCGTACTGGCCCATTCTGCGCTGGCACACCTTTGCGGAAATACGCGCCCTGGTTTCGGGCGTCTGGGTCTTGTTCATTCCTCCGTTGATCATGGAACCGGGAGCAATACAGTTGACAAACACGCCATACCGTGCCCACGCTTCGGCAAAAGACTGGGAAAGGTTGTGAACAGCGGCCTTTGCCGCCGCATATACACAGGAACCGGCGGCGGCACGCAGCCCGCTCATGGAGGTGATGTTCACGATCTTTCCCCCGTGCTTTATCATATACGCATTGCCGACAGCCTTCATCATAAGGAAGGTTCCCGTGAGGTCGGTATCGATTGCCTTATTCCACTCGGTCAAAGGCATGGCCTCGGGGCGGGCATAGGGAATGTACCCGGCGTTGTTGACAAGAATGTTGATACTTCCGTAATGATCCAGCACGTACCGGACGGAATTCTCGACCTGATCTTCCTTTGTCACATCGCAGAAGATGCCCTCAACCCGGCGGCCCGTCTTTTCGCGGATGTTATTGACCACGGCATCCAAAAGCTGTGCCTGCTGCTCCAAATCGAATATGACAACGTCAGCGCCATGCTCTGCCATCGTCATTGCCATTTCTTCACCGAGCCCCTGGGCAGCGCCGGTAATAATTGCTACCCTTCCGGTTAAGTCTAAGCTAACCATGTTGTCCTCCCGCTTCAGGTCTTGATAATCCCTGTTTTCAAAAGCTGCTCTGTCTCCTCGCTGCTGTAGCCAAGCTCCTCCATCACGTCCGCCGTATCCTCACCGTACCCGGCACCGCCGCGGAAAATACGGCTGGGGTTGTTTTGAAAGACGGGGAATGTGTTGGTACCCTTTACGGTTCTTCCGAGATGCTGATCCTCCCACTCCGTAATGGAGTCTCTGGCGATGTAGTGCGGGTTTTCCAGCATGTCCTTATAGGTCATGATGCGGCTGCACGCCACGCCCAGCTTGCCGAGTGTGCTTTCCACCTCGTCGACAGTATGTTCGGCACACCATTCCGACAGCTTCTCGGTCAGCCGGACGGCAGCCGGGTTCTTGCGGTTGAGGATCTGCAAAGGTTCGCTGAATTCCGGCTCGTTTTCCATGCCGAACAGCTTGATCAGGCCGGCGATTGTGCCTGCGCCGCCTGCCGAGACATAGCACCATCCATCTTTGCAGCGCTCGGAGCCCTTGCGGGGATTGTTCGGATCCTCATTGCCCATACGAGGGGGCTGTATGCCCTTATTTACGCCGTTGGAAAGATAGTTGCCCTGAAGCCGGAGCAGGGATTCATATTGGGTCAGATCGATGCTCTCTCCCTTGCCGGTCTCTTTTGCCTTGATGTAAGCTGCCAGCGCTGCCCAGGCACCCATAAGGCCGGTAACATAGTCCCCGGTAAACGGCTTCAGGAAATAGGGGGGATTGGGTTCCGCCATGCCGTTTATGCTGGCGATCCCGCTGAACGACTGGGCAACCGGGTCAAATGCCGGTCTGTTGATATAGGCCGGGTCTCCGCTCTGTCCAAAGCCGGAAACATGAACAATGACCAGCGCCGGATTGTGCTCCCAGAGCACTTCGTCGGTAATGCCCCATTTCTTCCATGTGCCCCCCTTGGAGGACTCCACAAGGATGTTCGCGTTTTTTATCATGCGGAAGAAAACCTGGCGTCCTTCAGCGGAGGGAATATCCAAGGTCATCATTCTCTGGTTGCGCCGTTCTGCCGACCAGAATTCATCGCCAAGCTTTCTCAGCATATCGCCTATTTTGGGGCTTTCTATCTGTATGACATCAGCACCTTGCTCAGCAAACAGGGCGCAGATAAAGGGCCCCGCGATAACCGAGGATGATGAGATGACCTTCAACCCGCTGAGGTTGCCAAATACAGGAATCTCTGAACTTTTCACTTTATATCCTTTCAGCGTGAAACGCTTTCTATTTGTTTTTAATCACCGTGGGTTCTTCGCTGCCGGTGCAGGATCCGCCTTCCCGGCATAGGTCTGTACGATGGAGGCATATCTGCGGGCCTCTTCACCGACGACCTCAAGCCCGGTGTCCATCCAGTTTCTGCGCCTTACCGCCACCAGGGCCCAGTCTTTGGCCGAACCCTTGATATAGTTTTCTGCATTGGGTTCGCCCTTTACCCACTTTTCACCGGAGGGCAGGGTGAGCTCAAGATACATTGGCGTGTCCGGCAGGGTCTCTCCGTTTATCATATACGCGAAATTTCTTGACTGCCACGAGAGGAACAGGGTGCCGGTTATCCGGTCATGCACGGGGATATCCTTTCCCAGGGTATCATAAATGTCCACAGAGTGCGCCCATAACTCCATGGCTCTTGCCGAACACAGACTTCTTGCCGACATGGGGAAGCCGGGAGCCCAGGGAATTCTGTCTTTGGGATCCATCTTGAGAAAAGCGGCTGCCAGCGTGGTCCGCTCCCGGCGCCACCACGCGAGAACCTCTTTTCCGCTCATGCCGCGATACGCGGTGGAGCGTATATATTCGTCATTTTTGGCTTCCTCCGTGGAGATCTGCTTCAGATCCTCCGCTTCGCCGTTCATGAGCTTGTTGGCCGCGTAGTCATAAAAGGCAAGATGTATAATCGCGTCTTTTATATTCCACATTTCACATCCGGGCATGGGCAGCATCCACTGCTCCTCGGTAAGATCGGCCACGAGAGTATCTACAAGAGACTGCTCGGCTATAAAATCGTTAACGAGTTCTTTCATGCAATACCTCCTGTTATTCGTTAACGCAGAGACCCATAAAGGGCCTCTACGTAACGTCGATCGTATTTTTTAGATGATGCCAATGGAGCAGAGCAGGATTTCCAGCACGGTTGCGCCCATTGGTACAAGAACGGTCGTGATGAACACGGACTTATAGACTTCCTTCATGGTGCAGTCACAGAGAGAGCAGAACATATTCAGCGTTCCGGAGTAGGGGACGGTATCGAAGGTGGAACCGGCCACTGCGGAGATACGGCCTACGGCCTTGAGGCTCATGCCGGTTGCTTCCGCAATGGGCTTTACGATGGGCAGAGCAATGTTCATCGAGGTGGCGTTGCCGGCAACGACGAAGCACATGAAGATGGTGATGATCGCGGTGAGCCAATATGCGTTCATGTTCCATCCCTGAACCGCGGTGAGCAGGCCGGTGTATGCAGGGGTCATCTTCATGACTGCTGCCATACCGCTGGTGGCCGCCATGCCGTTGAGGGGAGCGAGGGTGGAAATAACCGCCTTGGAGAGGCCGCCCTTAAGCCCGGTGAGCTTCCCCAGGGTCTTGTTTCCTTCACCCACAGCGGTGAGCCAGGGGAAGAACATCAGCACGGCAAGAGGAACGCCGACGCACAGGGCAACGTTGATATTCCAGTTGAGAACGCCGAACAGTACAAAAACAACGACCATCGGGATCAGGCTGTACAGCGCATTGGGGCGTGCCTGATCCTCCAGCGGCTTGAAGCTGGGGCCATATTCAAAGGTTTCCCCTTTATCCATCGCCTTGACTGCCATTTTGGTGAGGATGAAAATGACAACAACAAGCTCAATCGTCAGCACTATGTAGGAGGACAGAGCGCCGTCTGCGGCAGTACCGCCCAGATGGTTGACGATCATAACATTGCCGTTGGTAGGCGCGGCAGCGGCCACGTTGCCGAAGGACAGGGCGCCTGCTACCAGTGCGGGAACGCCGTAACGGCGGGGAATTCCGGCCTGCTCCATGAGGGGGAAGAAAATAGGCATTGTCATGAAAATGCCCAGAACGGGGCCAACGCCGCCGATAACAAGCACAAACTGGCAGACGATGCCCACGAGGAAGCAGAGAGCCACCTTCATGCTGCGGGATGCATTTTCACGGAAGATCAGTTTGGAAATGCCCACCGCGATTGCAGTACCGGCGCCGGAAACTTCATAGAGCTTTGCGAACATTGCGGAGAATACCATCTTGCCGAAGAAGCTGGTGGCGAAACCGCCCCACGCGGCAAAGAACGCATTGATAGAATCAAGGACAACCAGACCGCCGGTGACGATGAATACGATACAGCCGAACAGCGCTGCGATCATTATGTTCCATCCGCGGTATACAGCCACGGCCACAATGATCAGACCTAAAAACAAACCTACATAACCCATACTTGTTTTTCTCCTTCTCTTAATTTTTTTATGTATGGCATGGAAGTATCAGCTTTGTCTGTCATTCCTCCCTCTGTGTTGATTTGGCGGTGCGGCGTTTACTGCGTCCCGCCAATTATACGTTCAGCGTATAGCCCGGCGATATCTTCCTCATTATAGCCGAGTTCGCTTAGTATACCAGTATTATCTTCCCCCCATTCGGGGGCTTTCTTCCAAACCCTGCCGGGATTGTTTTTCATCTTCGGAACCACATTGCAGCAGATCACGTCCTCCGCGCGGCTGTTTTGGCAGACGGTAAGCGTTTCGCGCGCAACATAATGCGGATGTGTGGGCATATCGGAATACTTCATCATTCTCATTACCGGGGCACCGACTGCCGTAAGGTTTTTCTCCACTTCCTCCGCTGTGTGCTCAAGGCAATACTCCACCACCGCTTTTTCCAGGATCTTTCCCTCCGGCTCGTATATCCTATACACTGCCTTCCGGGGAAGCGCCTCGCTTCCGTAGGTAAGGCCGAACACCGGGAACGCGCGCTCCATTACCCCGTAGCTGATGATAAGCATATACACATATTCACCGTCCATACAGCGGTATGCGTTGTAGCCGGCAGCGCTTGCATTGAGATTGCCGGGCACGAAGCGCCTCGGGTTTCCCTCTGGAAGGTTCCAGTCCAGCATGCCGGAAAGGGGATTGCATCTGATAATGGATTCATACTGGGAGGCATCGACGCTCTCCCCCCGGCCGGTCTTCTGCGCGTTGATATATCCGGCAAGGGCGGCAAAAAGGCCGACGAAGCCCAGATAATAATCCCCGACAACCGGATACGTGGGTGCGGGCACCTGACCGGGCTGCCAATTTACATACATCATTCCGGCGAAAGCCTGGGCTATGGGGTCAAAGGACGGACGGCGCACATAATCCGGGTCGCCGGTCTGACCGAATCCGGACAGATGCACGATAACAAGCTTGGGATTATATTCCCACAGGACTTCATCCGTAAGTCCCCACTTTGCCCATTGGCCTCCCTTGGCGGATTCAACCAGAATATCCGTATCCTTCAAAAGCGCAAAGAGCACCTTTTTCCCCTTCTCCGTGGGGATGTTCAGCGCCAGGCTGCGCATATTGCGGCGATCCTGCGCGATCTGAAAGCCTTCCGGATTATTGCGCTCCATGGAGGGGCCCGCACTGCTCTCCAGCCAAATAACGTCCGCGCCGTGATCCGCCATCATGGAACCGACAAGGGGACCGGCAACAGATGTGACCGAACACAGCACTTTTATTCCTCTGAGATTTCCGAATTCCGGGATCTGATATTTCTCTGCCATACTTTTGTCTCCCCCTTAATCCCGGCCTTACAGGTACTGCTTGAGGATCTCTCTGCTGGTGGTATGGATCATGATCTGATCGGTGCCTCCGCCAATACGGTTCAGGCGAATATCCTTCCAGATGCGGGAGACCCGGTGATCTTCGCAATATCCCAGGCCGCCGAGGATCTGCATCGCGCTGTCCACGACCTCAAAGCCCGCTCTGGCACAATAGTACTTGCAAAGCCCGGAGTTGGTGCGAACGGAGATTCCGTTGTCACGCTGCCATGCGCTCATGTAGCAGAAGTTCCGCATATTGACCAGCTTCATCTGGCACTCTGTTATCATTTCCTGAATGAGCTGGAACCGCCCGATGGGCTGGCCGAAGGCTATGCGCTGGTTGGCATAGGCTGCCGCATCGTTGAAAGCGCACTGCGCCATTCCCAGGCAGTTTGCCGCGATGACGAGACGCTCCAGCTCGAAGTTTTTCATCAGTTGTAAAAAGCCGTTTCCCCGTTCCCCTACAAGCGCGCTCTCGGGGAGCTCAACGTTTTCCAGATACACTTCTTCCATGGTGTCATACTTGCAGCCCAGCTTGTGCATACCGGCCATCTTTATTCCCGGCGTATTCATCGGCACAAAATACATGGATGCCCAGTGCTTTTCATCCACCGGTTCCGCTTCTCTCGCAACACAGAGCATGTAGGGTGCGGAGCTTGCGTTGGAGATAAAACTCTTATGACCGTTCAGGATCACCTTTCCATCTCTGTGCTCAGCCAAAGTCTGCAGCATATTGTTATCGGAGCCTGCCTGAGGCTCAGATATGCCAAGGGAGAAGGCTCTGCGGCCATTCATGAAACACTCACTGACGATTTTCAGCTGTTCTTCGTTGCCGAATGTTATCATGTCATCGACCTGCAGCGCTGCCCCGAGCATATGCGGAAAGTCATTTGACTGGAAACGCTCCGCAACCAAAACCATTGTCAGCAAATCCACCTCGGTGCCGCCAAATCTTTCCGGCAGGCCCAGGGTACCCAGTCCGCTTTCCACCAGCGCCTTGTTATACTCATGAGGCGGCTGATTCGCATCATAGCAGTTCCTGAAGTACGCCGTGTCAAATCCCATTTCCGGGCACTGCTTTATGAACTCGTCAACACTCTCAAGCAGAAGCTCCTGCTCCTCCGTCAATCTAAAATCCATAAAATAATCTCCTTTCTTGTTTTTCACGGAAAGCTCGTCCATACAAACAAAAGCAAAAATGATTCCAATTCCAACAATAAAGGGAAAAAATGATGGCCAGGCTGTTTTTTTGTAGAAGATGCCAAAAACGCGGAGGCAAATATGTGTATTGTGTCTTATTTAACAATCGCATTTCATGCAGCACAAATTCCCGGGTGAATTGTGCACAAATGTAAATTCACACTTTGATAGTAAAAAAACATGCGCAGTAAACTGCGCACTTTTTTACATTTTTCCTTGACATGCATATACAGGCAAGATATAATGGGTACACATTATCAATCAATTAACAATCTTTTTCCGGACTATGGAGGTACAGTGATGTCTGATCTGTATAAAAACCCGTATATTGAAATCTATCATCCCTCCGAATTTGAGCTGGAATCCCAGCGGAACCGGTGCAGCCAAGCCGGTTCTGATCCCGGAATGAAGTCTATCCCCCGGGCTGTCGGAAAAGAGCTGCACACATCGTCCATACAGAGGCACGCCATCCATATGTATACCAGTAAGCTGAAGAACTTTTACAAGAGCTTTTTTGATCTGATAAGCTACTTTAATGTGGCCTATTTCCTGGTCGATTGTGATTTTACCGTGTACAATTGCGGCGGAGAAAAGGGGCTTCTTTCCGAGCTGAGCAATATCGGGCTGGCGATTGGCTGCGATCTTTCCGAGCAGGTATCCGGCTATAACGCGGTCAATCTTTTTCGCTCTCTGTTTGGCAAGAACTACATCCCCGACACCTGCATCATGCTGGATGCGGGAGAGAGCTATCTTGATGCGCTGAAGCCCTATGTGTTTCTTGCTTTTGAAGCCACATCCTACATTGCCGCGTACGGCGTGCAGTACCATCTTCTTGTCGTGCGCAAGGAGGATTTTAACCGCTCCGCCTTCACCGTTATTGGCTTTATGCGGAATTTCAATGAAGGGCTTATTGCCAAAGCCTATAATCTTCCGCCTCTGGAGTTTGCCGAATCCATCCGGGATTTGGATGGCACCATGCAGGTTTTTACGGACAGAGATGGTTATATAACCTTGGTCAGCGAGCCCTTCTGCAAGCTGATGGACACCGATACGACCAAAATTGGCGGGCACCTTATCAGCGATGTCATTCCCTGCACCCGTGCCGCGCTGCATTCGGTCAAATCCGGCAGGAATCTTTATATGCGGAATGTCCGGCTGAAGGATATGACGGGAAAATGCGAGAGCTATTATATGGATGCTGTCGGAATCAAGAGCAGCACAAACCAGGTCAGCGATATTTTATTTACATTCCGGGATGTGAAATCCGAAAAATACAGAGCCGGCCGGCTTGTAAGCGAGGGGGCCTATTTTTCCTTCGATGATATTGTCGGGTGCAACAACGCGGAATTCAAGCGCGCCAAAACCTATGCCCAGAAAATAGCGGCCGGTGACAGCAACGTGCTCATTTCCGGCGAAAGCGGAACCGGAAAGGAGCTTTTTGCCCAAGCCATCCATCAGGCGTCATCCCGCTGCAACCAGCCCTTTGTAAGCATTAACTGCGCCGCCATTCCCAAGGAGCTTATCAGCAGTGAGCTTTTCGGTTATGACGAAGGGGCGTTCACGGGAGCAAAAAAGAACGGCCATCCCGGTAAATTTGAGATTGCCGATGGCGGAACGCTGTTTTTGGATGAGATCGGTGAAATGCCGCTGGATATGCAGAGTGTGCTGCTGCGTGTCATAGAGGAACAGCGCATCACCAGGCTGGGCTCGGCGAACTCCCGAAGGATCAACGTGCGGATCATCGCCGCCAGCAACCGCAACCTGCTTGAATGTATAAAGAACAAGACCTTCCGGGCAGACCTGTATTATAGGATAAACGTGATGCAGCTTGACCTGATGCCCCTGCGCCGGCGCAAAGAGGATATTCCCATGTTGGCCAATTATTTTCTCAGACAGCTTTCGGCCAATTCCGAAAAAGCGATAACGGAAATCTCAAAAGAAGCAATGAATATGCTTGTCGCCTATGACTGGCCGGGAAATATCCGGGAGCTGAGAAATATTATTGAAAGAGCGGTAAACGTGTGTACCGGTCAGATCATCTATCCCATGGACATTTCCCTCAACGGGAACTACCTGGCCGCGCAGGCAAAGACTTCGGCGGATACGCCTTTAACGATAGACGGGGTCAACAAGGAGTACAACGACTATGAGGTACAGCGTATCAAGGAGCTTCTGAAAAAGCACAATAACAATAAGACCGCCGTTGCGAAGGAATTGGGCATCTCTCGCCGGACACTGTACAATAAGCTGAGCAAATCCAGTGAGAGCAAAAATGGCCAGGCGTGAAAAAGTGTGAATCCCCCCTGCGGGCTTCCCTGTAAAGGTGACAATTCACACTGCGGTCAGACTGAATAAAATCCGGCAAATATGCGCTGAGATACAGCAAATATGGGCCGGATTTTTCATGTTTAATTTTTGGGGATTGTGGCACATTTTTTGCTAATGAAATAGTGGAACAACAAATGCAGTGAGGTGCGATTTTATGAAAATACTTGTATGTTACAAATATGTGCCGGAGGAGAGCGAGATCAAAATCAACGCGGATCAAAGCCTCGATTTATCCGGTGCGCAGTGGACCATCAGCCAATACGACAACAATGCCATCGAGGCCGCCATGAAGCTTGCGGATGACGGGAGCAGTGTCGAGGTGCTGACGGTAGGCGGGGAAGCGCTGGATAACTCCAAGATGCGCAAATCCGTTCTGTCCAGAGGCCCTTCAAAGATGTACGGCGTGCGCTGTGAGCGCTGTGGGGATCTGTACGCAACCGCGGTTCTGCTAAAGCAGGCCATAGAAAGAATCGGCGGTTGTGACCTGGTAATATTCGGGGAAGGCTCCGGCGATATGTATTCCCAGATTCTCGGTAACATGACCGGTGCACTGATGGGGCTGCCCACGCTCAACGGCGTGTGTGAAATTCGCAATACCGGGGATGGCCTTATCGCCAAGCGGCGCGTTGGCCACCGGTTGGAAACGCTTCAGTTGGCAACCCCGGCAGTCATCTCTGTGACCAGCGATATATGCCGTGCCCGCATACCTTCCATGAAGGAGATCCTGGGCGCGGGTAAAAAACCGGTTGAAATCTGGAACGACTCCGAATTTGCCCAGGCAGACGGCCGCTCGGAGGAGCTTTCCCTTTTGGCGCCGCCGAAGGCAAAGCGTCTCAGTATTTGTTATAAGGACAGCGATGAGGGGCTGGAAAGCTTTGTGCAGGCGCTGCGCAAACATCTGTAAAGGGAGGAGACGGAAATGTATAACAAGGTATTGGTTTTTGCAAACGAAGCCTCCGCGGCAGCGGAGCTGATGTCCTGTGCCCGCGGCATTGCTTCGGAGACAGTGCTTATCACCTGCGGCGAGGAGCTGTACGGGGCCGGAAGCGTATACAGATACAGCAGGGAGGAGACTCTGGCCGCCGTAGCGGCAAAGCTCGCCGGGCTGACAGCGGCGTTAAAGCCGGACGCTGTTTTATGCGAAGCCGGGGTCAACGGAAAGCTGTTTGCCGGTTTTGCCGCCGCCGCGCTGCACACCAGCCCGCTTTGCGACATATCCGAGGCATCCTTCTTGCCCGAATACGTTGTGGCAAAGCGAATGGTCTACGGGGGAACCGCAATCAAAACGGAAAAGAGTGGCTTGCCTGCGGTGATCGTGGCATCGCCGGGCATCTTTGAACTTGCCGCACCGCCTGAGGAAAAGGGAGCAGCAGCGGAAATAAGCGTGGAGGGCAGCGGCCCTGTCCGGCTCCTTGAAACAAGCGAAGATGCCGCAGCCGGTACGGTCAATCTGTCCTCCGCCAAGTGTATCGTGGGCGTAGGCCGTGGCTTGTCCTCGCCCGACAACGTCCCGAAAGCGGAAGCGCTTGCCGGGCTGATCGGGGCCGAAATAGGCTGTACAAGACCTGTTGCGGAGGAGGAGCACTGGTTCACAAAGGACCGTTATATCGGCGTGTCCGGGTGTATGCTTAAGCCCAATGTATATCTGGCCCTGGGCATTTCCGGGCAGGTTCAGCACATGGTGGGAATCAATCAGGCAGGTACGATCTTCGCTGTTGACAGGAATGAACATGCGCCAATTTTTGAGCAGGCCGATTATTGCCTCCACGGCGATATCAATACGGTACTGCCGAAGCTTATCCAGCTGCTTAAATAACAAAACGGGGTGAAAACAGTGTTTTTGGAATTAGAAGAAGCTAAAAATTTTAAGGTCATCAGCGGGGAAATGATCGGGAACGATTTTTGCCGTGATGAGTATCCGGGCAAAAGCTTCCCTCCCGAGGCCGTGGTAGAAGCTGCCTCTACGGAAGAGGTCGCCGCCTTGGTAAAGCTGTGCAATGCGCATCGCATCCCCATAACCGTTCGTGGTTCGGGTACTGGGCAGGCCGGCGGTTCTGTGCCGGTAAAAGGCGGCGTTGTTCTGTCTCTGAAGGGAATGAACAGGATTCTCGGCTATAACGAAGAGCAGCATACGCTTCGTGTGCAGCCCGGCGTTATGCTCAGCGAGATCAAAGCCGAGGCCGAAAAGCACGGCATGTACTATCCGCCCGATCCGGGGGAGCAGACGGCCACCATCGGCGGGAACGCCGCAACCAACGCCGGCGGACCCTGCGCCGTAAAATATGGCAGAACGCAAGCTTATGTTGCGGATGCCGTTATTGTCCGCGCGGATGGTGCTATTGCCGGTCTGGCCGGAAATGAGGCCGTGATCGGCAGTGAGGGCACACTGGGAATTATAACCGAGCTCACGCTTAGGCTTGTAAAAAAGCCCGGTGCCGATGCAATCTTGCTCTTCCCCTGTGACGATGTGTTATCCGCCATAAACGCCGCAAAGGCAATCTCTGATGCCGGATTCGAGCCTTCTGTTGCGGAAGTGATGGATACGGATCTGATTGAATTCTCCGGCAGGGTCACGGGAAACCCCGTTTTCCCTGTAGAGGTGGATGGTGAGCGTCCGGGCGCAACGCTCATGCTGACCATGGAAGGAGAGGACGACGATGCCGTAATGGAAAAGATGGAAGCCGTGGCGGCTCTGGCAGAGGAAGGGGAGCTTTCGTGTCTCGATATTCTCGTGGGCGACACGCTGAGCATGAAGCGGGATTTCTGGGCCGCGCATAACGCGTTCCACAGCTCTATGGAAAGCGCCCCCGCTGCCTGGGAAGTAAATGTGGATGTCCCCTTTGCGGCCGCGTCCGGGATGATGGCTTATGCAAAGCAGACGGCAGAAGCAAACGGCATGAAGGCCTATATCCACGCCCATATTCTCACCGGCAGTATGCATATCCATCTGGTGTCTGACCGGCCCGCAGCGGAAAGCGGCGAAGCCGCCGAGACTGTCTGCGCCGCCATTTATGCAGAGGTGCTGAGACTGGGCGGCGACACGGCAGGCGAATACGGCATAGGGTATGCGAAGAAACGCTTTATCAGTGACCAGGCCGCGGCGGCGTTTCGGGCGCAGAAAGAAGTCTTTGACCCCAAGGGTATCCTCAATCCCGAAAAGAGAGCGTAATACACAATAGGGCAAAACGCAGATAGATTACGGGCGGCGCTGGATTCGCGCGCCCTCTGAAAGGAAAAGACTGATGCTGAAAATACTCGTGTGTGTAAAACAGGTTCCCGATGTGGATATGATGAAGATGGATCCCGATACGGGTACGCTGATCCGCTCCGGCGTACCGGCGATTCTGAATCCGCTGGATGCAAACGCGCTTTCCGCCGCCATCAGCGTGAAAGAAAAATACGGCGGCGAAATCACCCTTATTACAATGGGGCCGCCCAAGGCAGAAGAGGTTCTCCGCGAATGCCTTGCCATGGGTGCAGACAGAGCGCTATTGCTTACCGACCGCGCCTTCGGCAATGCCGACACGCTGGCCACCAGCTATTCGATCGTCTCTGCGGCAAACTGCCTTGACCGGTTTGATCTCATTTTCTGTGGAAAGGAGACCATAGACGGGGCAACGGGCCAGATGGGCGCTCAGCTTGCGGAGCGATTCGATAGCGCGCAAATCACATCCGCGCTTCTTATCCGTGAGGTCGACGAAGAAACCGGAAAGCTGGTCGTAGACCGGGAGCTGGAGAACGGGGTTGAGACGCTTCGTGTCAGTATGCCCTGTCTGATGACCATAGAAAAGACAAATTATCCTGCCCGTATTCCCACACTGAAGGGAAAAATGCGGGCAAAAAAGGCCGAAATAATTACATATACTGCTGAGGATATTCCCGGCCTGGACAGAACCCGCATCGGCGATGCCGGCTCCCCTACCAAAGTGCCCAGAATGTTTCCCCCTGTCATGCCGGAGCCCGGAACCATCATCGATGAAGGCTCCGCCGAAGCCAATGCGCTGAAACTGATCTCCATCATAAGGGAGGGCTGAAAATGGATAAAAAAGCGTATAAGAATTTTTGGGTCCATATTGAGCACAGCGAGGGGAAAATCCATTCGGTTTCTCTGGAACTGTGCTGTGAGATGCGAAAGCTGTGCGATCTCAGCGGGGATAAGCTCATTGCGGTTGTGGTCGGAAAACTGCCTGCGCAGGAAACCAAAAAACTTCTGGACTGCGGCGCAGACGGCATCCTCCAGGTATCCGGAAGCGGTTATGAGCGCTACAACACCGAGGCATACACAAATCTTTATTATGTCCTGTGCAGGAAATATCACCCCAGCGCGGTTATGATTGGCGGTACCGTAAATGGCCGTGACTTTGCCCCGCGTTTTGCCGCGCGTCTTGGCGTCGGCTGTACCAGTGATGCAACAGAGCTCATCTATAATGCCGGCACCGGTGACATAGAATTCGTTGAGCCCGCCGCCGGCGGGAAAATAATGGCCGTCATAACCATGCCCGTCATGCGTCCGCAAATCGGGACGATCCGTCCCGGTACCTTCAAATATGCTCCTGCCGGTAAAAAAGAGCAGACAGAGCTCCTGCACGAAAACATTGATTTTGACCCATCCCTGATCCGTACGGAGCGCATCGATTTCACTCCCGAGCTCTTTGATCCCGCCTTAGACATTGCGGAGACCGACTGTCTGGTATGCATAGGGGCCGGGGTAAAGGAGGAAAGCCTCCCCAAGTATAGAGAGCTGGCCTCTCTGCTGGGCGGCAAGCTGGGCTGTACAAGGCCCGTGGCAGACAGCGGGCTGCTGCCCTATAAATTACAGGTCGGTCAAAGCGGCGTAATGATAAAGACAAAGCTTTATATTGGCTTTGGCGTGTCCGGTGCGGTAAACCATGTAACCGGCGTCTCTGCGGACAAGTTTATCGCCATTAACAGGGATGCCTCCGCTGCGATCTTCAACTATTGCGATTACGGAATCATCGGCGATGCCGATGAAATTTGCGACGCGATGCTCGCCTCACTGAAAACGTGATCCCGTCCCGCCCACATTTTTCTCTCTTTTCTCTCTTTTAGCGCACGGATGCCGCAGGCTGTAACCCAGCCTGTGGCATCTGTGGGACTGTCAGAAAAAATGCTTCATTTGTCGAAGATAGAGCAGCAGGGGTGCGCGAGGGGGCAAGGCCCACCTCGTGATTCAATAACCCGCCGCAGAAAAGCCTTATGCTTTAAGGCTTTTCGGGCGAAGCTGCATTTTGATTTCATCAAAATGCTCGGCGGTTGAAGCGGTCAAAAAAGTCCAAAGTGGACTTTTTTGACAAGCGCACGGATGCCGCAGGCTGTAACTTAGTCTGCGGCATCTGTGCGTTCGCCCCTTGACAGCTGCCCCTCCGGGTGATATATTAAATTTACCAATTGGTCAATCTTGACCATCTGAAAAATTTAACCGGAAGGAATCGCTATGTCCAATAAGCAAACCGCTGCCATGCTGGATAAAAAGCTGGATGAAAAGACGGCCCACACCATGTTTGTCTGTGGCCTTGTCATGGTCATCGCCGTGCTGATCCATGACGGGGATCACATCCGTCAGGCCCTGAACTGGGGCTACCACATTCCCCTTGCCATCTGGGCGCTGAATCTGACTGTCTATGTTTTCCCCGTGGTCACCATTTTTCTGGCGAAGGCCCGCCGCATGTCCTCCACCCTGGTGGGCGCCATCGGCGGTATTTTCACTCCCGCCTCTTTTCTCACACTGCATCTGTTCGGTTCCGCAACGGAGCTGTGGGGCGTGTGGAACTTCTCCTACTTTGACCTGATGAAGGGTATCACCTATCAGGGGAACTTCTATCAGGGCGTGGACTGGCTGAACTGGGTGCTGCTGTTCCATATGGTGCCCTGCTGTGTTCCCTGTGCCGTCATCGGTTTCAAACACTGGGCCAGATTGAAAAAGGAAGCAAAAGCATAAGCGGACGGGATAATTTTCCCGCCCGTCTGCCGCAGGACGGTTTACGCCGTCCTTTTTTATTGCCATGACTGAAATACGCCTTCAAATTTCTCATATTGACTGTGCCGCCTGTGTGGAGCGGATCGACCGCGCCCTGCGCTCCCTCCCCGGCGTGGAGGAGGCAGCGGCCAACTATGCCTCCGGCAAGGTGACCATCCGCTATGACGAGAGCCGCCTTACCATTGCCGGTCTTGCCCGCTGCATCAAAAAGGCCGGGTATGAAGTGCCGCTGAACCGGGTCACCCTGCGGTATACGACAGCGGGGGAAGCGGTGGAAGCTGCCCTGCACACTGCCCTTCTGGCTGTCCCCGGTGTCTGCCGGGTGGAGCCGGCGGCGGGCGGTGCCTGCGTCTCGCTGTGGCCCATCGGTACGGACAGCCGCCGGCTGATTCTGGCCGCCCGGGAAGCCGGTGTATGGGCAGAGCTGGGGGAGGTGGAAAGCGGTGAGGAGGAAGCGGAACTGGCCCACCGCTTCTCTGTCCTGCGCACGCTGATCCTGTCCACCGGGCTGACCATGCCCCTGCTCTGGGATCTGCCGCCCTTTGTCCAGCTTGTCATTGCAACGGTGCTGCAATTTGGGCCCGGCCTGTACTTTTACCGGAACGCTATCCGGGGCCTGCGCAGCAAAACCCTGGGGATGGATCTGCTGATCGCCCTCTCCACAACGGTTATTTACCTTTACAGTGCCGTGGTTTGCTTCACCGTGCACCAGGAGATCAAGCTGTATTTTCTCAGTGACGGGGTGCTGACCCCCCTGATTCTCTTTGGCCGCTATTTGGAGGCCATGGCCGTCAACCAGACCCGGGGCGCCGTGCGCAAGCTGCTGCGCCTCCAGCCCCGCACAGCCCTGGTGCTGCGGGACGGGGAGGAAAAGGAATTGAGCATCGATGAGATCGAGGAACATGACCAGATCCGCGTCCGCCCCGGCGAGCGCATCCCGGTGGACGGGGTAGTACTGGAGGGCCGCTGTGCCGTGGATGAATCTATGCTCACCGGGGAGAGCCTGCCGGTAGCCAAGCAGCCGGGGGATCATGTCGCCGGGGGCACCTTGAACCGCTCCGGCAGCGTGCTGATCGCTGCGGAAAAGCTGGGGAAGGACTCCACCCTGCAGCAGATCGTGGAGCTGGTGCAGCGCAGTCAGAACAGCAAGGCGCCGGTTCAGCGGCTGGCCGACCGGATCGCCGCCATTTTTGTCCCCTGTATTCTGGGCATTGCCCTGTGTGTATTTCTGATCTGGTATTTCTGCGCCGCCCCCGGCGACCTGGGCCGGGCCGTGTATACGGTCTGCGGCGTGCTGGTGATCGCCTGCCCCTGCGCCCTGGGGCTTGCCACCCCTGCCGCGCTGATGGTGGGGGCAGGGCGCGCTGCCGAGCTTGGCATTCTTTTCAAAGGCGGCGGCCAGCTGGAGCGTGCCTATAAGGTGGACACCGTGGTCTTTGACAAAACCGGCACCCTGACCCTGGGCCGCCCGGAGGTCACGGAAATTTATACCACGCAGGGAGCGGATGAGGAACAGATAATCGCTTTAGCCGCCGCACTGGAGCGGCGCAGTGAGCATCCCCTGGCCGCCGCTGTCACCGCCTGCGCCCAGGGGCGGCAGTCCAGTGTCCTGCCGCCCACGATCACAGGATTTCAAAGCTTTCCCGGCTATGGCATCTGCGGGGAGCTGGATGGCAACCCCATTCTCTGCGGCAGCCGGGCCTTCCTCGCCCGGGCAGGGATCGATCTTGCCCCGCTCCCGGCTCCCGGCGGGCAGGCCTTGACGGAGATCTGCGTCGCCGCCGGAGGACAGGCGCTTGGTGTGCTTTCCGTCTCCGACCGCATCCGGGGGGAGGCAAAGGAAGCGGTGGCACAGCTGAAGGCCCTGGGCATTCAGGTCTGGCTGCTGACCGGGGATCACGAGGCCACCGCCAAGGCAGTCGCGGAGCAGTGCGGGATCGAGCATGTTTATGCCCGCGCCCTGCCGGGGGAAAAATCCGCTTTCATCGAACAGCTGAAAGCCGCCGGGAAAACCGTGGCCATGGTGGGGGACGGCATCAATGACGCTCCGGCGCTGGCCGCTGCCGATCTGGCGCTGGCCGTGGGCAACGGGACGGACATTGCCATCGACTGTGCCCAGGTGGTGCTGCCCGGCAGCGACCTGCGGCGCATCCCCCTGGCCCTGTACATTTCCCGGGCAACCATCCGCACCGTCAACCGAAACTTTGCCTGGGCGCTGCTGTATAACGCTGTCTGCATCCCCGTGGCTGCCGCCGGTCTTGTCAATCCCTCCATGGCGGCCGCCGCCATGTCGCTGTCATCCCTGGGCGTATTGCTGCACTCTCTGCGGCTGAATAAGATTGGAGAAAAAACATGAGCACACAACAGACCGAGCTGCCCATCCGGGGCATGATGTGCCGGAGCTGTGTGCAGGAGGTGGAGACGCTGCTCCTGCACACCCCCGGTGTACTGGACGCTAAGGTCTATTATACCAAAGGACTGGCTTCCCTGCGCTATGACCCGGAGCTGGTCAGCTTGGAAACGCTTGAACAGCGCCTGCGTACCGGCGGCTATGAGACCGGAGCGCGTACGGCCCGGGATTACGCCCTTGACGGTGCGTGCCTTGCTCTTACAGCAGGGCTTACCTGGCTCCTGCTGCGCAGTAAGGCATCTGCGCCCGCTCTGGCCGAAGGTGCCGGTTTTGCCGCCATCTTCCTTGCGGGCCTGCTCACCAGCCCCCACTGCGTCGGGATGTGCGGCGGGCTTCTTCTGAGCCAGAGCGCCCAGAGCCGCTCCCCCGCGCTGGCCTCGCTGGCCTATAACGCCGGGCGTGTCCTGGCCTATACGGCCATTGGTGCCGTCTTTGGCGCAGCAGGCGCCATCATCAACTATACCCTGAGCATGAAATCCATGGTTTTCACCCTGCTGGGCCTGGCGGTGGCACTGCTGGGGCTGAATATGTGGGGGTTGCTGCCGGGTTTGCGTGCCCTCTTCCCCGGCCAGAACAGCGCCTGCCGTCTGCCCGCCGGGGCGCGCCGCCGCTTTGCCGACCGCCCGCTGGTGACCGGCCTGCTCACTGGGCTTATGCCCTGCGGGCCGCTGTATGCCATGTGGCTGCATGCCATTACCGGCGGCAGCGCCGCCTATGGCGCCATGTGTATGCTGGCCTTCTCCCTGGGCACCGTGCCGCTGATGCTGCTCTTCGGTTCCCTCGATTCCTTCCTTCCGAAGAAATGGAACAAATATCTGCTGAAGGGAAGCGCCGTGATCGTGGTCGCCATGGGGCTGAAAATGCTGATCCGCGGTCTGCTCCTTCTGCGTTGACCGCCTTTGTTCCTTGTGCTACAATAGAGCGCGAGGTGAGCAATATGCCGATCATTGTGGACAAGGATGCCGTGCGCATGGACATTTTAATGGCCTTTCAGCGCTGTATGGAGAAAAAGCCCATGACCAAGATCTCTCTGCGGGACATTGCAGAGGAAGCCGGGATGAGCCACGCCAAGCTCCTCTGCTATTTCGACAGCCGGGATGACCTGGTTGTGAACTATGTCCGCTACACCAAAGATTTCATGACCGAGAAGTGCAAAGCCTGGTTCATGGAGCACGACCGCCGGAATTACGGCAGCAACCTGGCCTATATGAACGCCTTTATGGAATATGTGGCCAACGGTAAGGCCGGGGAGGGCCGCCCCAACGCCACCACCCAGACCTATGTTCTGGCCCGGTACAATGAGACGGTTGCCCGGCTGGTGAAGGATGAATTCCGGGAATGGCGCGAAACCATGACCCAGTGCCTGACCGCCATCTATGGGGAGACGGCAGGCCGGCAGGAGGCCGAGGCCATGATGATCCTGATCGCCGGCACCTTCATCTGCAACTATAACGGCGCCCTCACCGGTGCCATCAATCATAACATCATCGGATATCTGAGCAATCTGGCCCGGTCATGAGCGCTTTTTATTACACCGGGGCCATGGGAGAAACCGCCGGTAGGCCGGCTTTCCCTCATGGTTCCGGTGTGTTTCTATTTTTTCCTTCCCAAAACGCCCCTGTGGGTTTATAATGCTTCCATCCAATTCCGACAGGAGTGATTCCAATGATCAATCCGCAGTATTATCAGCTGGGGGCGGAGCCCTCGGTGATCCGTGCCCTGTTTGCCTATGGCCTGCAGCAGGCCGCCATCGTCGGGCCGGAAAATGTCTTTGACTATTCCCTGGGCAACCCCAGCATCCCCGCCCCGGCGGCGGTGAATGCCTCCATTCAGGATATTATCGCCCATACCGATTCCATCCAGGTGCATGGCTACACTATGGCCGCCGGGCTGGGAGATGCCCGCGCCGCCGTGGCTGCCGATCTGACGGAGCGCTTCGGCCTGCCGGTCAAGGCGGAGGAGCTGTTCTTCACCTGCGGCGCCGCCCCTGCTTTGATCTCTGTCATCAAGGCACTGACCATAGGCCCCGAAAGTGAGTTCTTGTTGGTGGCCCCCTTCTTCCCGGAATATGTGCCCTTTGTGGAGCATAACGGCGCCCGGGCCGTCATCGTGCCGCCGGATACGGCGCGTTTCCAGATCGATCTGGAGCAGGTGGCCCAGCGCATTAGCCCCAATACCCAGGCCATCATCATCAACTCCCCCAATAACCCCTCCGGCGTGGTGTATACCGAGGCCACCCTGAAGGCCCTGGCTGCCCTGCTGGAGGAGCGCGCCGCCCAGTACGGCCACCCCATCTACATCATTGCCGATGAGCCTTACCGGGAGCTGGTTTACGGCGGCGTCACCGTGCCCTTTATCCCCTGCCTTTACAAGAACACCGTGGTCTGCTATTCCTATTCCAAGTCCCTCTCCCTGCCCGGGGAGCGCATCGGCTATGTGTATGTGCCCTCCTTTGCCCAGGATGGGCAGGCCCTGTATACTGCCATTGCCGGGGCAGCCCGGATCATGGGCCACGTGTGTCCCCCTTCTCTGATGCAGCTGGTCATTGGCCGCTGCGCCGGGGAACGGCCCGATCTGGCGGCCTATGACGAGAACCGGCAGTTGCTGTATAACAGCCTTACGCAGATGGGCTATACCTGCGCCAAACCTGACGGCGCCTTTTACCTGCTGGTGAAGGCCCCCAATGGGGACGCCAATGCCTTCTCCGAGGCGGCCAAGCTGCGGCATAACCTGCTGGTTGTTCCTACGGACGGCTTCGGCTGCCCGGGCTATTTCCGCCTCAGCTACTGTGTTTCCCGGGATATGATCCAGCGCAGTCTCCCCGCCTTCCGCGCCATGCTGGAGGCGGGCGTGTAAGTCTTCCAAAGGCGGGACAGTGCAGCTTGCAGTGTTCCCCCAGGCTCCCCTTCCTAAGGGGAGCTGGCTTTTGCGAAGCAAAAGACTGAGAGGTTCCCTCTCACCGGCAGCTCCAGCAAAAGACCTCCGCAGTTCAAGGTGAACTGCGGAGGTCTTTTCCTTCTTCAGTTGAATTTTGCCTCTTTCAGCCGGGGCAGGATCAGCAGGGCCAGCACGCCGCCTATCAGCGCCGTGACCCCCTGGGGCCAGGAAAACATGGCGGACATCACCGCCGCCTGCTTGGCGGGGACGGTGCCCAGGCTGGCGATCACCGCCGGTACCGCCGCCCACAGGAAGGCGCATTTGATCCCTGCACAGGCCACCATGGCGATCTCCTGCCGCCAGTCCTTCCGGCAGCTGAGGCCGAACAGCCCCGCCAGCAGCGCGTTGCCGCAGGCAATCACCGGCACCACCTGCACCAGCGCCGGGCCGATCCCCAGCAGGAAAGCCAGCAGGGAGGAAAACAGGCCGATACAGATTCCGGCCAGGGCACCGGTTCGGGCCGCGAACACGAACAGCACACAGTTGACAAGGCTTCCGGTGATCAGCTGGGACACGGACAGCGGCCCGATCACCACCGCTCCGGCGGGAAACAGCTTCCCCGCCAGTTGGGCCAGCACCACCAGGGCCACACCCAAAGCGGTCTCGCAGAGAAAACGGATGGCTTTGTGTTGGTTTTTCACTCCGTCGCCTCCGGCAGCCGCTTGGCAAATTCGCTCTCCCCGGCGCTCTGCTTCCCGGCATCAGCCTTATATTTCCTCACGGCGGCAGAGGTCACCGGAACCGGGGCGATGGTGCCCGCTCCGGCCACGCAGCCGCCGGGGCAGGCCATACCCTCCAGCAGATAGCCGTCCCGCTTGCCTGCCTTGGCCATCAGCAGCATCTTGCGGCATTCCCACAGTCCGTCGCCGAACTCCATCTTCACTTCCGTGCCGGGGCGGATCTCCTTGATGTAGTCCGCCACCGCGGCGGCCACGCCGCCCACCACGGCAAAGCCCCGGCCCGCGCCGGTGCCGGCTTCAAAGTCTCTGTCGCAGACATCCGGCTCCAGGGTGGCAAAATCGATCTCCTTGGCCTCGAACATGCCCTGTAGCTCTTCGAAAGTTAGAACAAAGTCCACGTCGGAGCGGACGCTCTTCCGGGAAGCCTCCAGCTTCTTGGCGGCACAGGGGCCCACAAAAACGATCTTGGCCCGGGGATTGTCCTTCTTCATTAGCCGTGCTGTGATCACCATAGGGGTCAGCGCCATGGAGATGTAATCGGCAAACTCCGGGAATAGCTTCTTCGCCATGACGCTCCAGGCCGGACAGCAGGAGGTGGCCATGAAGGGCTGCTTGGCCGGTACCTTGTCCAGGAAGTCCTCCGCCTCCTCGATGGTGCACAGGTCGGCCCCGATGGCAACTTCCACCGTATCGCTGAAGCCCAGAATGCGCATGGCCTTGCGCAGCTTGGCAGGTGTTGCGTCCTTGAACTGATTGACAAAGGCAGGGGCCACACAGGCGATCACCTGCTCCCCGGCCTTGATGGCCTGGATCAGCTGGAAGATCTGGCTCTTATCGGCAATGGCGCCGAAGGGGCAGTTCACCAGGCACATGCCGCAGGAAACGCATTTATCATAGTCAATGACCGCCTTCCCGTTTTCATCCGTGCCAATGGCATCCATGCCGCAGGCTTTGGCACAGGGCCGCTCAATGCGGCTGATAGCGTCATAGGGGCACTGGTTCAGGCACTTGCCGCATTTGATGCACTTGGACTGGTCAATGTTGCTCTTGCCGTCCTTGATATAAATCGCGCCCTTGGGGCACACCGCCTGGCAGGGGTGGGACAGACAGCCCTGGCAGTTGGAGGACACCCGGATCTCCTTGGTGGGGCAGCCGTTGCAGGCAAAGGGGATGATGTTCACCAGCGGCGGTTCATAGTATTTCTCCGGCACGGAGGCCTCCTCAATGCCGTCGCTGGCGGGGCCGTACTCATTGGCTTTGCGCAGAGGCAGGCCGCAGGCCAGGCGCAGCCGTTCGGTAACGATGGCTCTTTCCAGGAAAATATTGCTCCGGTATCTTGCCACATCGCCGGGAACAATTTTGTAGGGCAGCCGGTCAATGCGGGAATAGTCCCCGCCCTCGTAAGCCAGCAGGGCTACTTCCTTAAAAACACTCTTGCGCAGATCATCGACTACACTGTGAATTCCTCTCATGTCTTTCCCTCCGAAAAAATATGTTCATCTGGCAGTGATCGTCTTTTATGCTTGATAAGTTTATCACAAGTAAAATTTGAAGTCAACGCGCAGTTCCTTTCTTCGTACAGCTTCTCCCAAGTGCATAATTTTCAGAAACTCAACCCGGCTTATTCCCTGCCTGTACTATAATTTTTACACAAATTGCCTCTTTTATCATACGCCGCTTTTGAGGCTGTCAAAAAGCACAGCCTATCGGCTCCTTTATATAGCGGTTCAGGTCAGCTTTTTATTGCCCATAGGCTCCCCCCTCTGGAGGAGCTGGCACGGCGAAGCCGTGGCTGAGAGGGCATGGCTCCCCTGTGGAAGGGGCGCCTTTGATGGGTTCTTCCAGAAGCAAAGAAAAGCCGCTTCAAAGGCGTGGTGAGATAAGAAAACATATGGTTTTGCGGGGTTAATTTTCGCCCCGGCTTCACGAAAAGATTTGAAAATACATAGAGTATTCTCTGCATCTTCCCGTCTCGCCAGAACAAAAATTTCCTCCCGCAAAACTGCAAAGCACCCTGAAACAAAATATCCGTTCTGAGGCAAGGCGCAGCAACGCAGGAATACTTGGTGTATTGCAAGCTGCTGCAACGCAGCTTCAGGGC
>Ga0129308_1000223_pt1 | contig 101123 bp, 97 predicted proteins | sample L827metagenome_FD_94440 | JGI IMG/M metagenome (GOLD analysis project Ga0129308, IMG submission 94440) | Ring-tailed lemur group fecal microbial communities from Wisconsin, USA - L827 metagenome | ecosystem: Host-associated > Mammals > Digestive system > Large intestine > Fecal | place: USA...
CGGCACCGCCGTGGGCCGTGTCCGCGCCATGACCAACGCCCAGGGCCAGAAGGTCACCGAGGCCGGCCCCTCCGTCCCCGTGGAGATCATCGGCATGGGTGAGGTGCCCGGCGCCGGCGACGACTTCCACGCCGTGGCCGACGAGCGCATGGCCCGCGAGCTGGTGGAGCAGCGCAAGCACGAACAGAAGGCCGCCTCCGCCTCTCCCGTGGGCAAGGTGTCTCTGGAGGACCTGTTCAGCCAGATCCAGGCCGGCGAGATGAAGAACCTGAATGTCATCGTCAAGGCCGACGTTCAGGGCTCCGCCGAGGCCGTCAAGGCCTCTCTGGAGAAGCTGACCAACGAGGAGGTCCGGGTCCGGGTCATCCACTGCGCCGTGGGCGCCATCAGCGAGAGCGACGTCATGCTGGCCTCCACCTCTGGCGCCATCATCGTGGGCTTCAACGTCCGTCCTGACGCCAACGCCAAGGACTCCGCCGCCCGGATGAACGTGGATATGCGGATGTACCGGGTCATTTACGACGCCATCAACGAGGTCGAAGCCGCCATGAAGGGCATGCTGGCCCCCAAGTTCAAGGAAGTGGACCTGGGCCGGGCCGAAGTCCGCAACGTGTTCCGCATCACCGGCGTGGGCATGGTGGCCGGCTGCTACGTACTGGACGGCAAGATGCAGCGCGGCGCCCAGATGCGCCTGCTCCGGGACAACATCGTCATCTACGACGGCGCCATCGCCTCCCTCCAGCGCTTCAAGGACAGCGTGAAGGAGGTCGCCGCCGGCTACGAGTGCGGCATCACCTTCGAAAAGTTCCAGGATATTAAGGAAGGCGACGTCATCGAGGCCTTCCTGATGGAAGAAGTGGAACGGTAATCACTCTGCATCCACCGGCTGGGGCGGGCGTTTTCGCCCGCCCCAGTTTGCGTATCATCGCGTAAAGGAAACCGTAACGGAGATTCTAAGGAAAGGATCCCGCCGTATCAACTCCAAAAGGAGGAATTCAACATGGCAAGCAACCGAATCGGACGGATCAACGAGGAGATCCAGCGCGAGCTGGCCTCTCTGATTCCCAATGTGAAAGACCCCCGGGTCACGGGCATGATCTCCGTCACCGCCGTGGACACCACCCCCGACCTGCGGTACGCCAAGGTCTATATCAGCGTACTGGACAAGAGCGACAGCAGCCAGGTACTGAAGGGCCTGAAGTCCGCCTCCGGCTGGCTGCGCCGGGAACTGGGCCACGCACTCCAGCTGCGTTATACTCCGGAGCTCACCTTCGTCCGGGACGACTCCATTGACAAGGGCGCCCATATCCTTGACATGCTTCGGAACCCCGAAGTGGTCAAGCCCGCGAACCCCGCCAACGAGCATATTATTCTGGACGAGGAGTGACCGCTATGACGCCGCAGCAAGCCGCTGCTTTTCTGCAAACCCATGACCAATACCTGATTCTGACCCACGTGCGCCCCGACGGCGACACCATCGGCTGCGCCGCCGGTCTTTGCCGCGCCCTGCGCCACATTGGGAAAACCGCCTATATTCTGCCCAACCGGGAGGCCACCTCCCTGTTCACCCCCTACCTGGAGGGGCTGCTGGCCGAAGAGGGCTGGGAGCCCGGCACCGTTGTGTCGGTGGACATCGCCGCCAGAAGCCTGTTCCCCGAAAACGCCCTGCCCTATCTGGACCGGGTGGCGCTGGCCATCGATCACCACCCCTCCCAGGAGTTTTTCGCCGGGGAAACCTGTCTGGACGCTCAACGGGCGGCCTGCGGCGAACTGGTCTACGAGATCGTCAAGGAGTTTTGTCCCATCACCCCGGAAATCGGGACCGCTTTTTACGTCGCCATCTCCACCGACTGCGGCTGCTTCGCCTATGGCAACACCACCGCCGGCACCCACCGGGCCGCGGCCGAGCTTATGGAAGCGGGAATCCCCGCCGCCCAGCTGAACAAGCGCCACTTCCGCACCAAAAGCCTGACGCGGATGAAGCTGGAGAGCATGATCATCGCCGGTATGGAGCTCCACGACCGGGATACCGTGGCCATCGCAGCCGTTACCCTGGACATGATGGCTTCCCTTGGCGCCACGGAGCGCGACGTGGAGGACATCGCCGCCCTGGTGGGGCAGCTGGAAGGGGTCAAAACTTCCGTCACCATCCGGGAACTGGCCCCCGGCAAATGCAAGCTGTCCGTCCGCACCGATCCCAACGATTTGAACGCCAGCAAGGTGTGCGCCCTGCTGGGGGGCGGCGGCCACGCCGCGGCCTCGGGAGCCACAGTGGAGGGCACGGTCCCCCACGCCAAGGAGGTCATTTTGGCCGCCATCCGCCAGGTCAAGTATGGCGGATGAGCTGACCCGTGAACAGGCCCTGGAACTGCTCCTGGGCAGGCCGGTCCCATGTCCGGCCTGCGGCAGAGCCGCCCTGCTCCCCCTCCACAAGTCCCGCCAGCAGAATACCAGATTTCAGTGTCCGGCGTGCCGGGCGGTGTTCCGCCCCACCCGGATGATATAAAGAGAGGAAGCCTATGCCCAGCGGAATCATTGTGATCGATAAGTCTCAGGGCTGGACCAGCATGGATGTGTGCGCCAAGCTCCGGGGCATTTTTCGGGAAAAACGGATCGGCCACGCCGGCACTCTGGACCCTATGGCCACCGGCGTGCTGCCTGTGTTCCTGGGGCGGGCCACCCGGGCCGTGGAGTTCGCTTCCGAGTCCGAAAAGGAGTATGTCGCCGAGCTGCGGCTCGGCGTGGTCACCAACACCCAGGACACCTCGGGAGAGGTCCTGGAAACACACCCCGCGGATGTGACGCCGGAAGGGCTGGAGGCCGCTTTAGCACAGTTCCGGGGCGGTATCCAGCAGATCCCTCCCATGTACTCCGCCATTAAGATCAATGGGAAAAAGCTCTACGAATTGGCCCGGAAGGGCCGGGAGGTGGAACGCCAGCCCCGTTCCGTCACCATCCACGGACTGACTCTGGAGGGGCAGACAGGCCCCGCTGATTTTGTACTGCGGGTCCGCTGTTCCAAGGGCACCTATGTCCGCACGTTGTGCCACGACATTGGCCGGGCCCTGGGCTGCGGAGGGTGCATGTCCTCCCTGCGGCGTACCATGGCCGCCGGCTTCACCCTGGACCAGGCGGTCACTTTGGAGCAGATCCAGCAGGCGGAGGACCCCGCCGCCCTTCTCCTTCCTGTAGACGCCTACTTTGCCGACCGGCCTGCCCTGACGCTGCCCTCCGCCCTGGAGAAAAAAGTGCGCAACGGCATGACTGTAGTGATGCCGGAGATTTTGCCCGGGGAGTACCGGGTCTATGGCCCGGGGGGCGAGTTTCTGGCCTTGGGCAGGGCGGAGGACGGCAAGCTGTTTACTGTAAAAAGTTTTTTTGAGGTATAAAGTTTCGTGGCTAAAGCAGAGAGTCTTTGCTCTGCGGGACGAACCGGCGCGGATTCCCTCTGCATCCAGCTGCACGCAGCAGAGGGGAGCAACGCGGTCGGGGACCACGCCGCGCAGTTGTGAAACTCAGACGCAGGATTCAGCGGCTGTTCCAATCCAAGTTCCCCCGACCCAGGGCCGAAGGCCCGGAAGGCGGGGCAGCAAAACCAGGGGGTGCGCGCCGGACGTAAGGATGGCTTTTTTGTAGGCACCCCTTGGGGGCCGGGGCCGAAGCCCCGGAGATCTTTTGGGTACTTTTGTATCTCTACAAAAGTACCTCGCCCGAGGACGAAACATCCCCATCTCCCGCCCCGCCCGCAGGCGGAATGTTCAAATGTGCAGACGCGTCCCTGCATTTTGGCCACCCGGCAAAGGCAAGGGCAGAGCCCTTGCCCTACATTACATCGGGTTCCGGTTTCATAGACAAGGAAACGAATTTTTATGATCGGCACCCGCGGACAAACGCCGCGCCGGTCATAACCGCTTACAAAGGAGACGATACCCCTGTGAATTCTACCAAACGTGTCATCGCTCTTGGTTTTTTTGATGGCGTCCATCTGGGTCACGGAGCCCTGCTGCGGGCCGTGGCGGCGGCGGCGGACCGTTTAAACGCCTCCGCCTGCGCCTTCACCTTCGACCGCAGTCCCACCGCCGTCATCACCGGCCAGTCGGTCCCCCTGATCAGCAGCGTAGAGGACCGGATCTGGCTGATGCGCCGGTACTACGGCATTCAAGAGGTCATCGTAGCCTCCTTCGACGCCATGCAGCGCATGGATTGGCAGGACTTCATCCTCCAATACCTGGTCCGGGACCTGGGCGTCGTCCACGTGGTGGCCGGCCATGACTTCCATTTTGGCTACATGGGCAAGGGAAATCCGGAGCGGCTGAAGGCCAAATGCGCTGAGCTGGGCATCGGGTGCGACATTATCGGCCGGGTGGAGCAGGACGGCATCACCATCTCCTCCACCTATATCCGCACCCTGATCGCCCAGGGGGAAATGGAACGTGCCAACCAGTTCCTGGGACACCCCCACACCCTGACTGACCGGGTGGTGCACGGCAAGAAGATCGGCAGTTCTACCCTGGGTTTTCCCACCGTCAACCTCACCATTCCGCCCCGGGTCATCGTGCCCGCCTACGGCGTTTACGCCACCCGGGTCTGGTTTGACGGCCAGTGCCGCTGCGCCGTTACCAACGTGGGCGTCCGCCCCACCGTGGAGGACAATGACGGCCGGGTCACTGTGGAGGGCTTCATTCTGGACTTTGACGGAAACCTGTACGGCCACCAGGTGCGAATGGAGTTCTTCAAGCATCTGCGGCCGGAACAGAAATTTCTCTCCATGCAGGCCCTGTCTGACGAGATCCGCCGCAACGCCCAACAGACCCGCGACTACTTCCGCCAGCTTCCCTGATCCCCGTCCCTTCCCATATTTCCGGCGCCCCGGGCCAACACCCGCGGTTGGAGAGAAAGGAACGCCCTGTCTATGGACCATCATCTTCCTCTGCACCACCATCACCACATCCGCTATGAACGGATGTTCCCTTACCTGTGGGCCTACACCGCCGTGCTGGCCCTGGCTGGCTTTTGCCTGGACAGCCCGGAGGACATCTGCCGCGGCCTGATCACCATCATCTTCTCCGAGGATTCCCTGATCACTGACTATATCCTCATTGCCGGACCGGGCGCCGCCCTGGTCAACTCCGCCCTGGTGACCGCCATCAGCATCTGTATCCTCTATCTGGCGGAGGACCGCCTCAACGGCATGACCCTGGTGGTCATTGGACTGATGTCCGGCTTCTCCCTGTTCGGAAAGAATTTTGTCAACATCTGGCCCATTCTCCTGGGCACCTGGCTCTACACCCGCTACCGGAAGGAGCCCTTCGGCCCCTACGCCAACATCGGCCTCATGGCCACCGCTCTGGCTCCGGTGGTCAGTTATATCAGCCTGGACAACGGCTGGGGCAATCCGTTCTGGGGGACTCTGGTGGGCGTCACCATCGGTTTTATCCTCCCGCCCCTGTCCACATACACCTACCGCATCCAAAACGGCATGAACCTGTACAACATCGGCTTTGCCTGCGGTCTGGTGGCCTATATCTGCGTCCCGCTGATGGGTTCCCTGGGCGCCAACCCCACCACCCATTACCAATGGGCCTCAGGCTACAATGACGTCTTCTCCCTGATGCTCTTTATTTTCTGCGGGACGCTGATCGTGGTGGGCCTGTTTTTCGCCGGGAGGCCGGTCTGGGCCTCCTGGGCGGGTTACCGGCGCCTCCTCCAGACCAGCGGCCGCGCCCCCAGTGACTATCTGCGTATGTTCGGTCCTGCCCCCGTGCTGATCAACACAGGCGTGAACGGCCTGATCGGTATGTGCTTCATCCTGGCCATCGGCGGCGACCTGAACGGCCCCACCCTGGGCGGCATCCTGACTATCATGGGCTTTTCCGCCTTCGGCAAGCATGTGGGCAATATCCTGCCCGTCATGGCCGGGGTCGCTCTGGGCGGCCTGGTGATGCACTGGTCCCTCAACGACTGCGCCGTCCAGCTGGCCTGCCTGTTCTGCACGACGCTGGCCCCCATCTCCGGCTATTTCGGATGGCCCTACGGCGTGCTGGCCGGATTTCTTCACTCCTCCGTGGTGCTGTACACCAGTTCCCCTGTGGCAGGTCTGAACCTCTATAACAACGGTTTTTCCGGCGGCCTTGTCGCCATCGTGCTCTATCCCACCATTCTGGCCATCGCCCGCCGCCGCAAGCCCGTCCTTCAGGACGAGGACTATTTCGAGCACTTGGAACACGACGAACCTCTGGTCCCCCCTGTTCCCGACGAACTTACAGAAGACGAAGAAACATGATCAAACACCGGATGCCGCGGTCAAGCCGCGGCATCCGGTGTTCTTTTTCGGTCAGCCAAAACACAGCCGGACCGCCCAGGCGGCGGCCAAAAAGCCGGTCAGATCGGCACACAGGGCGGCTGGGACGGCGTACCTGGTCTTAGTGACTCCCACGGCTCCAAAATAGACCGCGATGGTATAAAACGTCGTCTCGGTGGACCCCAGCATCACCGCGGCGGTCCGCCCCAGGTCGGAATCCGGCCCGTAAGTGGAGATCAGTTCCGCCCCCACCCCCAGGGCCGCCGAGCCGCTGATGGGGCGGACCAGCATCAGGGGCAGCAGTTCCGGGTACAGTCCCACCCGCTCCATCAGGGGCGCCAGCGCCTGGGCCGCCAAGTCCAGCGCCCCGGAGGCCCGAAGCATGTACACCGCTGTCATCAGCCCCACCAGCGCCGGCACGATGCGGGCCAACGTCTCCAGGCCCTCCCCCGCCCCGTGGACCAGGGCGTCATACACGTCCACCCGCCGGGCCACGCCGTACAGAGCCACGCCGCAGATGGTAAACGGGACCACCATGGTGAAAAAGAGGTCGATCATTTTCCTCCTCCCACCGCCCGGCGGCGGACCGGCGTCCACCGCCGTTTTGTCCTCAGGGGCGCCCGCTCCTCCCGCCAGAGGCGGGCCATCACCTTGCAGCTCAGGATCCCCACCCCCACCGACAGGGCAGAGGCCAGCCACACCGCGGGCAGGATGTCAAAGGGCGTTTGGCTTCCCGCCGCCGCCCGGACTGTGGCCACCGTGGTGGGGATCAGTTGAAGGGAAGCTGTATTGCATACCACCAGCATGCACATGGCGTCCGAGGCGGCACCGGGACTCTTCCGGCTCATCCTCCGTGCCGCCTCGATCCCCAGGGGGGTGGCGGCATTGCCCAGCCCCAGCAGGTTGGCGGACACGTTGGCGGAGATACTGTCCATAACCTCCCGGTCCCCGGCCACCTGGGGAAACAGCCTCCGCAGCACCGGCCGCATCAGCCTGGACAGCCGGTCCGCCAGCCCGGACCGGCGCATGACCTCCATCACCCCGGTCCACAGGCACAGCATCCCCGCGATGGACAGACACAGCTCCACCCCCGCGCCCGCGCCTTCCACTGCCGCAGCGGCCACCTCCGGTCCCCGCCCCGTCGCCAGCCCGCACAGGACCGACAAACAGACCATTCCGGTCCAGATCACAGACATCGTCATCCGATACGCCCCCTCCCGTTTTATTTATACGGGTCCTGGACCAAAAACATGACAAAAAGCCGCAACTGGAAGCCGTAAAACAAAAGCCCCAATATTTGGTAAAAAACAGCGTTATTTTTTCATTTTTTCTCAAAATCAATCAGAAATAGTTGACAGATTTTTTCTTTGTAGTACAATAAAATAGAGTAATTGAAGTTACCGCTATTTTGTGCGTTGCCCGTTTCATAACTGGCCAAAAGTCCGACACCTCGTAAGGCAGAAAGGAATTGATGATATGAAATCTACCGGGATCGTCCGGAAAGTGGATGAATTGGGACGCATCGTCCTTCCGATCGAGCTTCGCCGTACACTGGACATTGCGGAAAAGGATTGCCTGGAAATTTATATGGACGGCCCCTCTATCGTGCTGAAAAAGTACCAGCCCTCCTGTATTTTCTGCGATGAGGCCAAGGACATTGTGATGTTCCGGGGCAAGAATGTCTGCTCCAAGTGCATCAAGGCGCTTCAGGACGCCGAGAAAGGCTGAGTATCGCTTTTTTCTGAACAAAATACTCCGTGCTGCGTACACAGCACGGAGTATTTTTTATGATTCCACCGCCAAGTCATAGAGCTGGTTGCGGGACAGGCCCAGTTCCTTGGCGGCCCGCTTCACCGCGTCCCGGAGGGAGAGGCCCTCTCCCCGCAGGCGCTCCACCATGGCCAGGCCGTCCTCCAGGGTGGCTTCTCCCTCCTCCGACGGTTCCGCCCCCCGGACCACCAGGACAAATTCTCCCTTGGGCTGATTGTTCCCATAGTAGTCCCGGGCCTCCCCCAGGGTGGTGCGGCGGACCTCCTCATGGAGCTTGGTCAGCTCCCGGCACAGGGACACCGGCCGGTCCTCCCCAAAGGTGTCCGCCAGGTCTTTCAGGGTGGCGGTCAGCTTGTGGGGGGCCTCATAGAAGATCATGGTCCGCTCCTCCCCGCGCAGGGAATCCAGGTGGGTCTTCCGGTTCTTCTTGTTCATGGCCAGGAAGCCCTCAAAGGTGAACCGTCCCGTGGGCTGGCCCGACACCGCCAGGGCGGCGACCAGGGCACAGGGGCCGGGAATGGCCTCCACCCGGATGCCCAGCTGGGCGCACTGGGACACCAGCTCCTCCCCAGGATCAGAGATGGCGGGCATCCCGGCGTCGGTGACCAGGGCGCAGTTCTCCCCTGCCAGCAGCCGGTCCAGCACCGCTTTCCCCCCCGTCTCCGTGTTGTGGCGGTGGTAAGACAGCATGGGCTTTTTGATCCCCAAATGGTTGAGCAGCTTCAGGGAGACCCGGGTGTCCTCGGCGGCAATAAAGTCCGCCTCCTCCAATGTCTGGGCCATCCGCCGGGAGATGTCCCCCAGATTGCCGATGGGAGTTGGGACCAGGTAGAGGGTACCTGCCATCGCGATTCTCCTTCCCGTTCGTGGGTTTCGTCCAGCAGAAAGCATGGTCATGTCCGCTGAACAGGCCCGCGTTTTGTTCAGTAGACATTATTATAGCATGTCCCGGCCGTTTGTGGTATCCTTTTCTTATGATTCCGGAGAGGAGGGGCGCTATGGAGCATCAGGAACAGCTGGGCCGGTCTGTGCTGACTTGGCCGGAGGGGGTATTTCCCCTGGGCCAGGACGCTCTGGCCCTGGGACGGTTCGCCACGGTGAAGCCCGGCTGGCGGGTGTGCGACTTGGGCACCGGGAGCGGCGTGCTCCTGCTGCTGCTGGCGGAGCGGGCCGGTCCGTTGACCCTCCGCGGGGTGGAACAGGACCCCTGGGCCGCCCAAACCGCCCGGAACAACCTGGCCCGGAACGGCCTGGAGGGGGAGATCGTCACCGGTGACCTCCGGGAGAAGCCCTTCCCCGCCGGGCAGTTCGACCTGGTGGTGGCCAATCCCCCCTACTTCCCCGTGGGAGCGGGAAAAAGCGGCGGTCCCGCCCGGAGCGAGATATGCTGCACCCTGGCGGAACTGTGCGCCGCCGCCGGGTATCTGGTCAAAAACGGGGGGCGGTTCGCCCTGTGCCACCGGCCCGAGCGGCTGGTAGACGTGATGTGCGCCCTGCGGGACCACGGGCTGGAGCCCAAGCGGATGAAGCTGGCCTCCCACGGACCGGGCCATCCCCCGTCTCTGCTGCTGACAGAGGCCGTCAAACAGGGACGGCCCGGGCTTGCAGTGGAGTAAATTTCCACCATGTGGCAAAAAGGGCTGGCCGCCCGCGATTTGCGGGCGGCCAGCCCTTTCTCACGCCGGAACATCCTCACCGTCCCACAGGCTCCGGCATTTTCTTATTCTGTTTACGCCTTGGGAGCCTCCGGAAGCCCGATCCCCTTGATTTCCCTCCGGTACACCCGGCGCAGGAACAGGGCGCATAGGGTGACAGAGAACAGCTCGGCGATGGGGAAGGCCCACCACACGGTATCCAAGCCGTGGATCTTGGACAGCAGGAAGGCCACCGGGAGCAGTACCACCAACTGGCGGACCACAGAGACGATCAGGCTGAGCACGCCGTGTCCCAGGGCCTGGAACACCGCGGAGGACACGACGCAGAAGCCGGCAAACAGGAAGCTGATGGAAATGGTCCGCAGGGCGGGCACTCCGATGGTCAGCAGGTCGCCTGTTGTCTCCCCCTCTGCCAGAAACATGGACAAAAACACGTCCGGGATGATCTGGAAGGCCAGAAAGCCCACAAACATGATGCCCACAGCGTACAGGATGCTGAGCTTGATGGTCTTGATGATCCGGTCCGGCTTCCGTGCCCCATAGTTGTAGGCCACAATGGGCACCATGCCGTTATTAAGTCCGAACACCGGCATAAAAATGAAGGACTGGAGCTTGAAATAGACGCCGAAGACGGCGGTGGCGGTGGCGGTGAAGGCGATGAGGATCTGGTTCATGCCAAACACCATCACCGAACCGATGGACTGCATGGCGATGGAGGGCAGGCCCACGCTGTAAATGATGCTGATGACCCGGCGGCTGGGCCGGAAGCCCTTCATGGACAGGTGGATGTCTGGGTTCCGGGTCAGGTTGAAGATCAGGGCCAGCACGCCCCCTGTGGTCTGTCCGATGACCGTGGCCAGGGCGGCCCCGGCCACCTCCATCCTGGGAAAGCCAAACAGGCCGAAGATCAGAATGGGGTCCAGGATGATATTGGTCAGCGCTCCCACCGCCTGGGTGATCATGGTGAAGAAGGTGCGGCCGGTGGCCTGAAGCAGCCGCTCAAAGGTGACGGCGGCAAAGAGGCCCGCGCTGAGACCGCAGCAGATGGTGAGGTACTGGGTGCCGTAGCTTACAATGCCGTCGATCTCCGTCTGAACCGCAAAGTACAGCCGGGAACAGGTGAAGCCAAGGACAGAGAACGCCAGAAAGCTGAGCAGGGCCAAAAACATGCCGTTCCGGGCCGCGTCATCCGCCATTTTCTGGTCCTTCTGCCCCAGGCTTCGGGACAGCAGGGCATTGATGCCCACACCGGTGCCCGCCGCCACGGCGATCATCAAATTCTGCACCGGAAAGGCCAGTGACACCGCGTTCAGGGCGTTCTCGCTGAGTTTGGACACAAAAATACTATCCACCACATTATACAGTGCCTGGACCAGCATGGAGATCATCATAGGCACCGCCATATTCATCAGCAGCTTGTTGACGGGCATAATACCCATCTTGTTCTCATTGGCGGGTCGTTCCAAGGGTACTTCCTCCTCTGTCTCTGTCTTTTCAACTCTTTATGTACGAGGATAAATTATAGAGGAATCAAATTTTAATGTCAATGGCATCCGGAAAATCAATCCGGTTCCCCGGCGCAGGCTTCCTCCCAGGGCCCCATGGACATGACCGATACCTCAAAGGCGGTCCGCTCCTCCAGCCGCTCCTCCACGGTCTTGGTATACACCCGGCTCTGGAGGCGGCCGTTCAGACGCAGCCGGTCCCCCACTTCCAGTTCCCCGCACCGGTGGGCCAGACTGCCCCAGGCGATGCAGGGCAGATAGTCCGCCCGGCCATACCGGCGGTTGACGGCCAGGATCATATCACAGATGGTCCGGCCCAGGGGCGTGGTGCGGAGGCTGGGCAGCTTGCACAGGGTCCCGGTCAATTCCAGGTGGTTTTCGTCCGGTCCCTCCTCCTCCGTCAACGCCCGGGCAAAGGCGCTGATGACCAGCCGGTTTCCCACGCCGGTCCGGTTGTTGAAGGTTCGGACCTCCCCCTGCACCGTCAGCTCCTGCCCCGGCGAAAGCGGTCCGCTCCGGTCCAGCAGCGCCTTGGCGGCTACCACGTTGATCCGGTCCTCCGCCCCCGACAGCCGTGCCACCGACAGGGGAAAGCGGTAAAACTCCACGCCGTGGTTGCTGTGGGAGAGGACCGGAGCCGCCTCCACGCTGCCGTGCAGCTGGATGCGGTTGAGGTCAGCGGAGTTTTGTCTCATGGGTCATCACACTCCTGAATCGTTTGTTCCTCCGATTTATATGAGGGACAACGGTCCGGTATGCCCATAAGCGCAAAAGAGGCCAGCGGCGCTGCTGCGTTTTTCCGCGTCGCAGCCATTTTCATAACGAAAGCGGCCGCCTCCGGAAAGGCGGCCGCTCTTTTTTCCATTCAGCAAGGACAACCCCGTCAGGTCACGCTGTACCCGCCCCGCACCAGCAGCTTGACAGTGGCGGCGGTGGGGGTCAGGGTCCGGTCGGGAATGGTGGCCATATAGAGGTGGTTCTTGGTCAGGGAAGCTCCCCCGTTCACCGTCCCTCCGGTGGAGACGTCAATAAGGGCCGGGTTGGTGTTGGCGTTGACCTGCAGCGTCCCCACCCGGAGCAGGATCTCACAGCCCACCTCCAGGGACATGGTCTGCCCGCTGGTCAGGGTCACCAGGGTATAGGAGGCGCTGCCCGCGGAACCGGACGCAGCCAGCGCGGACACCTCCTGTTTATACTGGTCGATCTGGCCGGCCAGCGCCTGTTCCAGTTCCGCCTGACGGGCGGCGGACTTGGTCTCCACCTCCTGGACCACGCCGGGGAGGGCCGTCTGTTCCAGATAGCTCAGGGTGACCAGAGGATCGTCCTGGTCGCCTCCGGCGGCCAGAGCGGCCCCCGCGCACAGGACGGTCAGGGCCAGGGCGGCGGTCAGGGCGGTCCATCTCTTGTTTTGTTTCATGGTATGTACTCCTTTTCTCTTGGGCGGGGCCTGTTCCGTTTTCTTATGTAGGAGCCGCCGGAACGGCGGCTCCTGCTCTTTACACCATGGTCTCGGGGTGGAGCCCGAAGCTGACGGCGATGGCGGCGTCCACCTGCTTCATCACATCATCGTCCAGCCGCCCCATTTTCTCCCGCAGCCTCCGCTTATCCAGGGTCCGCACCTGCTCCAGGAGGATGATGGACTCCTTGGGCAGGCCGCAGCTGAGGGGGGCCACTGAAATATGGGTCGGCAACCGGGCCTTCCCGGTTTGAGAGGTGATAGCCGCCGCGATCACGGTGGGGCTGTGGCGGTTTCCCGTATCATTCTGTACGATGAGGACCGGCCGCACGCCCCCCTGCTCGCTGCCCACCACCGGGCTGAGATCGGCGTAAAAAATATCGCCGCGTTTCACACTGTTGTCCACATACGTTCACACTCCGCTGGAAGGATAGCATGCGTTACAGGCCGCAACCCGGTCTTATGTAACGCTGTACTATGAGTCTCCCACGGAGCGGCGGGATTTATACCTGTTTTCCCATCCATTGCCTGTCTTTCCCGGCGGAACAGCTTCTCTCCCGCCGCGCCTTCATTCCCCGGAGGGGCCCGGTCCTCCGCTGCTCCAGACCATCCTATGAACGGCGAAGGGGAAGGGTCACGGCCCCGGACAAGGAAGGACAGGGCCTGTCCTTCGCCTTTGGGCGGTTTTTTTACGTGTTTTCGCTCCCAGATTCCAAATAGACTCTGGGGACCCGGGGCGCCACGTCACACAGCAATTCGTACACGATGGTCCCGGTCAGCGCCGCGGCCCGCTCCGTCAGCTCCGGGCCATAGACCACCGCCGTGTCCCCCACCGCCGCCTCCGGCAGATCGGTGACGTCCACCATACACATATCCATGCAGATCCGGCCCACAATGGGGCAATTCTTCCCCCGGATCCGCAGATCCATCCGGTTGGACAGGGCCCTGGGATAGCCGTCTCCGTAGCCGATGGGGACCACCGCCAGCCGGGAGTCCCGCGTCAGAACAGCGGTACGTCCGTAGCTGACGCTGGTGCCCGCCGGGACCGTCCGAATGGCGCAGATCCGGCTCTTCACCGTCATCACCGGCTCCAGGCCGGGACCATCCAAGCCCTCCATGGAGGGATCGGGGTAATAGCCGTACAGGGCGATGCCGGGACGGATCATATTCATATGGGTACAGGGATAGTTTAACACAGCGGCGCTGGCCCCGCAATGGTAAATTGCGAAGGTGACCCCCCGCTTCTCCAGCGTCGCCCGGGCGTCCAGGAACCGGGTCAACTGGTCCATGGTGTACGCCTCGCTGCCGTCGGCATCGGCAAAATGGGTAAACATCCCCTCCGCCTCCAGCCCGGGCAGGGCGCATAGGGCGGCAATCTCCTCCAGCAGCTGCCGGTTGTCCTCCCCCTTGCGCCAGAGAAAGCCCAGCCGGCTCATGCCGGTGTCCAGCTTCACATGGATCTTCAACGTTTTTCCGGCCCCTTGGGCGGCTTCCGACAGGGCTCTGCCTGTTTCCAGGTCCTCCACCGTCTGGGTCACGCCATACTCCAGCAGCAATGGCGCCAGCTCCACCGGGGTCTGGCCCAGGCAGAGGATGGGCAGACCGATCCCCGCCTGCCGCAGCTCCATGGCCTCGGCCAGGCAGGCCACCGCCAACATATCCGCGCCCAATTCCCGGAGCTTTTTCGCCACCGGAACGGCTCCGTGACCGTAAGCGTTTGACTTCACCAGGCCCAGAAACTTGCAGTCTCGGGGCGCCATGGCCCGCAGCGCCCGGTAGTTGTGCTCCAGCGCTCCCAGGTCGATCTCCGCCCAGGTCCGCATTCTTGTCATATCTATCATATGGATCCCCTCTTATTCTTTTGTAAAGTCCTCAAATCGACACAAAATGGCCCGAAAGCCGTCCAGCTTGATCTCACCCCTGGAAAGGGTATGGGTGTCCGTCTCAAACCAGAGGGTGACTTCCCGTCCCTGTCCCGGCGCGCCCTCCGGGTCGCCGCAGTCCACCCGCAGCAGGGTTCCATCCTCCTCCAAGGAGCACGCGCGGATATAGCCCGATTTTGCCGTCTCCAACAGCACCGGGACGGCAGACACCGGGGTAAGGCCCTCCCCGTCCATGGGGCCGGTCTCCACCGCTATGCCGTCATACTCCAACAGGCTGTCTTTTCCCTTTAGCCGCGCAGTGATCCCCGCCACTGTCTCCGGAGCGGCCAGCGTCAGCACCGTCTCTTCCCCCGCGTTCTCCACCGACATGGTGTATTGGTACACCCGCTGGCCGTAATCGGCGGTGATCTCCGCGGTCGCCGCGCAGGCAGTCATCTCCAGATATTCTCCCCGGAGGACCAGCGCCAGCTGTTCAGCCTCGTTTTCTTCTCCGCCGCCGGTCCCGCAGGCCGGCAGCAGCAAAAGGATCATCATTGGTACGCAAAGCCATAGTTTGCGCACACGGAGTCCTCCCTTTTTGATGATTGTACCTCTAAACCGCAAAATTTTCGTTTATCGTCCTATAGAACCTTAAACCTATGTTATGTAGGGCAAGGGCTCTGCCCTTGCCCTTTCCGGGTGTCCGAAATACTGGGAGAAATCTGCGCACGTGGACACTTCGCCTGCGGGCGGGACGGGAGATGGGGTTGTTTCGCCCCCGGGCGAGGTACTTTTGTAGAGATACAAAAGTACCCAAAAAATCTCCGGGGCTCCGGCCCCGGCCCCCAAGGGGCGTCCTACAAAAAAGCCCTCCTTACGTCCGGCGCCCATTCCCTGGTTCTGCTGCCCCTCCTTCCGGGCCTCCGGCCCTGGGTCGGGGAAACCTGGATTGGAACAGCCGCTGAATCCTGCGCCTGGGTTTCACAATTGCGCGGCGTGGTTCCTGACTGCGCTGGCCCGCTCCACGGCACAGCTTGATTCATCGGCAACCACTCATACGGAGCGTATCATTGCTGCCCATAAACTAAAACTTATTGTTTCCTTCCTCCTGCTCTTTCAGAACACGGGGAATGGCCCGGATCATGTCCGTGGGGGTCATGCCGTACTCCCCCAGTTCCTCCGCGCAGCGGTCCCCGGTCAACCCATGGTACCACACCGCAACGGCCGTCCGCTCCGCCAGATCCGTGTATGGGCCATCCAGATGTTTCTGTCCCAAAAGGCCCGCCAGCATCCCGGCCAGCACATCTCCGCTTCCTCCTTTGGCCATGCCGGGGTTTCCGGTGGCGTTGATGATGACCCGTCCATCCGGAGCGGCGGTCACGGTGCCGTGGCCCTTCAGGACCAGGACACAGCCATGGGCTTTCGCAAATTCCCGGGCCGCCGACACGCGGTCCCGAATCGGGAGTTCACAGCCGGTCAGCCGCTGAAATTCTCCGTCGTGGGGCGTCAACACCGTGGGGGCCGACCGTTTGTCCAGAATATCTATATGCCCGGAAACCGCGTTTATGCCATCCGCGTCCAGCACCACGGGGATCTCCAGATCGGCCAGCAGGCGCAGTACCAGGTCTTCTGTTCTGGGCGCGCGGCCCAATCCGGGACCGATCAGGGCCACGTCACAGCTTTTCGCCTTCTCCAGAATACGGTGATATTCCTCCGGCAGAGGGAAGGGCATGGCCTCGTCACATTTCACGGCGGCAATGGGATAGATCTTGCGGGGCACCCCCAAAAATACCAGTCCCGCTCCCACACGCACCGCCGCTTGAGCGGCCAGGACAGGCGCGCCGGTGTAGCCCTCGCTCCCGGCCAGAATAAATACCTTGCCGAAATCCCCCTTGTGGGCGGTGCGGGGGCGGCGGGGCAGGACACAATGGGTATCTTCCGGAATGGCCTCCAGCCTCTCCGTCTGGCGGTCGATCATGGCATGGCCCAGCTCCCCGGGGATCCCGATCCGCTCAACACGTACCGTTCCGGAATAAGCCCGCCCCTCACCCAGATAGAGGCCGGGTTTTGCATAGCTGAAGGTCACCGTAATGTCGGCTTTCACCGCCGTACCTATCACTTCGCCTGTGTCCGCGTGGAGCCCGGAGGGGATGTCGCAGGCGACCACAGGGCAGCGGGCGCCGAGATGGTTGATCCGCCGGATGGCCGTGAGGAAATCTCCCGATACCGGCCGGGACAGGCCCACGCCGAACAGGGCGTCCACCACGGCGTCGCAAGTAGACAGCCAGACCTGGGTCATCCGGTCATCGGGATTATAAGGCTCCAGCATACCGCCGGCGGCGGTGAGCTTTTCTTCCATGGCCTTGGCATCCGGAGCCATCTTGTTCCGGTCCCCCACCAGAAAAGCCCGGACCGTATAGCCTCCCGCCAGGAGTATCCGGGCGGCGGCGATCCCGTCTCCTCCGTTGTTGCCCGGGCCGCAGAACACCGCCACGCGGGTACCGGTCTTGTCTTCCACCATGGCCCGCATCCGGTCCAGGTCCGCCTGTTCCTCCTCGGAAGGCGTCCGGCCGTCCTTCGTGACAAAGACGAGGCCGCTGGCGCCGCAAATGATCCGGGAGTTCTTCTCCACACAGGAACAGACCGCCTCGGCCACAGCGGCGGCGGCGTGCTCCATCAATTCCGGAGAGGGGATCCCCCTCTCCTGGATCGCGATGCGGTCCAGTTCCTTCATTTGAGCAGTGGTAGCCAGCGGCTGCATCGAATCAACTCCTTTTCGGAAGTTTCACGTTCCATTCATCGACACATTCGAAAAAGGGGGCGCATGACACGCCCCCTCCTCCAAGAATCTTATTTCAAAAATCCGTTGACGATCTGTTCCTCGGCCTCTTTTTCGGTCAGGCCCAGGGTCATCAGCTTGGTCAGCTGTTCCCCGGCGATCTTGCCGATGGCGGCCTCATGGACCAGCTGGGCGTCCAGGCAATTGGCGGTGACCTCCGGGATGGCAGACACCACGCCGTTGTCCATGATGATGGCGTCACACTCGGAGTGGCCGTAGCAGGCGGAATTGCCGTTGATCCGGGCCATAAACACCTGCTTGGACTCCCCCCGGGCCACAGACCGGGAGATCACGTTGGTGTGGCACCCCTCGCCGTTCAGGTCCACGGTAAAGTCGGACTTGGCCAGCTGCTTGCCGTGGGTCATGACCTTCTCCTTGATGATCAGGGTAGACGCGGGGCCCAGTTTGGCTCTGGTGGTACGGACGGTGGAATCCACCCCCTTGATCTGGGTGGTCTCCATCTCCATATAGCTGCCCTCGTCCAGCTCCACCACGGTGGTGGGGTTCATGATGTTCTCCCCCCGGCCGTCGCCCTCGCCGTAGTGGCGCTCCACATAGCGCACCTTGGCGTTTTTGCCCACATAAAAGGTATGGACGCCCGAGTGCTCGGAGTTCTGCACCCCACAGTTGTGGATGCCGCAGCCGGCCACAATGGTCACGTCGCAGTCCTCGCCGATGAAAAAGTCGTTGTACACCGTCTCCGTGAGGCCGCTCTCGCTGAGGACCACAGGGATGTGGACCGACTCGTTTTTGGTGCCCGGCTTGATGATGATGTCGATCCCGTCCTTGTCCGTCTTGGAGACGATGTCAATGTGGGCGGTGGTATTCCGGGCGGCGGCTTTGCCGTTGGCACGGATGTTATAGGCGCCCTCGGGCACCTCATGAAGCTCGGCCACCTGGGCCAACAGGTTCTTCTGGATCTGGTCCATTGTTCTTCCTCCCCTTACCGCACTTTTTCCGTCAGAGCGCTGCACGCCGCCGGGGCCGCCCCCAGCAGACCGGGCAGAATGTCCTTCCGGGGGCCGTCCTGCTGGACCCGCCCGTCGGCCAGGACGATGATCCGGTCGGCAATGTTCAGGATGCGCTCCTGGTGGGAGATGATGAGGATGGAACCGTTGATCTTCTCATGGAGGTGCTCGAAGACCTGGATCAGATTGGAGAAGGACCACAGGTCGATCCCCGCCTCCGGCTCGTCGAACACCGACAGCTTGGTGGAGCGGGCCATGATCATGGCGATCTCGATCCGCTTGAGTTCGCCGCCGGACAGGGAGGCGTCCACCTCCCGGTCGATATAATCCTTGGCGCACAGGCCCACCTCGGACAGGTAGTTGCAGGCCTCAGGCACCCCGATGTTCTTGCCGCTGGCCAGAGTGATCAGGTCCTTTACCGTCAGGCCCTTGAACCGCACCGGCTGCTGAAAAGCGAAGCTGATGCCCTTCCGCGCCCGCTCGGTGATCCCCAGTCCGGTGATATCCTCTCCGTCCAGCAGGATGCGCCCCTCCGTGGGCGTCAAAATACCGGCAATGACCTTGGCCAGGGTGGATTTTCCTCCGCCGTTGGGGCCGGTGATGGCCACAAACCGCTCCTGAATGGTCAGGTTAATGTCCCGCAGGATGTTCTTATCCTCGCCGTCCTGCTCCACGCCGAAGCTGATATGCTGTAATTCTAACATGGGCTTCCTCCGTTGTATCTCTCCGGCCTCCGGGGCCGTTATTTTTTCCGCATCCCGCTCCGACACCGGAACGAGGACGGGCTTTTGTCCACAGTATGGCTATTTTACCACTATATGCTCCGTTTGTCTAACTGTATTTTCCCAGGTTTCCCCGGATGGCCCGGTCCTCCCGCCCGGAAAAACGCCGTGTTTTGAGCCGCAGGGATTTTTCCTGGTCAAAGTGCGCAAAATGGAAAAATGCTATTGACAGTCAGGACGAATGTGCATATAGTAAGGGAAGAAAACGTGCCTGGGGCACAAACGAAGGAGCAGCGAATATGATCTTTGAGAAGCTGAAAGCGCTCATCGCCGAGCAGTTCAATGTGGATGCGGATACCATTACTCTGGACACCTCTTTTGCTGATGACCTGAACGCCGATTCCGTGGATATTGTGGATCTCTCCATGGCCCTGGAGGAGGAGTTCGGGATCGACGAGTTAGGTGAGGAGGAGGCCGCCTCCATCGGCACCGTGGGTGATCTGGTTCGTTTTTTGCAGAACAAGATCGATTGATTCAAAAAACACGCAAAACTCCGCCTGGGGCGGAGTTTTGCCTTGTCTGAGGAGAAATTATGAAGACCTTAGAGGAAAAGCTGGGGTACACCTTTCAAAATCCAAAGCTGCTGGAAAACGCCCTGACCCACAGTTCCTGCGCCAACGAGAGCCGCGGCAAGCTGCAGAGCAATGAACGGCTGGAATTTCTGGGGGACTCCATCCTGGGCATGGTGGTGGCCGACCACCTCTACCGCAACCATCCCGATCTGCCCGAGGGGGAGCTGACCCGTGCCCGGGCGGCCCTGGTCTGTGAGGAGAGTCTGGTGGAAGTGGCTCAGGAGCTGGGCCTGGGGGAGTACCTGCGCCTGGGCAAGGGCGAGGAGGCCGGCGGTGGCCGCCAGCGGCCCTCCATCCGGGCCGACGCCGTGGAGGCGGTCCTGGCCGCGGTCTATCTGGACGGGGGCATCGGCTCCGCCCGCAAGATCATCCAGAAGTATATCCTCAGCCGGGAGGTGGCCGGCCTGACCAAGCCCCACGACTATAAGACCGCCCTCCAGGAGCTGGTCCAGCGGGAGAGCGGACAGGTCCTCCGCTACCGCCTCACCGGCGAGGAGGGGCCCGACCACAACAAGCGATTCTTCGTGGCGGTGGACCTGAACGGGGCCTGCGTCGGCTCCGGCACGGGACGCAGCAAGAAAGAGGCGGAGCAGATGGCCGCCAAAGCCGCTATTGAGACCCTGGAACACAAATAAGCCGAAAAGATACCCCGCGGGACCTGCTTGACTCGGTCCCGCGGGGTGTTTTTATGGCCCGAAACCAAACAGCCTTTTGAAGGGATTCTTCTGCTTTCGCCTGCGTTCCAGCCGCTCCAGGGCCTCTTTGGCCTCCCGGCTGCCTTGTCCGGCGGCCTGGCGGTACAGCTCCTCCGCCCTTTTCAGGTCTTTTTTCGTACCCTGGCCCTTTTCCAGGCAGATGCCCAGCCAATAGCTCCCCCGGGCGTGGCCCTGGGCGGAGGCCTTGGTAAACCACCGGACCGCCTGCCGGTAGTCCTGCTCCACACCGATGCCGTGATAATAGAGGAAGCCCAAATTGCACTGGGCGTTCCGGTCCCCCTTGTCAGCCGCCTGGCGGTAGAGGCGGGCGGCCTCCTTCTTGTCCTCAGGGACGCCCCGGCCCAGCTCGTAGCACAGGCCCAGGGAACAGGTCCCGGGGGCGTAGCCCTCCTCATGGGCCCTCCGGTAGAGTTTGGCCGCCTGCTCCAGGTCCTGCTCCACACCGGCCCCCCGGTCATAGCACTCCCCCAGCAGGTCCAGCGCCCGGCCATAGTCCTGGCCGGCTGCCCGGCGGAACCACCGGACCGCCTCCTTCTCATCCCGCTCCACACCGATGCCCCGGTAACAGCAATAGCCGAAGTTGCACTGGGCCCGGGGGTGGCCGCATTCCGCCGCCCTGCGGTACAATTCCGCCGCCTTCTTCAGGTCCCGCTCCACGCCGCCGCCAAACTCATAGCACACGCCCAGGGAACAGGCGGCGGGGACATAGCCCTGCTCGTTGGACAGGCGGTACAGCTCCGCCGCCTTGGCCAGGTCTTTTTCCACGCCGTAGCCGAACTCAAAGCACTCCCCCAGCAGCATCTGCGCGCGGGCATGGCCCTGGTCCGCCGCCTTGGCAAACCATTGCGCCGCTTTGGCATTGTCCTCCTCCACGCCGATGCCCTGGTAGTAGCAATAGCCCAGGTTGCACTGGGCCTGGGCGTCGCCCCGTTCCGCCCCCAGGCGGTACAGGGACAGGGCCCTCTCCTTGTCCTCCGCCACGCCCCGGCCCAGCTCATAGCAGAGGCCCAGAGAACAGACGGCGGGGACATATCCCATGTCGCAGGCGCTCTGGTAGAGCTCCGCGGCCTTCTTCAGATCCGGCTCCACCCCAAAGCCCCGGTCATAGCACTCCCCCAACAGGCTCAAAGCCCGGGGGTAGCCCTGGTTGGCCGACAGGGTGAACCAATGGACCGCCTGGCTGTTATCCTCCGCCACGCCGATACCCTGGTAGTAGCAGTAGCCCAGGTTGCACTGGGCCTGGGCCTCCCCCTGGTCCGCCGCCTGACGGTACAGCTTCACAGCTTTGGCCGGGTCAGCCTCCACGCCCCGTCCCAATTCATAGCACAGGCCCAGGGAACAGGTCCCGGGAGCGTAGCCCTGCCCATGGGCGCCCTGGTAGAGCTCCGCGGCTTTTTTCAGGTCCCGCTCCACCCCGATCCCCCGGTCATAGCACTCCCCCAGCAGACACAGGGCCCGGGGATACCCCTGCTGGGCCGACTTCTCAAACCAGCGGACCGCCTGGGCGGCGTCTTCCTCCACGCCAATGCCCTGGTAATAGAAAAAACCCAGGTTGCACTGGGCCGGGGCATACTCCTGGTCCGCCGCCTCCCGGTACAGCTCCGCCGCCCGCTGGGGATTCACCGCCACCCCGGTGCCCAGTTCATAACACAGGCCCAGCTCACAGACGGCGGGGAGATAGCCCGCTTCCGCGGCGGCAGCCAGCAGCTCCGCCGCCTGCTCCGGGTCCGCCGGTGTGCCGATCCCCTGTATGTAACACAGAGCCAGGTCGTACTGGGCGGCGATATTGCCCCCCTCCGCGGCCCGGCGGAACCAGAAGAACGCCTTTTTTTCGTCCTTGGGCGCGCCCTCCTCGCCGCTGCAGTAGTCCAGGGCCAGACGGTATTCCGCCTCCAGGTCCCCGTCCTCAGCGGCGGACATCAGCTCCTGCAGGCTCTCCTGCTTCCGCGCCGCCACCCCGGCCAGACTCCGCATCACCCCGGGGGCGATATATACCATCACGGCATCCTCCTGCTCCAGGGGTTGCCGCTCGTTTCCTTCCCTTGCCATGGGTCTCGCTCCTCTCTACTCTGGACATATAGCACAGATACGGCATTTTGTCAAACCGGAGCGGCCGGTTTTATTTGCGCTTGGCAGGCGACCGATCGGCAACTATAATAATATCTACCAAAGAAACCGCGGAGGCGTACCTCATCGCAGTCGTACCATGTGTATGTGGAAAGGAGTTTGCAACATGATCCGTTTAGAGTTCCCCGCCGACCGCCGTGAGGCGGAAAATTTGACCCGGGAGGCTTTTTGGAACGTATACCGTCCGGGATGTACGGAGCATTTTGTGCTCCATACGCTGCGCAGCGACCCCGCTTTTGTGCCGGAGCTGGACTATATCATGGAGGAGGACGGCCGGATCGTCGCCCACATCGTCTACGCCAAAGGCACCCTGAACACAGAGAGCGGGCCCCGGGATATGCTGCTGTTCGGGCCGGTCAGCGTACTGCCGGAGTGCCAGGGCAAAGGCTATGGCGGGCAGTTGATCCAGTTCACCCTGAACAGGGCAAGAGAGCTGGGGTATCCCGCCGTGGTCATCACGGGCAGCCCCGATTATTACAGCCGTTTCGGCTTTGAAGCCGCGTCCAAGTACGGCATCTTCTATGAGGGCATTGACCCGGAGGAAGAATTTCCCTTCTTTATGGTAAAATTCCTGGACGGCAGCGCCGCCGGGACCATCCGGGGCGTCTATTCCGATCCCTCCTGCTATTTCCCGGACCCCGGCCGCGTGGAGGAGTTTGACCGCCAGTTTCCCCCGAAGGTCAAGGAAAAGCGGCCGGGACAGCTGGAATAAGGAATAGTTACAAAAAGGACCGGGCCGGACGCACTTTGGCGCATCCGGTCCGGCCTTATTTTTCCTTCCTTGCAGCCGCGCTCAGTTCAAAAAGTCCTTCAGCTTCTTGCTGCGGCTGGGGTGGCGCGTCGGCGTCACATGCTCCGTATCGTTCCTCCCGCCGCAAGGGGCGGGAGTCGCTCCCTCCGCTGCGCCGCCTCCTCCCCATGCGACCCGCTCCGCTGGGCTCGCATGGGGGCCCCGAAAACTGCGCCGCAATCACATACACAGTTCTATACCGCGCTCAGTTCAAAAAGTCCTTCAGCTTCTTGCTGCGGCTGGGGTGGCGCAGCTTTCTGAGGGCCTTGGCCTCGATCTGGCGGATCCGCTCCCGGGTGACGTTGAACTCCTTGCCCACTTCCTCCAGGGTGCGGGTGCGGCCATCCTCAATGCCGAAGCGCAGCTTGAGTACCTTCTCCTCCCGGGGAGTCAGGGTGGACAGCACCTCCACCAGCTGCTCCTTCAGCAGCGTGAAGGAAGCGGCCTCGGCGGGCTCGGAGGCGTCCTCGTCGGGGATGAAGTCGCCCAGATGGCTGTCCTCCTCCTCGCCGATGGGGGTCTCCAGGGAGACAGGCTCCTGGGCGATCTTCAGGATCTCCCGCACCCGCTCCACAGGCATGTTCATCTCGGCGGCGATCTCCTCGGGGGTGGGATCGTGGCCCAATTCCTGGAGCAGCTGGCGGGAGACGCGGATCACCTTGTTGATGGTCTCCACCATGTGGACGGGGATGCGGATAGTCCGGGCCTGGTCCGCGATGGCCCGGGTGATGGCTTGGCGGATCCACCAGGTGGCGTAGGTGGAAAACTTATAGCCCTTGGTGTAGTCAAACTTCTCCACCGCCTTGATCAGGCCCAGGTTGCCCTCCTGGATCAGGTCCAGGAACTGCATGCCCCGGCCCACATAGCGCTTGGCGATGGACACCACCAGGCGGAGGTTGGCCTCGGCCAGCCGCTGCTTGGCACGCTCACCCTTTTTGATGAGCTTGTTCAGCTCGGTACGCAGCTCCTCCGGGATCTCCTCCCCCGCGGCCTCCAGCTCCTCCAGCTGGGTCTTGGCGTCGTTCCCCGCAGCCATGGCCTGGGCCAGCTCGATCTCCTCGTCAGAGCTGAGCAGGTTCACCTTGCCGATCTCTTTCAAATACATCCGCACCGGGTCATCGGTGCCGAAGGAATCCACCATGGTGTTGGGGTCCACGATCTCCTCCTCGGAGATCTCCTCCATGGCCTCCAGGGGGGGCTCCGCGTCATCGGGCAGCTCGGGGATGTAGTCCCCCACGGTATCGATCCCCAGGTTTTCCAGGGTATCGTAGACCTTGTCCATCTGCTCGGTGCCCAGATCCATATCCTCCAACACGTCCAGCAGCTCGGAGGAGGACAGCTTGCCCTTCTTCTTGCCCCGCTCGATCAGGTCGGCCAGCTTCTCCGCGCCGGGAATATTGCCGACCACCTTCATGATCTCGATTTTGCCGGCTTCCATACGGTTCTGGATGTCCACCTGCTTGTCCATCTTCTCTTTCTGCTCCGCCGTGATGGTGTGTACGGTCTTCTTGGTGCTCATGGTTTCTCCTCCATATATGCTTTCTTTTCTAAATATTTCTTTTGCGCCGCCCGCAGCAGGTCATCCTCCGGGCTTCCGCCCCGCAGGAGCCCCTCTCCCCGGATGACCGATATGTAGTCGCGGATGGATTGGTCGGAATGGGCGGTGGATTCCGGCTGGGCAGCCACCTGGGCCAGGTGGTCCATCTCCTCCCCGGTCAGGTCCTCGGCCAGCGCCGCAAGATGGGGCGACAGGCCCTCCTCCGCCCGCTGGCGGAGCAGATCGAAGGTCCTGCCCAACAGCGGGGAGGAAAACTCCGCCCCTGTCAGGCCCTCCATCCGGTCCAGCAGCGACGGGTCCAGCAGGATCAGCCGGAGGATCCCCTCCTCCGCCCGGGCGGAGCGGATATTCTCATAGCGCAGCCCCCGGTTTTTGGGCTGGAGCTGGCTGGCCGGGGCCAGGTCCCGGCGTTCCTGCTGCTTCTGCGCCTTGCGCAGGCGGCTTTTCAGGGCCCGGTTCACTTCCTGGGCCATGGTCTCCGGGGTGACCCCCGCCGTCTGGGCGGCGTGGCCGCCGTAGATCTCCCGCTCCACCGCGCTGTGGAGGGTGGAGATCATCTGGGCCGCCTCCTGGAGAAAGGCCACCCGCTGGTTGTCGTCCTCCAGGTCGTATTTCCCCTGGATCTGGGCCAGGCGGTAATCCACCTGGTTCTCGCTCTTGTCCAGCAGCCGGGCAAAGGCGTCCCGGCCGTAGGCCTTGATAAACTCGTCCGGGTCCTTTGCCCCCGTTACCCGGAGGACCTTCACCTTCAGTCCGGCCTTCTCCAACAGGGGGATGGCCCGCTGGGCGGCGGCGATCCCCGCCTTGTCTCCGTCATAGGAGATGACCGCTTCCTTGAAATACCGGGACAGCAGCTGGGCGTGTTCCTCCGTCAGCGAGGTGCCCAGGGAGGCCACCGCGCTGTCAAAGCCCGCCTGATGGAGGGCGATGGTGTCCATATATCCCTCGGTGAGGATGACCCGGCCCGCCTTGGACTTTTTGGCGATGTTCAGGGCAAACACGTTCCGGCTCTTGTTGTACACCGGAGTATCCGGGGAATTCAAATACTTGGGGGTGGAATCGTCCATCACCCGGCCGCCGAAGCCGATGACGCTGCCGCGGATGTCGATGATGGGAAACATGACCCGGTTGCGGAAGCGGTCATAGATGCGGCCGTCCTTGTTGCTGACGGCCAGGCCCGCGTCCAGCAGGTCCCGTTTGTCATAGCCCTGCTGTCCCAGCTCCCGGATGAGGGCGTCCCAGCTGTTGGGCGCAAACCCCAGGCCGAAGTTGGTCAGCGTGGCCTTGGACAGTCCACGTTTTTGCAGGTAGGCCAGTCCCTCCGCCCCCTGAGGCGTATACAGCCACTTGTGGAAGGCCCGGGCGGCCTGTTTGTTGATCTCCAGCAGCCTGTCCCGGCGCTCCCGCATCCCCGGCGAGGAGCCTCCCCCCGCGTCCGGGACCGCCATACCCGCCCGCTTGGCCAACACCGCCACCGCATCCCGGAAGGGCAGGTTTTCCAGCTCCATGACAAAGTTGATGGCGCCGCCCCCCTTGCCGCAGCCGAAGCATTTGTAGATCTGACGGTCGGGGACCACATGGAAGGAAGGGGTCTTTTCACTGTGAAAGGGACAACAGCCCCAATAGCTGTTTCCCTTTTTCGTCAAATGGACCGACTCGGATACCAGGTCCACAATGTCGGTCCGGGCCAGCAGTTCGTCCAAAAAACGCTCTGGAAACGCCAAAAAGCCCCCTCCTTTCTGTCAAAGCTTTACGCCTCTAGTTTTAGCCACCCGGCGGAAATTCTATCCGTTTCGCGCCGAAAACCTACTTCACCGTCCAGCCCATGGGGATATACAGCTCCTTGAACCGCTCCACAGCAAAGGGGTCAGTCATGCCGGCGATGTAATCGCACACCGCCCGGTCCACGCCCTCCTCGGCACGGATGGTCTGAAAGTCATCGGGCAGCTGGTCGGGGTCCTTCTGATAGTATTCAAAGAGCATCCGCAGCATGTCCTGGGCCTTGCCCTCCTCCCCCTTGGCCAGGGGATTGGTGTACACGCTGTCGAACATAAAATCCTTCAGAGCGAGCATGGCCTCCCGCACACCGGGGGACTGCCGGATCTCTGGCTGTCCCTGGCTGGCTTCGATGGCATCCCGGACCAGGGCGTCGATCCGGGCCTTGTGGGTAAAGCCCAGCACATTGGCGACCTCCAGGGGGATGTCCATGGGAAAGATGATCCCGCCCCGGAGGGCATCCTCAATGTCGTGGTTGATATAGGCGATATGGTCGGCCAGCCGGACGATCTGTCCCTCCAGGGTGGCGGCGCTCTCTCCCTTGGTGTGGCACCGGATGCCGTTGCGCACCTCCCAGGTCAGGTTCAGCCCCTCGCCGTTTTTCTCCAGCCGCTCCACCACCCGCACCGACTGCTGGTAATGGGCGAAGCCTCCGGGCATCAGGTCGTTCAGCGCCCGCTCCCCGGCGTGGCCAAAGGGGGTGTGGCCCAGGTCATGTCCCAGGGCGATGGCCTCCGTCAGGTCCTCGTTCAGCGACAGGGCCCGGGCGATGGTCCGGGCGATGCGGCTGACCTCCAGGGTGTGGGTCATCCGGGTGCGGTAGTGGTCCCCCTCGGGCTGGAGAAACACCTGGGTCTTGTGTTTCAGCCGCCGGAATGCCTTGGAGTAGACGATCCGGTCCGTATCCCGCTGGAACGGCGTCCGGACCGCGCACTCCTCCTCCGGCCGCTGGCGTCCCCGGGTCTGGGCGGAGCGGCAGGCGTAGGGAGACAGCATGGCCTCCTCCCGCTGCTGGAACTGTTCTCTCAGCGTCATGGCAGACGCCTCCTTCCTTCGGAGTCCAACCGGTTCAGGTCATAATTCCAGTTATAATTTTATATACGAAATCCGCCCGCGAATTCCTTCCTCATTCCTGAAATTTTTCAAATTTTTTTCAAAGTAAAAGGGACCGCCGCGGGTCACGCGGCAGTCCCTCGTTCCATGTTCCAGAATTTACACGTTCTTCTGCTTGCCGGCTCCAAACAGGATATACACCATGGAGGCCACGGCCAGCATATAGGGGTAAAACAGGCAGGGCAGAATCTCGAAGGCGGATACGGTGCAGTCCAACGCCGCGGCGGCGGAAATGGCCAGCAGCATCTGGGCGCCGTAGGGGATGATCCCCTGGAAAATACAGGAGAAGGTATCCAGCAGGGACGCGGACTCCTTGGGCGTGATGCCGTACTCCTCGCTGATCTCCTTGGCGATAGGGCCCGCCATGACGATGGCCACGGTGTTGTTGGCGGTGGCGATGTCCATGGCTCCCACCAGCAGGCCCACGCCCAGGCGGCCGCCCACCCGGCCCTTGAACACCCGGCGGATGAAGGACAGCAGGGCCGCGAAGCCGCCGTACTCCCGGATCAGGCCGCACATGGCGGACACCAAAACAGTGACCATAATGGTCTCAAACATGCTGGAGGCGCCGGAGCCCATGGCGCCCAACAGGCTCATGCTGTCCACGGTACCGGTGCCCAGGGTGATCAGAACGCCGGAGAAAATGCCCACCAGCAGCACCAGGAACACATTCAGGCCCGCGATCCCCCCCGCCAGCACCAGTACATAGGGGATCAGCAGCAGCATATTATACTCCGGGCTCTGGATGTGGTCCACACCGGCGCTGAAGGAAAAGGCCAGGATCAGCGCCAGCGTGGCAATGGCGGCGGGCATGGCGATCTTAAAGTTGGCGCGGAACTTGTCCCGCATGGCGCAGCCCTGGGTGTTGCAGGCGGCAATGGTGGTGTCGGAAATGAAGGACAGGTTGTCGCCGAACATGGCGCCGCCCATGACGGAGCCGATACACAGGGGCAGGGAGAAACCGGAGACCTTGGACACAGCCACGGCGATGGGGACGATCAGGGTAATGGTGCCGCAGGAGGTGCCCATGGCGGTGGACACAAAGCAGGCCGCCACAAACAGCACCGCCACGGAAGCCCACGCGGGGGTGATGGACAGCAGGAAATAGGCCACCGCCTCGGCGCTGTCCCGCCCGGTGACCCCCACAAAGACGCCGGCCACCAGGAAGATCAGGATCATGGTCATGATGTTCTTGTCGCCCACTCCCCGGGCCATGACAGCCAGCTTGTCATCAAAGCTCAGGCCCCGGTTCTGCAGGCAGGCCACCAGCAGGGCCGCCAGGAACACCACCACGATGGGGATACTGTAAAAGCCCATTTCGATCCCCATGATGTACTCAAAGACGATGCCCAGGCCCAGATACAGCACCAGAAAGACGCCGATAGGCAGCAGCGCGATGGGGTTGCTTGTTACGTTCCTCTCCTTAGAATCCATTTCGATGGAACCTCCTCTTTCTTCTCTAGGACCCATTGTACGGAGATTTCATTCTTGTGTCAATGTAATTTTATTTTTGCGGTTTTGGGGACACTTTTTTCTCCCATTCCGGCGCAGCGCCATCATTTTCTTCTCCGCATGCCGCCGCGGCGGATTGCCGCGTTTCCAGGCCCGGACTCACCGCTTGATCAGCAGAACGGACACATCGTTGACGTTGGTCCCGGTCGGCCCGGTAAAAATCAGCCCGTCCACCTGTTTCAGGGCATGGTAAGCGTCGTTTTCCTCCAGGACCTTGTGGATCACCACCCCTTGCCGTTCCAGCTCCGCGGCGGTTCCCCCGTCTACGATCCCGCCGGCCGCGTCAGTGGGGCCATCCGTCCCATCCGACCCCAAAGAGAACAGCGCCACATCCTTCAGGCCCGCGATCCCTTCCGCGGCCGCCAGCGCCAATTCCTGGTTCCGTCCGCCTTTCCCGGTCCCAGTTACTTTGACAACCGTCTCGCCTCCCGCGAGAAACGCCAGAGATCGACGGCTCTCCCGGTGGCTGCGCGCCACCGATGCCAAAAAAGAGCCCGCCTCTCTGGCCTGACAACACAACTGGTCGGTCAGGATCATAGGCTCATATCCCAGTTCCCGGCACGCCTCCGCTGCCGCTCCGCACAATTCCCGGACGCTTCCGGTAATGCAGGACTCCACATTGTCCAGTACCTTGGGCGTCTCCGCCTCCAGCCTCCGTCTGGCCTGTTGACTCAGGTTCAGATGATATTTTTCCACGATCTCCATCGCCTGCCGGCAGGTGGAGGGGTCCGGACAGGCAGGTCCGGAGGCGATCATATCCAGGGGATCTCCCAAAATATCGCTGAGCACAATCGAAAAGACGCGGGCGGGCGCACAGGCCTGGGCAAAACGCCCTCCCTTGACTGCGGAAAGCCGCTTTCGGATCACGTTCATCTCCACGATGCTCGCGCCGCTTTCCAGCAGCTGCTCTGTGATGTCCCGGAGTTCCGCTTCGCCCACCAGCGGCTGCTCAAACAGGGCGCTGCCGCCTCCGGAAACCAGGAACAGCACCGTATCCTCCGCCGACAGCCCCTTGACCAGTTCCAACGCCTTCCGCGTGCCGCGGAAAGAGTTTTCGTCCGGTACGGGGTGCCCCGCCTCCCAACAGATCAGATCAGCCACCGGACCCTTGATATGGCCGTACTTGGTCAGGATGATCCCTCCGCTGATTCGGCTCCCCAGGCAGTCCTGGGCCGCTTTCGCCATCTGCCACGCGGCCTTCCCGATGGCGACCAAAATGATCCGTCCCGGAAAGACACGGCCTTTCAACGCCCGTTGGACAGCCCGGTCCGGCAGCACCGCCCGGACCGTTTTTTCCATGATCTGTTCGCACTCCCGGCGGAGGATCGGCTCCATAAGCAATTCCTTTCCAAGCGTTTGCTTTTCAGATTTTTCCCTGTCCCACGGCAGGACCGCAGAGTACAGCTCCATAAAGCGGTCCGCAGTTTTTTACTTCATTGATTATAACATGCCCCGGCAAGCCCCGTCGAGCAAAAGTTCCGGGGCATGCTGTTGGCGCGTTTTCAGGCTCTACCGGCCAAATAACAGCCCTTTTGGGCAAAAAGAAAAATCCCGGAACCCTTGCAATACAGGGGTTTCGGGATTTTTTCAGTGGTGCGGCTGACGGGAGTCGAACCCGTACGCCCATCCGGACACAAGCACCTCAAGCTTGCCAGTCTACCAATTCCAGCACAGCCGCAAAGCGCGGTTTTTTCAAACCGCTAGATTATTATACTGTCCCGGGCAGGATTTGTCAACGGGATTTTTGTGATTTGCCCCAATTGGCCCGTTATTCTCCTGCTTTTTGCTGGGCCGCGATGGCCTCCCGCTCCTTGCGCAGCTCCTCACAGAGCTGGTGGGTATTCCACTCCCGGTTGGTCTCGGTCATAACCGCCTTCAAGCCGATGGGGGGCAGCTTGGCCACCCGGATGACCTCCAGCACCTGGTGAAGCAGGGCGTCTCCCAGGCCGCAGAAAACAAGCATGGTCTCGGGAATGGCCTCTCCCGCTTCCGCGGCCGGCTCTCCCTTCCCCGCGGCCAACTCACCCAGAGGCACCTGGTAGCGGTCCGGTCCCACCACCCGCATCCGCAGGCGCAGCATGGCAAAGATCTGGCGCAGCTTGGAAAACTCCGGTCCGGAGCAATTATACATTAGAACGATTCCCGAATTTTTCATGGTCTTCCTCCTCAGTCGGCGGGCGGCGCAAAGCGCCGCCCGCCCCGTGATCCTTTACCGATTATATCCTTACACCTGCTCCAGGGCCTGGGCGATGTCGGCGATCAGGTCCTCCGCGTCCTCGATGCCGCAGGACATACGCACCAGGTCGGGGGTGATGCCGGCAGCCACCAGCTCCGCGTCGTTCATCTGGCGGTGGGTGGCGGAGGCGGGATGGAGGCAGCAGGTCCGGGCGTCAGCCACGTGGGTCTCGATGGCGGCCAGCTTCAGGTGCTTCATAAAGGTCTCAGCGGCCTGCCGCCCGCCCTTGACGCCGAAGGACACCACGCCGCAGGTGCCGTTGGGCATGTACTTCTTGGCCAGGTCGTAATACTTGTCCCCCTCCAGGCCGGGATAGGTGACAAAGCTGACCTTGGGGTGGTTTTTCAGGAACTTGGCCACGGCCAGGCCGTTCTCACAGTGACGGGCCATGCGGACATGGAGGCTCTCCAGGCCCAGGTTCAGCAGGAAGGCGTTCTGGGGGGACTGGATGGAGCCGAAATCCCGCATGAGCTGCGCGGTGGCTTTGGTGATGAAGGCGCCCGCCTGGCCGAACCGCTCGGCATAGGTGATGCCGTGGTAGCTGTCATCGGGGGTGCACAGGCCGGGGAACTTGTCGGCGTGGGCCATCCAGTCAAACTTGCCGCTGTCCACGATACAGCCGCCCACCCCGGCGCCATGGCCGTCCATGTACTTGGTGGTGGAGTGGGTGACGATGTCGCAGCCCCACTCGAAGGGCCGGCAGTTGACAGGGGTGGCGAAGGTGTTATCAATGATCAGGGGCACACCGTGGGCGTGAGCCGCCTTGGCGAAGCGCTCGATGTCAAAGACGGTGAGGGCGGGATTGGCGATGGTCTCGCCGAACACAGCCTTGGTATTGGGACGGAAGGCCGCCTCCAGTTCCTCGTCGGAGCAGTCAGGCTCCACGAAGGTGAACTCAATGCCCATCTTCCGCATGGTCACATGGAACAGGTTGTAGGTGCCGCCGTAGATGGTGGAGGAGGCCACCACATGGTCGCCGCAGTTGGCGATGTTGAAGATGGCATAGAAGTTGGCCGCCTGGCCGGAGGAGGTGAGCATAGCGGCGGTGCCCCCCTCCAGGTCGCAGATCTTGGCCGCCACATAGTCATTGGTGGGGTTCTGAAGGCGGGTATAGAAATAGCCGTCGGCCTCCAGGTCGAAGAGCTTGCCCATGTCCTCGCTGGTGGCATACTTAAAGGTGGTGGACTGGATAATAGGGATCTGGCGGGGCTCACCGTTTCCGGGAGTGTAGCCGCTCTGGACGCACTTGGTATTCATCTTATAATCGCTCATTGGGCTTCCTTCTTTCTCTGGTTTCCAGCGGGCGTGCCCGCGTTTTGACACATCAATATGATTAAGATACCGTCTTTGACAGGAGAAGTCAAGAGGAAACAGCGTGGGAACTCAGTCCGCCAGAGCGTCCGTCAGCATGGCCTCCGCCGCCGTCATGATCTGGTGGCTGCGGTAGTTGGCCGCGTAGCCGCCGGAGATGATCTCCACCGACTCCACATTCTCCAATTGGGTCAATGTCAGGACAATGGCGTAATCCGCCAGGGTCAGGGATATGTCCGTCAGCTCTCCGTACCGTTCGGATAAGTGCACCTTCAAATGCCCCGGCTGGTCCGGGTCAAATTCACAGCGGTGCAGCGTGATCCCCTTGGGGAAGGGAGAGCGCAGGTCCTCCGAGGCCGGCCCCGCCAGCAGGGCCTGGACCAGTTCCGAAGGCGTGGGTTCCGCGCCCCCGGCGCCGGAGAGGGGCCCGGTATAGGCCTCTGTCCCCAGGGCCGGGCCGTGGTTTTCCCCGCTTCCGGCCGCAAAATAGAGAACATAGCCCGCCTGTTCCTCCGGTTTCTCTCCCCTGCACCCGGCGATCCCGGCCGCCAGCGCACACAGGGCCAGAAGAAGGACCATCCATCTCATTTTCATGGCAATTCCTCCTCCGGACCAGGGACATACCGGGGAAATCCCACGGTGAACACGCTGCCCTCCGGATTGCGGCGGCGGGCGGTGACCCAGCCGCCGTGGCGCCGGACAGTGTCCCGGACAATGGACAGCCCCAGGCCGGTCCCCCCCGCCGCCCGGGAGCGGGCCTTATCCACCCGGTAGAACCGGTTGAATACCTTGGTCAGTTCCTCCTCCGGGATGCCGATCCCGGTATCCGCCACCTCAATGAGGATCTGGTCCCCATCCTTATGGGTGGACACATAGACGTAGCCCCCGGCAAAGTTGTATTTGATGGCGTTTTCGATCAGATTGAAGCAGATCTGGTACAGATCGTCGTTGGTGCAGCGGATCAGGCAGCCCGGCTTGGTCTCGGCCCGGATGGTGACCCCCGCGGTATCGGCCACCGGAGTCAGCATATTGACCGCCCGCTCCGCCACGGCGGACACATCCACCGGCTCCGTTTTCTCCGCCGGCAGGCTGTCCAGACGGGTCAGCGCCAGCAGGTGCTCGGTGATCCGGGTGAGGCGCTTTGCCTCCTCTCCGATGTCAGACACAAAATCCCGCACGGTCTCCTGGTCCATCTGCTCGTTCTGGAGGATGGAGTCGGACAGCAGCTGGATGGAGGCCAAGGGGGTCTTCAGCTCGTGGCTGGCGTCGGAGACAAAACGCCGGCGCACCTCCTCCGTCACCTGGAGGCGGTCCGTGAGCTGGTTGAATTCCTCCGCCAGCTGGGCCAGTTCGTCCCGCCCGGCGGGCTGGAGCCGGTGGCCGTACTCCCCTTCCCCGACGATCCGGATGGCACGCAGCAGGGCCGCCATCCGGGCGGTCAGCATTTTGGAGAACAGGGCGCTCATCAGCAGGGTGACCACCGCGATCACCAGGGAAATATTGCGCAGGTTCTGCTGGAGGCTGAGCAGCAGGGCACCCTGGGCGCTGTCCACCTCCAGGATATAGATGGCCCCGATGACCATGCCCCGGTAAATAATGGGGCAGGCCGCCGTGGAGGTGAAGACCTTGTCAGAGTAGCGGGAATAGAACACGTCGTTGCCCCGCAGGGCGGATACCACCTCCTGGTACAGGGCGTAGCGGTACTCCGGTTCCGTTTCCTCTCCGCCCGGGTCCTCCTCCCCGCCGCTGTCCCGGGTGCTGTCATAGAGGACCAGCCCGGCGGGATCGGTGACCAGAATGCGGGTCAAGCCCATGTTGTCCAGCATGTTCATCACCCGGACCACCTGGTCGGCGGACAGGGACTCCAATTCCATCAGGGCCGAGGCCATCACCGCCGCCTGACTTTTCAGGGAATCCCGCTTGGAGGTGAACAGCAGCTCCTGGGAGGCCAGCACAGGGTAGGTGTTCAGCAACACCAGGACCACGGCGAAGATCACCAGGTAGCTCATGGCGTATTTCATCTGGAGGGTGGAAAAAAAGGGCACCTTTTTCCGTTTTTCTTCTCCAGTCCCGTTCATTTCCACACCTTCTCTCTTGTTGCAGCGGATCAGCCGTTTTTATGCTCCGCCTGACTGGCCAGATAGTAGCCCACGCCCCATTTGGTACGGATATATTCCGGGTTGGCGGGGTCCAGCTCCAGCTTCTCCCGCAGGCGGCGGACGTGGACGTCCACCGTCCGGTAGTCCCCGATATACTCATAGCCCCATACCACGTTCAGCAGATTCTCCCGGCTGTACACCCGCCCCGGATTGCGCATCAGCAGTTCCATCAGGTCAAATTCCTTGGCGGTGAGCTCCACCCGCTCCCCGTCCTTCCAGGCCGCCCGCTCCCCGGAGTCCAGGCGGATATGGCCCGCCGTCAGAACGCCGCCGGACTGCTTCTGCACCGCGGCGCCCGACCGGCGCAGCAAGGCCCTGACCCGGGCCTTCAGTTCCAGAATATTGAAAGGTTTGGTGATGTAGTCGTCCGCTCCGCACTCGAAGCCCATGATCTTGTCCGCGTCCTCCCCCTTGGCCGTCAGCATGATGACCGGCACGTTGGAGAACTCCCGGATCCGCATGCAGGCCTGGAGGCCGTCGATCTTGGGCATCATCAGGTCCAAAATGATCAGGTCGAAGCGGCCCTCCCGGGCCAGTTCCACCGCCTGTTCCCCGTCGTAGCCCACCTCCACCTGGTAGCCCTCGTGCTCCAGGTTGAATTTGATGCCCTTGACCAGCACCTGCTCGTCATCCACCACTAAAATTTTTGCCATCGTATTCTACTCCTCAATCTCAGTCCCGTTGGGGAAATACAGCTCCCAAGCTCCCCAGAGTTCGGGGTCGGGCTTCTTTCTTTTCCAGGTGATCCAAAGCTCCTCCGCCGCCGAAAGGACCGCCAGTCCGCAGGGGACCGCCAGCGCTTTTCCCGGCGGGAGCATTGCCAGACCGTATGGGGCGGCAAACAATGCCAGACCCGTGACCTTATTGCATATGGTATGGGGCGGCGCGAAGGTCCTGTGCCGCCGCCAGCCCACCCAATAGGCTCCGCACCGGAGCAGTGCCGCCAGAAGGCCGCCGGCCCACATCCAGGCCGGGACCGCCCTCCACAATCCGGGCAGCAGCCGGAAGGCGGCGGCACACAAAAGCATCAGGTCCGCCCCGCTGTCCAGCCGCGCGCCCGCCTCGCTCTGGGTCCCGGTCCGCCGGGCCACAGCGCCGTCCGCCACATCCGACAGCCCGGCCAGGGTATAGATCCCATAAAACGCCGCCGACAGCGGCCTGGGAAACAGCAGCAAAAGGGCCAGAACTCCCCTCCCGGCTGTGATCCAATCAGCCGGGCGGAGCGGCACCGTTCTTTTTTTCCTATCCAACCGAAGCATACTCCCTCAAGCCGGCCAAGACGCCTTCCCCGATCCCGGACACCCGGGTCAGGTCCTCCACCGACTGAAAGGGGCCGTGCTCCTCCCGGTCCGCCACAATGGCCTGGGCCCGCTTCTCCCCGATCCCGGGCAGACGCTGGAGCTCATACACGTCGGCGGTGTTCAGGTCGATGACCTCCCCCTCCATCAGGCTGTCGGGGCGGCTCTCCTCCCCGGAGGCGGAGGGGGCGTTCTCCGTCTGGGGCCGGACCGTCTGGGTGGTGGTCACCTCATAGGGCGCGGCGGTGTTCTGCCGGGCCAGGAACCAGCCGCCGGTAAACAGCAGAAAGGCCGCCGTCAGCCCCAGCACCGCCTTTTCATACCGGGATATTCCAGCCATCTTTCTCCCCCCAGCTCTTGCGGACCGCGCTGCCCTTTGATATAATATGTTTTACATACCCTTTCGCGGCGCCGCGCCGCGTACAGTAACAGTATACCATACATACGGAGATTTTCCTATGAAAAAATATCGTGTTCTCTCCTTTCTGCTGCTCGTTCCCCTGGTCCTGTCTTTGCTGTCCCCCTCCGCCTTCGCCCTGGAGGAGCCGAGCCTCCAATGCCGCAACGCGGTGCTGGTGGACGCCAACTACGGCGAGGTCCTCTACGACATGAACGCCTACGACAAGGCCTATCCCGCCAGCATCACCAAGGTGATGACCGCGCTTTTGGTCATGGAAGCCCTGGAGTCGGGACAGCTGACGGAGGACACCGTGGTCACCGTCAGTGAACTGGCCGCCCGGAAGTCCTTCGCCGACGAGTCCACCGCCAACCTGAAAACCGGGGAACAGCTGACCGTACAGGAGCTGCTCTACTGCCTCCTCCTCCCCTCCGCCAACGACGCGGCCAAGGCGCTGGCCGAGGCGGTGGACGGAAGCATCGAGGAATTTGTGGCCCACATGAACCGGAAGGCCGGGGAGCTGGGCTGTCAAGGCACCCATTTCGCCAACCCCCACGGCCTCCACAATGAGGACCACTATACCACCGCCTACGACATCTCCCTGTTCATGACCGCGGCGCTGAAATACGACCTGTTCCGCACCATTATCGGGACTGCCAGCCACACCGTCCCCGCCACCAACCTCTCCGGCGAGCGCCTTTACTACAACACCAACGGCCTGATCTCCAACCTGCATTACGCCGGCTATGTCTACGACAAGTGCATCGGCGGCAAAACAGGCACCACCGACGAGGCGGGCCGCTGCCTGGTGGCGGCGGCGGAGGACGGCGACACCCTGCTGGTCTCCGTGGTGTTGGGCTCCGGCCCCATTGAGGAGCCCGGCTATGAAAAGCTCCGCCAAGGCCAGTTTACCGAAAGCACCAAGCTGCTGAAATGGGGCTTTGCCAATTTCGAGCGGGTGACCATCACCAAGGGCAGCGAGCCGGTGGCTAAAGTGGCCGTCACCCTCTCCCGGCAGGCGGACGAGGTGATGGTAAAGCCCCAGGGCTCCATCACCCGGACGCTCCCCAAGGACCTGGACACGGACCAGATCCAGACCGAGATCACGCTGTTCTCCAATGAGGTGGAGGCCCCCGTCCAGGAGGGGCAGGTGCTGGGCACCATGAAGCTGTCCTACGGGGACGAGGTCTACGGCAGCCTGGATCTGGTGGCGGTCACCTCGGTGGAGCGCTCCGATCTGCTGTACAAAAAGGCCCAGTTCATCGCCTTTTTCCAGCAGTCCTGGGTGAAGCTGGCAATCATTCTGGCGCTGGCCGTCATGATTCTGATCACCCTGCGACTGACCGTCTTCCGCAAGCGCCGGCGTTACCATTCCGGCGCGGGTACCGGCGCCCGGGGCAATTACCGGGGCACCCGCAGGAGATGACCGCGCACCCGTTTATCAAAAGCTCCGGCTTGCCGCGGCAGGCCGGAACTTTTTTATTCTGTTTGTCCCGTCCTCCCGCTGTGCCCGGGAAGACGGCGCAGCACCTTATTTCACTTCCCTGAATCCCGCTAAAAAGGAGGCGTCCGGCCAGGCCGGACGCCTCCTTACGCTATTTCCGGATTGGTTGAGCGGCTTTGTCAGGCGTTGGCAGCCTTCTTGGCGCCCGCGCGCTGCAGGAAGTACACGCCGCCCACCACCACCAGGCCGATCACATCGGTCAGGGTGCCGGGGATCATCATGCACAGGCCGCCCGCGATCATCACGACGCGGAACAGGGGATTGATGGGCCGGAACAGGAAGCCGTTCAGAGCGGCGGCGATGCCGAACAGGCCCAACAGGGAAGTGATGCAGATCTGGATGACCTGGACCACCATGAACACAGTGGAGGTACCCTCGGCAAACTCAAAGAGCATGACGGGGCTGAAGGCGAAGATATAGGGGACCACGAAGGCGGCGATGGCCAGCCGGGTGGCGTTGAGGGCGGTCTTCATGGGAGGCGCCTTTGCGATGGCGGAACCGGCATAGGCGGCCAGCGCCACGGGCGGGGTGATGTCGGCCACGATGCCGAAGTAGAACACGAAGAAGTAGGCGGCCACCGGCACGATACCGATGCGGGCATCCATCAGGATGGGGGCGCAGGTGGAGGCCATGATACAGAAGTTGGCGGTGGTGGGCACGCCCATACCCAGAATGATGCAGCAGATCATGGTCAGGAACAGGGCGATGATGGCCTTGCCGCCGGAGACCTTGACAATGGTGGTGATCAGGGTGGAGGCCAGGCCGGTGGTGGTGATACAGCCGGCGACCAGACCGGCCATGGCACAGGCCACGGCCACGGTGACGGCGCTCTTGCCGCCCGCTTCCAGGGCGTCAAAGAACTTGGTCACGGTGAACTGCTCGGTGGGCTCATCGATCCCGGCCGCCTTGTTGACCAGGTTGTTGATCACGCCCACGATCACGGTGACCACGATGGCGATGGCGGCGGACATCTGCATGGTGCGGGCCTGGGTGGACACCAGGACCACCAGGACCACCAGGGGCAGCAGCAGGTAGATCTTAGGCAGCAGCTTGCTGAACTTGGGCAGTTCCTCCCTGGGGATGCCCTTCAGGCCCAGCTTCTTGGCCTCCAGATGGACGGCGATGTAAATGCCGGTGAAGTACAGCACGGCGGGCAGGATGGCCTTCAGGGCCACCTGGGCATAGGGGATGCCCATGTACTCGGCCATCAGGAAGGCGGCAGCGCCCATGATGGGGGGCATGATCTGGCCGCCGGTGGAGGCCGCGGCCTCCACGGCGCCGGCGAACTCGCCCTTGTAGCCGGTCTTCTTCATCATGGGGATGGTGACGGAGCCGGTGGTCACGGTATTGCCCACGGAGGAGCCGGACACCATGCCGCACAGGGCGGAGGAGATGACGGCCACCTTGGCGGGGCCGCCGGCAGAGGAGCCGGCCACACAGTTGGCCAGATTGATGAAGAAGTTGGAGATGCCGGTGCGCTCCAGGAACGCGCCGAAGATAATAAAGACGACGATGTACTTCTGGCAGACGTTGATGGGGGTGCCCATCACGCCGCTGGTGGTGTAGAACAGGTCATAGATCACCTTGCCGAACCGGACGTTGGCGAAGGTATAGATGAGCAGGGCGCCCAGCACGCACAGGATGGGGATGCCCACGCAGCGGCGGCACAGCTCCATCAGGGCCAGCACGCCGACGATGGCAAAGACCACCATCTTGGGGTCGCGGGTCACACGGGTGGCCAACTGAATGACCGTATTGGCGTTCCACGCGAAGTAGAAGAAGGGGAAGGCGCCGGCGATCATGATGATCAGGTCATACCAGGGCAGGTAATTGACCCGGCTGGAACCCTTTTTGACGGGGTAATGCAGGTAGCCCATGATCAGGATCAGGCCCAGGAAAATGTTCAGCTTCTGCTCCGGAAGGGTGGGCCAGCCTTTCAGGGTGGAGAAGATACAGTAACAGGAGAACGCAATGCCCATGGCGCGCACGATCAGTTTGGGCGTCCCCTCCCAGATGCGTGTGTTGGACTCACGGTCATACTTTTTCATGACCTCGTCCACGTCAGCCGCAGTACCCACAGAGGAATCTTCCACCTGAGGCTCTAACAGCTTTTCATTGTCTTTCGATTCCATAAATTGTCTCCTTTCTCCATGCGTTGGCGCTTACTACCACAGGACACATGCCTCCGCGTCCCGCCTGGCGCGGACGCATCTGTTCTGTGGTTTGGCCGGTAACAGGGCGGCTGCGGCGGGCTGGGCCCGCCGCAGCCGTTCCATGATTGGTCCGTATTTCAGTCAGTGTTACATTACTTCGCGGGGACCTCGATGCCCTTGTCAGCGAAGTAGGCGACGGCGCCGGGGTGATAGCCGATGGAGGTGACGGAAGAGGCGAAGTCCAGGTCCAGCTCAGCGGCCTTGCCGTGAGACAGGTTGGGGATGTCCTCGAACACGCCGTACAGGAAGTTGTACACGTCCACGTCGGACACGTCGTCACGGGCGATGACAACAGCGCCCACGGCCACGGTGGTGGCGTCCTCAGCGGTGCCATAGGTGTCCTTGGTGATGGTGGCCTTGCTGTAGTAGGGGGAGGACTCGATCAGCTTGCCGATGTGCTCCTCGTCCAGGCTGACCAGGGAGATCTCACGGCCGGAAGCCAGGTCGGTGACAGCGGTGGTGGGGGCGCCGGCCACGATGAAGGCGGCGTCGATCTGGCCGTCCTTCAGAGCCTCGGCGGAATCGCCGAAGGACTGGTAGGTGGGGACGATGTCCTTCTCGATGTCCAGGCCATAGATGCCCAGAACGTCAACGGCGTTGAAGTACACGCCGGAGCCGGCGGCGCCGACGGAGACCTTCTTGCCGGCCAGGTCAGCAACGGTCTTGATGCTGGGGTCGACGGTCACGATCTGGACCTGCTCCATGTACAGGTTGGCCACGGTGGAGAAGCCGGTGGAAGCGCCGGTCTCAGCAAAGGTGCGCTCGCCGTTGTAGGCATAGACCATAACGTCGGACTGCACGAAGCCCAGCTGGGCGTCGCCGTCCTCCAGGGCCTGGATGTTGGCAGCGGAGCCGCCGGAGGTGATGGCCTTGACAGAGGTGCTGGTCAGGTCGCCCACCTTGTTGGCGATGACGTTGCCGAAGCCGTAGTAAGTACCAGTCTCACCGCCGGTGGTGAAGGTCAGGCTGCTGCCGCCATCCTTGGGGCCAAGGCCGGCGGGCTCGCTGGTGGCAGCGCTGGCAGAAGCGCTGGCGGCGGCGGACTTGTCGGCGGAGCCAGTGCTGGCGGGCTTGTCGTTGCCGCCGCAGCCGGTCAGAGCCAGGCTCAGCATCATAGCGGCAGCCAGGGCGAGAGCAAGTTTCTTCTTCATGTTTCAATTCCTCCAATTCATGATTCGATTTGCTTCGTCACAATGTTTTCTCTTACGGAACCACAGTTATTATACTGTACCTGGGACAAAAAAGCAATATATTTTTCAAAGCCGGCTTCCTGTTTTGCACAATTTCTTTCGTTTCCCGTGAAAAACATGAATATGTTCTCCACTTTTCCCGGACTCTTTTGCAGGATTTTCGTCATTTTTTGCCTTTTTGTGCCTATCCGCTGCAATTTTTGCCTGTCCATCCTCCATTTTGGGACCGCCCTCCGGTTTTCCGCCGTCCATGTCTGAAATGGAACGGTTCTCCGCCTGCTCGTTCCCCGGGCAAAAAAACAGGCGGAGCAGACTCTGCGGCCTGTTCCGTCTGTTTTTCCTGTTATTTCCATTTCTCCGTTCACAGGCAGGTCTTCAGAGCCTGGGCGATCTGGTCCGGGCAGGAGGTCGGCTTCATTCCGCAGCGGATCCCCTCCATGCGGCCAATCGCCTCCTCCACCTTCATCCCTTTCAGCAGGGAGGAAATGCCCTGCAGGTTGCCGCTGCATCCGCCCACCACTTCTACGCTTCGGATCACTCCGTCCTCCACGTCAATGGTGAACCGTCTGGAGCAGACTCCTCTGGGTGTATACTGAATTGTCATGGATCTCCCACCTTTCTCCGGCATTCTAGCACGGATCGCGGGAAAACTCAAGCACTTCTCCGGCACGGGCCCATGCCGGCGCCTTCCGCCGTCTTGTTTCGGCCCGCGCCGCCGGGCTGGGCCTCACAGACCAACCTTTTTCCGCTGGAGTTGGAGCCGGTCGGCGATCATGGCAATGAACTCGCTGTTGGTGGGCTTGCCTTTGGTATTGGACACCGTGTACCCGAAATACTTCTGCAGGGTCTCCAGATCGCCCCGGTCCCAGGCCACCTCGATGGCGTGGCGGATCGCCCGCTCCACCCGGCTGGCGGTGGTTCCAAACCGCTTGGCCACCTCGGGATAGAGCACCTTGGTCACAGCATTGATGACGTCCATGTCCTGCACCGCGATGAGGATGGCCTCCCGCAGGTACTGGTACCCCTTGATATGGGCGGGGACCCCCACCTCATGAATAATGGCGGTCACCTGGGTCTCCAGGTTTACTCTTTTCTCTTCCTCAGGGTCCAGACCGTTTGCCGATGTAAGCTGACGGACCCGCTCCAACACCATCTCCCCATTGCAGGGTTTGGTCAGGTAGTAATCCGCTCCTCTGGCCGCCGCCATGTCCGCCACATTTCCACGGACATAGCTGGAGAGAATAATGATCTTGGGCCTGCGGTCCAGCTTGGCCAGTCCCTCCAGCACTTCCATACCGTCCATGCCGGTAAGCACCAGCTCCATGACCACAGCATCCGGCTCCAGTTCCCGGGCCATGCGGAGCAGCTCGGCTCCGTCGCCTGTCTGACCGATCACCTGCATATCCGGTTCCTTGGCAAAACCAGAGGCAAGATTTCTTCGGAAATCCTCCCCGGTATCCGCAAGCAAAACACGCTTGACAATCTCCATAATGATTCCTCCTGAACATACTCAATATCTCGCTTCGCCCGGGCCAGCGCGTTTCAACTAGCTGCCTATAATGTACCATAATCAGACAGCATACGCAAGACATTTTTGACGCATTTTAGCAACTTTTTGGCCCTGTTTTTTGATATTTTGAACTATATTTTTACATTTTTCACGTCTTTTCTGCAATTTTTCTTCTTTCCTCGCCAACCTTCCCCATGAGGCGGCATGTTCCCCGTCAAGGCAGAGCCCCCTTTGACCTGCGGTCAAAGGGGACCTCCCGCCCCTGTCAGCCGCCTACCGCGGCCTCCAGCATGTTTTCGATCAGAATGCCGTATCCACGGCTGGGATCATTGACCAGGACGTGGGTGACCGCTCCCACGATCCGGCCATTTTGCAGGATGGGGCTGCCCGACATACCCTGGACGATCCCGCCGGTCTGCTCCAGCAGCCTGGGATCGGTGACCTGAATCATCAGATTCCGGTTCCCCGCCTCATTGGGCGACACATGGGTGATCCGCACAGAAAATTCTTCCACCTGGTCCCCCCGGATGTTGGACAGGATCGTGGCCTCTCCCGTTTTCACCTGGTCCCGGCTGGCCACCGGCATGGGCCCGCGCTCCGTGCCCACGGCTTCCTCCGCCATCCGCCCGAAGATCCCCAGGCCTGTGTTGGCGTACAGGGTCCCCAGGTCCCGGGTCAGGTCAAACTGGCCGTGCAGCTCCCCCGGCTGGCCGCTCTGCCCCTTTTTCACGTCGGATACGGTGGCCGCCATGATGCTGCCGGATTCCAGCGGCATAAGCATGGCGGTATCCACATCGTTGATCCCGTGGCCCAGGGCGGCAAACACGCCGCTGGCCGGGTCATAGAAGGTCACAGTGCCGATCCCCGCCATGGAGTCCCGGAGCCAGATCCCCAGCTGATAGACCCCCTGGCTGTTCTCCACCGCCGCAGCCGTCAGCTGGACCTGTTTCTGCCCCCGCATGGCCTGGATGGTCAGCGGCTGCCCCTCCCGGCTGGCCACCAAGCTCTGGATCTCCTCAATGGTATCCACCTCATCTCCGTCGATGTGGGTGATCACATCACCGGCCTTCAGGCCGCAGTCCCGCCCCGGATAGCGGGCGCCCTCCTCCGTCTCCACCGGGGACAGGCCCACCACCAGCACCCCGTCGGAGAACAGCTTGATGCCCACCGCTTTCCCCACCGGGATCACCGTCCGCCCTACCGAGGACGCCTTTACGGCCGTCCGGGCGGTCCCGGGCAGTTCCAGCACTCCGGAGGCCGGCACCGCGGCAGGCTGGACCCAGCCTCTGAACAGGCAGGCGCCCAGCACCAGACACACCGCCGCCGCCAGCAGGACGAAGCCGGGACCGCTTTTTTGTCTTGGCTCTTGTTCCACTGTTCCACCCCCTTCATCACCATCATCATGAAAAAACGGGCGGCACGATCGCCGCCCGCTTCTTCATTATGGCCGTCCCAGGACCTCCTCAACCGTGGAGAGCCCTTCCAGACTTTCCAGCCCTCCGAGTGCCCGGGGCCGTGATCCGGGGGATGCCGTTTTTTTCCTGCCTGTCCCGTCCCATGGGCGGGATATGTTTCCAACTCGTTTTTGGTCGCTCAGAGTTTCGCTTCCCATTCCCCTTCCCGGAAGCCCACCAGCACAAAACCGTCCCCCACCAGAATGGGGCGCTTCACCAGCATCCCGTCAGAGGCCAGCAGCTCCAGCTGCTCCTCCTCACTCATCCCGGGCAGTTTGTCCTTCAGGCCCATGGACTTATACAGCAGTCCGGAGGTATTGAAAAATTTCTTGAGGGGCAGACCACTGGCCTGCTGCCAGGTACGCAGTTCCTCCGCTGAAGGCCGGTCCTCCTTGATGTGGCGGTCAGTATAGGCGGCGCCGTGGGCGTCCAGGAATTTTTTGGCCCGCTGGCAAGTGGTGCATTTGGGGTACTCTACAAACAGCATGGTGTCACGCTCCTTTTTTAAGATTGCGGTCATTCCGCTCAAAAATGACCCGTTCCAATTCCAGCATGACTATACCATGTTTTTGCCGGGCCCGCAACCCGCCGTCTCCGGGCTTCAGCCGGGCGGGACCGTGGTGTCGGTCCCCAGCTCCTCCGCCAATTTTTTCAGTTCCCCCAAGGTGGACACCGTGATGGTGCTGTCCAGCAGCCGCAGCCGGGCCTTGGGCGGGATCTGGTTCCAGTACGCCAGCAGCTCCGGGTCGCTGCCCACCACTTCCCTGGGATGACGGTAAAATTGCTCCATAAGCTCCCCCCTTTTCTCCCCCAGTATCCCCGGCCGGAAGCAAAACATGCAAAAAAATACCCCGCCGCACCGTACTGCGGCAGGGTATGGTCAGTGGATCAAAGACAGGGCGCTTACTCCTCCGTCTTGGGCTCCTCGGCGGCGGGCTCCTCAGCCTCGGCGGCAGGCTCATCGGCGGCGGGCTCGGCCTCCTGCACCGGATCGACTTCAAAGTCGCTGGTCTGGACCTCTCCGTCTTCGCTCTCCTTCAACTCGGCGATGCGCTCGTTGTTGACCTCGATGGCGGCCTTGGCGGCGGTGATCTTCTCACAGGCGGCGGCATAGGCGCCGTCGGGGGCGGTGCCCTTCTCGGCATAGTACAGCTTGCCCAGCTCGATGTACGCCTTCTTGATGGTGTCCTCCTCGCCCATGTTGGCGGTCTTCAGCTTGGCGATCTCCGCCAGGCGCTTGGACTGGGCCACGCCGGCCTGGGCCAGATCGGTGGCGCGGTCCTTCAGAGTATCAAAAAATCCCATGTGTCATGAACCTCCTTTTAAGCAATACGGTTTCCCGTTGATGGACTTATTCTATCCTATTTTCCACTCGCACGCAAGGACCTTCCCCCTGATTTAATCTTTTTTTTAATTTTTTTAGAGGCGCCTTTCAGACAGAAAAAGCCCGCCGCGGATAGCCGCGCGGCGGGCTTGGAAGCTCCGAAAGAAGCGGGGGGGATCAGACCTTGAAATTGACGGAGGTATCGCCCTTCTGGTCGGTGCCGAACTCGTAGTCCTTGCCCGGCAGGATGGCGTTGAGCAGGATGCCGGCGATGGCGGCCACGGCCAGGCCAGACATGCTGATGGAGGCGCCGCCAAGGCTGAAGGTCACAGCGCCGGAGTAGTTGACGCCGATGGCCAGCACCATGATCAGGGCGGCGATGATGACGTTGCGGCTGTTGGAGAAGTTCACCTGGTTCTCCACCACGTTGCGCACGCCCACGGCGGAAATCATGCCGTAGAGGACCATGGACACGCCGCCCATGGTGGCCTGGGGCATGGCGGAGACCAGGGCCGCGAACTTGGGGCTGAAGGAGAACAGGATGGCCAGGCCGGCGGCGATGCGGATGACCTTGGGGTCATAGACCTTGCTCAGGGCCAGCACGCCGGTGTTCTCACCGTAAGTGGTGTTGGCGGGAGCGCCGAACAGGGAGGCCAGGGTGGTGGCCAGGCCGTCGCCCAGCAGGGTGCGGTGGAAGCCGGGGTCCTCCAGGTAGTTGCGCTCACAGGTGGAGGAGATGGCGCACATGTCGCCGATGTGCTCCACCATGGTGGCCAGGGCCAGGGGCATGATGGTCACGGCGGAGGTCACCAGCAGGCCGGTGTCCAGATTGGGACGGGTGAACAAACCGAACAGGGTGTTCTCAAACTGGAAGGGCAGGCCCACCCAGGCGGCCTCCTTCACGGTGGTGAAATCCACGTTTCCGGTGAGGGCGCCCACCACATAGGAGGCGATCACGCCCAGCAGGATGGGGATGATCTTGACCATGCCCTTGCCCCAGATGTTGCAGGCAACCACCACCAGAATGGCCACCAGGGCGATGGGCCAGTTGGTACGGCAGGAGTCGATGGCGGTCTTGGACAGGGTCAGGCCGATACAAATGATGATGGGGCCAGTGACGATGGGGGGGAAGTAGCGCATGACCGCCTTGGTGCCGAACACCTTGAACAGGGCGGCCAGGATCACATACATCAGGCCGGCGCAGGCCACGCCGAAGCAGGCGTAGGGCAGCATCTCGGTGTTGGGGATGGTGGCGTTGCCGGAGGCGTCGGGCAGCATGGGGGCGATGGCGGCGTAGCCGCCGATAAAGGCGAAGGAGGAGCCCAGGAAGGCGGGGACCTTCATCTTGGTCAGCAGGTGGAACAGCAGGGTGCCCAGGCCGGCGAACAGCAGGGTGGCGGAGACGGACAGGCCGGTGAGGGCGGGGACCAGCACGGTGGCGCCGAACATGGCGAACATGTGCTGAACGCCCAGGACCAGCATCTTGGGGGTGCCGAGGACGCGGGCGTCATAGATGGCGTCGTTTTGATTCATCTTTTGTTTTCTCCCTTCATCATATTGATACCTACACACAAAAAAAGACAACCACGCCCGGTGATTGTCAGCGAACAGAGAAAAAGGCACTGATACCGTACCCAAACAGCAGCCGCGTAAACCGCTCCATTTCAGCCACGGTATCCCCTCCTTTCACTTTCCGAATCATCATATCAGAATCCCTCCAAAGGTGCAAGAGAAAATGTCGATTTTTGGTGTTTTTTCTGAAACGGGCAAAAGAATCTCCCCCTATTCTTCCCTTGTTGTCTGTTCCGCCATTGACTTTTTCTCCTTATCTGGATAAACTATACATGATTTTCCTTTTTTATGCCTATTCTCTCCCATATCGGGAGAATTTTTCAGCGCTTTTCCCATCAAACTGTAAAGGAGCCCGCGGATATGAAAAAGCCCTTCGTCACCCTGGAACAGCTCCAGCCCATCACCGACCAGTACCCCACTCCCTTCCACCTGTACGACGAGAAAGGCATCCGGGAAAATGCCCGCGCCCTGTACAAGGCCTTCTCCTGGAACCCCGGCTATAAGGAATTTTTCGCCGTGAAGGCCACGCCCAACCCCCAGATCCTGAAGATCCTGAAGGAGGAGGGCTGCGGCGTGGACTGCTCCTCCCTCACCGAACTGATGATGTCTGACCGCTGCGGCTTCTGGGGCGGCGAGATCATGTTCTCCTCCAACGACACCCCCGCCGAGGAATTCGCCCTGGCCGCCCAGTTGGGCGCCACCATCAATCTGGACGACATCAGCCACATCGACTTCCTGAAGGATACCCTGGGTTATATTCCAAAGAAAATCTCCTGCCGGTATAACCCCGGCGGCGTCTTCACCCTGGGCGAGAGCAAAGAGGGTTTCCAGGTCATGGACAACCCCGGCGACGCCAAGTACGGCATGACCCGTCCCCAGATGACCGAGGCCTTCAAGCGCCTGAAGGAGCTGGGCGCTGAGGAGTTCGGCATCCACGCCTTCCTGGCCTCCAACACCATCTCCAACGAGTATTATCCCGCTCTGGCCGCCATCCTGTTCAAGGTCGCGGTGGAATTGAAGGAGGAGACCGGCTGCCACATCACCTTCATCAACCTGTCCGGCGGCGTTGGCGTGCCCTACCGCCCGGAGCAGCCCGCCAACGACATCGCCGTCATCGGTGAGGGCGTCCGGAAGGCCTATGAGGAGATCCTGGTCCCCGCCGGCATGGGCGACGTGTCCCTGTGCACCGAGCTGGGCCGGTTCATGCTGGCCCCCTACGGCCATCTGGTCACCCGTGTCCTCCATGAAAAGCTGACCTACAAGGATTATATCGGCGTGGACGCCTGCGCCGCCAACCTGATGCGCCCCGCCATCTACGGCGCCTACCACCACATCACCGTCATGGGCAAGGAGGACCAGCCCTGCGACCACAGGTACGACGTCACCGGTTCCCTGTGCGAGAACTGCGACAAGTTCGCCGTGGACCGGATGCTGCCCAAGATCGACATCGGCGACCTGCTGGTCATCCACGACACCGGCGCCCACGGCCACGCCATGGGCTACCAATATAATGGCCGGCTGCGCTCCGCCGAGGTCCTGCTCTGTGAGGACGGATCGACCCGCCTGATCCGCCGGGCCGAGACCCCCGAGGACTACTTCGCCACCGCCATCTGGGACTGAGCCCCATTGGAACATCCCAGTTCTTTCAGCCGCCGCGGCCCCGCCCGCGGCGGCTTGTTTGCCCCATCCCTCCGCGCTGTTTTCCATTTTGACATGTCGAGGTGACTGTTATGCACATCATGGCGGAAGCCGCCATCATTTTCGGGATCTGCCTGCTCTCCGAGGGCATTGCCGCCCTGCTCCCCTTCACCTTCCCCGCCAGCGTCATCAGCATGCTGATCCTGGCCGTTCTGCTGCTCACCGGAGCCGTCAAGCCCAAACACATCCAGCTGCTCTCCGGCTTTTTCATCGCCAACATGGGGATGTTCTTTATCCCCTCCCTGGTGGGTACTCTGGAGTATGCCGAGATCCTGAAAGCCCGGTTCATCCCCTTCCTAGTCATCACCCTGGCAACCACTCCCGTGGTCTACCTGGTCACCGCCTGGACCGTTCAGCTGCTGATCCGGCACCTGCACCGGAAAGGAGGGGAGTCCCATGAGTGAGGCCGTTTTCTCATCCCCCTTCTTCGGCCTGACCCTCACCGCCGCCTGCTGGGTCTTTGCCCTCTGGCTCCAGAAGCGCACCGGGCTTCTGGTCTGCAACCCGGTGCTGGTGGCCGCCCTGCTGGTCATCGGGGTCATGACCCTGTTCCACGTCTCCTTGGAGGACTACAACGCCGGCGGCAGCATCATCAAGCTGATGCTGGGTCCGGCCACGGCGGTGCTGGCCCTGAACATCTACCAGCAGCGCCAGATCCTCCGGTCCCACTTCCTGCCTGTTCTGGCGGGCTGCCTCATGGGCAGCCTCACCAGCATCGCCGTGGTACTGGCCTTCTGCTGGTTCTTCGCCACCGAGGATATGTTCACCGCCTCCATGGTCCCCAAGAGCATCACCACCGCCATCGCCGTGGGCATCTCCGAGAGCCGGGGCGGCATCCAGGGCATCACTGCCGCCTCGGTGGTCATCACAGGAGTGGAGGGAGCTATGCTGTCCCCCCTGTTCGCAAAGCTCTTCCGGATCACCGATCCCGTGGCCGAGGGCGTGGCCATCGGCGCCAGCAGCCACGCCATTGGGACCTCCAAGGCCCTGGAGATCGGCCCCCTCCAGGGGGCCATGAGTTCCGTCTCCCTGTGCGTCTGCGGTATCCTCACTTCCATTCTGGTCCTGTTCCTGTGAGCGGCGCCCAGAAAACCCCAAACGCATAAAAAACCCGCGTCCGTCAACGGACGCGGGTTTTGCTTTTATCTTACCGCTTTTTGCTGAAAATGCGCTCCAGGATGTCCCAGTCATCATCACTGACCGGGGGCTTCTCCTCGGCCCTGGCCGCTTCGGGCTGAGCCGCGGCGGGCGCTGCCGGCGCAACAGGGGCGGCAGGGGCGGCGGCTCTGGGAGCCTCCTTGGCAGCGGGGGCGGGGGCGGAAACAGCCGCGGGGGCCTCGTCAAAGCCGGTGGCGATGACGGTGACCCGGATCTCGTCCTCCAGACTCTCGTCGAAGGCGGCGCCGAAGATGATGTTGGCGTCGGGGTGGGCGGCCTCCTGGACCAGGTTGGCGGCGGTCTCCACTTCCTCCAGGCCGATGTCCATGGAGCCGGTGACATTGATCAGCACGCCCCGGGCGCCGTTGATGGAGGTCTCCAGCAGGGGGCTGGAGATGGCCATACGGGCGGCCTCCTCAGCCTTGTTCTTGCCGGCGGCGCGGCCCACACCCATGTGGGCCCGGCCGGCGTCCTTCATGACGGCGGACACATCGGCGAAGTCCAGGTTGATGAATCCGGTGTTTTTGATCAGGTCGGAGATGGACTGGACGGCCTGCTGGAGCACGTCGTCAGCGATCTCAAAGGCGTTGACCATGGTGATCTTCTGGTCGGTGGCCAGCTTCAGGCGCTCGTTAGGGATGATGACCAGGGAGTCCACCTTGTTGCGCAGCTCAGCGATGCCGCCCTCGGCCTGCTTCATCCGGCGCATGCCCTCAAACCGGAAGGGCTTGGTCACCACGCCCACGGTGAGGACCCCAAGCTCCTTGGCAATATCCGCCACGATGGGGGCCGCGCCGGTGCCGGTGCCGCCGCCCATACCGGCGGTGATAAACACCATGTCGGCGTCCTCCAGGGCCTTGGAGATCTGGGTGCGGTTCTCCTCGGCGGACTTGCGGCCCACCTCGGGATCGGAGCCGGCGCCCTGGCCGTTGGTCAGCTTCTCGCCGATCTGGATCTTCATAGTGGCGCTGGAGACGGCCAGCGCCTGCTTATCTGTGTTGACGGCGATGAAATCCACGCCCTTGGTACCGGTGCGCACCATGCGGTTGACCACGTTGTTGCCGCCGCCGCCCACACCGATCACTTTGATATTAACCACGCTGTCGGGACCCATATCCAATCCGAAGGCCATGTTCCTTCCTCCTATGTACATGTCGGAGTTCCCCGAAAAAACAAGTTATTGTGTGGGGACCCCCGCTAAGATGTCAATATTTTGTTATATTGTATCGCTCTTTTCCTGGCAGGTCAAGAGAAAAACACGTTTTTGACCAAACTTTCCAGAAATTTACCTTAATCGGGAGAATACACCGCGGTGCACTCCTCCTGGGTCAGGTCGAAGGTCCCGGAGGTCTGGTCCCCCAGGGTCTTCTCCGTCTCCGCCACCGCCGCCTCCAGGGCCCGCAGCTTATAGTCAAAGTCGGAATTCAGCGGCATTTTCACCTGGAAGCGCCCCAGGTAGCCCATGACCACCTGGGTGGATTCCAAACGAATGGACTCCACCGTCCCCATCATGCCCCGCTCCTCCAGGGCGGCCAGCAGGGCCAGCAGGGCGTCATACTTGGGCTGCTCCTCCTGGGGCAGCGCCAGCATGGTGCCCGCCCGGGGCATCAGCGGCGTGACGCCGGACACCTCTATGGCGGTACTGTCCGCCGGGGCGGGCTCCAGCAGCTTGCCGCCCACGCTGATGAGCCAGTCCTCCGATGCCACTTCGGGGGCGTTCTCCTGGCTGGAGCCGTCCCCCTCCGGGGCGCTCTCCGCCGCGGCGGCAGACACCTGCGTTCCGGCGGGCGGCGCCTTCACCCGGGCCACCGCCTCCCACTCGGTCATGGTGATGATGATGGTGCTGGGCAGGCTGCGGCGGATGCGCAGGTCCCGGGTGTAGGGCAATTCCCGCAGCACCTTGTCGGCGATTTGGTTCTTGTTCATGCGGTAGAGGTTATCCCCCACCTGGATCCCGGTGGCCCGGACCACCTCCTCCTCGGTATAGCGGCTGTTGCCCGAGACCACCACCGTCTCCACCTGGAAAAACACGGTGGCGCCCATGGTCAGGGCCACGACCACCGCCAGGACGCACAGCAGCTTGAACAGAGGGCCAAGGCGGCCTCTGCCCCGTCTGCGTCTGCGGTTGTTTCTCGCTGATGCCATGGCATTCTCCTGTGTATCGTAGGCTCGCGGGCGGAACGTCCGCGGCGTTTTTTCCCTTATTCTTCCCAGATCCCGGCCCCCAGGCTCCGCAGGTCCTGGTCCAACCCGTCGTAGCCCCGGCGGATATGCCGCAGTCCGGATACCGTGGTCACTCCCTCAGCCCCCAGTCCGGCCACCACCAGCGCCGCCCCGCCCCGCAGGTCGGTGCTCCGAACCGCCGCGCCGTGGAGCTTCCCCGCGCCGGTCACCACCGCCACCCGCCCGGCCACCCGGATGTCCGCGCCCATCCGGCACAGTTCATCCACATGGCGGTAACGGCTGTCGAAGATGTTTTCCACGAACATGGTGGTCCCCTCTCCCCCCGCCAAAGCGGCCATGAGAAGGGCTTGGGCATCGGTGGGAAACCCGGGGTAGGGGGCGGTACGAACCGGAGCGATCCCCTTCAGCGGGGCGCGGCACTCCAGAGAGAGCGCCTCCGGCCCGGTATGGACGGCGCACCCCGCCTGCTCCAGACAGGTCAGCACCGCCGTCAGATGGCCCGGTTCCACGCCGGTCAGCTCCACCCGGCCTCCGGCGGCCCCCGCCGCGCACAGATAGGTGGCGGCGGCGATCCGGTCCCCCACCACCCGGTACTCCGCCGGGTGAAGGCTCCTTCCGCCCTGGACACAGATGACCGAGCCTCCCGCGCCGGTGATCTCAGCCCCCATGGCCCGGAGGAAATTTTGCAGGTCCACGATCTCCGGCTCCCGGGCCGCGCCCACGATGGTGGTGACGCCGGGACAGCCGCAGGCGGCCAGCATGGCATTTTCCGTCGCTCCCACGCTGGGCATGGACAGGCACAGCTCCCGGCCCCGCATATTCCCGTTCCCCCGGCAGCACAGGCAGCCCTGTTCCTCCCGAATCTCAGCGCCCAGGGTCCGCAGGGCCGATAAATGAAGGTCGATGGGCCTGGGACCCAGCTCGCAGCCGCCGGGGTAGGACAGCTCCGCCGTCCCCAGCCGGGCCAGCAGCGCCCCCAGAAAGATCACAGAGGAGCGCATCTCACGCATCAGCCGGTCGGGAATATCGGCACGGGTCAGCACCGAGGCGTCCACTGTGACAGTGTCTCCCTCCCGGTCCACCCGGCAACCCAGCAGGGCCAGAATGTCCAGGGTGGCGGATACGTCGGACAGGTCGGGGCAGTTGTGGATCACGCTCTGGCCGGGCGCCAGCAGCGTGGCGGCCAGAATGGGCAGCACGCTGTTCTTGGCCCCCTGGACCTTCAGGCAGCCGTCCAGCGGACGTCCGCCCTCGATTCGATAACTGCTCATGGGATAGCCTCCAAACCTCGTTGATTCAGGCTATCCTATGCGAAAAAGCGGGAATTGGTTTCTGTGAAGGTAAAAGATACAGTTGATGATAAATGATGCTAAATTTTAGTTTATAGGCTTAGGAGATTTCGCCGCTGCGGCGGCGAGTGACTTTTGGAGCCATCCAAAAGTCACCAAAAGATGGCCGGGGGACGGCCAGGCCGGCCTCAGGCTGCGCCCTCCGCCGCCAACAGCCTTACCCCCGGACCCCACTGCGGGAGCCCAGCGGCCCTGCGTGAAACCCAAGCCGCAAAATTTAAAGGTTTTACGGGGGATCAGCAATATAGCCCGCCTCGGTACGGGCAAAACCTGCGCTTGTTGTGTCTTACTCCCGTGGCCCGCCGGGGCCGCCCGGCGCGGAGTGCCTCTGAATCCAGTTTTGCGCAGAGGGGCGAGGCAGCACAGTCAAGGACCACGCCGCACAGTCCGGAAACGCAGGCGCTGATATTCAGTAGCTGTTCTCATCCAAACTCGTATTACTCAGGGCCGAAGGCCCAGAAAGAGAGGCAACAGAACCGAATTTTGCGCGCCGGACGCAAGGAATACTTTCCCGATAGAACTCTCATCGGGGCCGGGGCCGAAGCCCCGGAGATTTTTTGGGTACTTTTGTATCTCTACAAAAGTACCTCGCCCGGGGGCGAAACTTCCCTATCTCCCGTCCCGCCCGCAAGCGAGACTTTCAAGTCCGTACTACTCTGAGGCGGCGGCCCCAAGGGGCCACCCTACCTGAACGCAGAATAACGTCCGTCAAAGGCAAGGGCAGAGCCCTTGCTCTGCATCACCTATGGTTCCGGTTCCATAGGCCTATAAACGAAAATTTACTTCATAATCGCCAGGAGCGTCTCATAGATCTTCTCTCCCGCGTTGGGCACCGCCATGGCCTTCAGAGCCTTGACCATACTCTCCCGGCGCTCCTTTTCCCGAAGGAGGAGCGCGGCGGTATCATAGAGGGTGTTTTCCACGCAGTCCTGCTCCCGCAGGAGCACGGCGGCGCCCTGGTCGGCCAGCACCTGGGCGTTCTTCTCCTGGTGGTTGGCGGTGACGTTGGGAGAGGGCACCAACACCGCGGGCTTGGCGATGGCGGTGAGCTCCGAGATGGTGGAGGCGCCCGCCCGGCACAGCACCAGGTCGGCGGCGGCCATGACCAGAGGCATATCGTAGATATACTCCCGGACCTCAATGCCGTTGTCCCCCAGCTTCAGACCCCGGCGGAGCAGTTCCTCCTGCATCCAGGGAAAATCCCGCCCCGCCCCGTGGATATGGCGGTAAGGCGCGCCCTCATAGCACTCCTTGGCCAGGAAGTCCACCATCTTCTGGTTCATGACTTCCGCCCCCAGGGACCCCCAGTAGGACAGCAGCAGGGGCCGGTCGTCGGTGAAGCCCAGCTTTGCCCGGGCCTCCTCCCGGGTATACTTGAAAAAGTCGCCCCGGACCGGGGTGCCGGTGACCACCACCTTGGAGGGATCATTGTAGTGAGTCCGGCTCTCCTCAAAGCCCACCATCACCCGGTCCACCACCTTGGACAGGGCCTTGGTGGTCAGGCCGGGAACGGCGTTGGACTCGTGGACGGCGGTGGGGATGCCCTGGTGGGCGGCTTCATTGACCACAGGGAAGGAGGCGTATCCCCCCGTCCCCACCACCAGGTCGGGCTTGAACTCGTCTAAAATCGCTTTGGCCTGTTTTTTGGTCTTCTGTATATTCACCAGCGTCCCAAGGTTGTGAGCGATGTCCGCCGGCGCGAAGGAGCGGTGGAAATTGGTGATGGTCACGGAACGGATCTGGTAGCCCTCCTTGGGCACCAGTTTATTCTCCATTCCTCCGTCAGCGCCCACAAAGAGCACCCGGCAGCCGGGGTGCTTCTCCTGGAAAATGCGGGCCAGGGCCACAGCCGGATTCACATGTCCGGCGGTACCGCCGCAGGTAAAGAGGATATTCATTCGTTACACCTCGTTTATTTCAAATCACAGGATAAGGGACATGAGACAGCAGAGAAGGAGAGCCGGCGTTTCCTTGTCTCCTGTCTCATATCCCTTATCTAATCGTTTTTCGGGGCCGGGATCTGCCGGGAAATGCTCAAGACGATCCCCATTTCCGCCATATGGATCATCAGGGCGGTGCCGCCGTAGCTGAAAAAGGGCAGGGAGATGCCGGTATTGGGGATCAGGTTGGTGACCACGCCGATGTTCAGAAACACCTGGACCGCCAGCAGGGTGATGATGCCCACCACAGTCAGGGCGCCGAATTTGTCCCGGGCATGGATGGCCAGCCAGTAGCCCCGGAGGATCAGCAGGGCGAACAGCAGCAGCACGATGGCCGCCCCCACGAAGCCCAGTTCCTCCACCACGATGGCAAAGACAAAGTCGTTCTCCGGCTCGGGGATGTACAGCAGCTTCTGCCGGCTGTTGCCCAGGCCCAGGCCCAACAGGCCGCCGGAGCCGATGGCCAGCAGAGACTGGATGGTCTGGTAGCCCTTGCCCTGGGGGTCCAGCCAGGGGTCCAGCCACAGGTTGATACGGGAGGTCATGTACTTGGTGTTGAAAATGATGAACGCCAGCCCCGCCACGGCGATGGACCCCAGGGAGACGAACCAGCCCATGTGGATACCGGCGGCGAACAGGACGGAGGCCGCCCCCACCATGATCAAGATGGTGCCTGACATGTGGGGCTCCAGCACCACCAGGACCAGCACGGTCCCCAGCACCAGGCCGTAGGGTATCAGCTCCAGAAAGCCGATGCGCTCCAGCCGGTTCAGCGTCCGTCCGGTGAGGGTCCGGTTGGTGAATTTCCGCTTTTTCTCCGTGTCCCGCTTGGACAGGCGGGCGGCGAAAAAGATGATGACGGCCACCTTGGCGATCTCCGAGGGCTGGAAGGTGGGGCCTGCCACCAGGAACATTTTCAGCCAGCGCTGGGCGTCGTTGATGGTGACGCCCAGGGGGGTCAGCACCAGCACCAGCAGGCCGATGGAGCCGGCCAGCAGGGGGATGGACAGCACCCGCAGGGTCTGGTAGTTGATCTTGGAGACCAGGTACATGACCACCAGACCAACGCCGGCGAACATGGCCTGGCGCTTGATGTAAAACAGGGGGTTGTTGCCCACGCTGGCGCTGTTGTCATACAGCGCCGAGGCGTAGGAGGCGGAAAAGACCATGATGAGCCCGATGCCCACCAGCATCATGGTCAGCATGAGGAAGGGCAGGTCCACAGGGCCCCGGGCCAGCTGCTCCTCCATGGTCAGGTCGCGTTTTGGTTTTCGGGACACTGGGATCACCTCGTTTCAGACAGGTATGGGGACGGCGGTTGGGAGCCGCCAGGATATGTTCCCGGCCGTCACATGGGGTACCGGTTCATCACGCCCAGAAAAGCCAGCACGCACAGGACCAGGGTGGCGCCGGAGAAGACGCAGAACAGCTTCATCTCGCTCCACCCGCCCAGCTCCAGGTGGTGGTGAAGGGGCGCCATGCGGAAAAACCGCTTGCCGTGGGTCTTCTTGAAATACACCACCTGGATGATGTCGGACAGCACCTCCAGCACATAGACCAGGCCCACCACCGGGATGATCAGGGGGATATTCAGGGCGAAGGCCATTCCGCACACCATGCCCCCCAGAAACAGGGAACCGGTGTCGCCCATAAAGACCTTGGCCGGATGGAAATTGTAGATCAGGAAGGCGGACAGGCCGCCCGCCAGGGCCGCCGCCGCCACGGTCAGGTCGTTGCGCCCGTACCAGGCGGAAACCGCCACGTAGAACAGGGCCACGGGGATGGTGACGCCGGTGGCCAGGCCGTCCACGCCGTCGGTCAGATTTACCGCGTTGACGGTGCCCACCATGACGAAGGCGGCGAACACCATATAGACCACCCAGGGCAGGGGCAGCTCCACATTAAAAAAAGGAATATACAGGTTGGGCGTCAGGTAGCCGGTGCCGCGGAGCAGGACGGTGAAGGCCACCGCCGCCGCCAGCTGGAGCAGGAACTTCTGGGGGGCGGTGAGGCCTTCGTTGGCATGGTGGCGCAGCTTCTGGAAGTCGTCGATAAATCCGATGACGCCAAAGACCAGGGCGAACAGGAACACATAGACATGGTTCCAGCTGCCCATTCTCATCTCATCCCAGCCTGCCACCACCACGGCCACCCCGATGGCCGCGATGAACATCAGGCCGCCCATGGTGGGGGTGCCCTGCTTGGACATGTGCCAGGTGGGGCCGTCCTCCCGGATGGCCTGCCCCGCCTTCAGGCGGCGCAGCAGGGGGATCAGGATCTGACCCACAATGGCGGCCACGCCAAAGGCCACGATGAAACTCAGTATATACGTCATATCGGAAACCTCCAGGTTTTCTTTCTCTTTTGCTGGCTGTGTTTGCGGCCTATTATTATACTATGCCCGCCGGGATATTTCCAGTCCTTTCTTGTCGTTCCGGGGCGGTCTCAAACCATTTTTTCACGATCTCCCGCTCGTCCATGGGGTACTGAACCCCGCGGATCTCCTGGTAGGTCTCATGCCCCTTTCCCGCCAGGACGATCACGTCCCCCGGCTGTCCCTGGGCCAGCGCCCAGCCGATGGCGCGGGCCCGGTCGGGCTCCACATGGACCCGTTCCGGATCAGGCGTCATTCCCGTCAGAATGTCGGCGATGATGGCCTCCGGCTCCTCGCTCCGGGGATTGTCGGAGGTGACCACTGCCAGGTCCGCCAGCTCCTGGACCACGCTCCCCATGATGGGGCGCTTGGTCCGGTCCCGGTCTCCGCCGCAGCCAAAGAGGCAGATGAGCCGCCCCGCCGTAAAGTCCCGGGCGGTCATCAGAATATTTTCCAGGGCGTTGGGACTGTGGGCATAGTCAATGAGGACCGTGTAGGCCCGGGGGACCGGGACGATCTCCACCCGGCCCTTCACCCCGTGGACGCTGCGCAGGGCAGCGGCCATGTCCGCCAGGTCCAGCGCCAGGCACAGCCCCGCCGACAGGGCGGCCAGGGCGTTGTAGATGGAGAAGCCCCCGGGGATGGGCAGGTGCACCCGGGAAATATGGCCCAGGGTCACCGCCTCAAATTCCACATGGCTGGGAAACAGACGGATGTTCCGGGCGGTCAGGTCCGCCTGGGCCCGGTTCTCCGAATAGGTGAACCCGGGGCAGGGCAGCCGCTCCAGATACCAGCGGCCCGCCTCGTCATCCAGATTCAGCACCGCCCGGCGGCACTGGCGGAACAGCCGCCCCTTGGCATCCCGGTACTCCTCCATGGTCCGGTGGTAGTCCAGGTGGTCCTGGGTCAGATTGGTGAACACCCCCACGTCGAAGGTGAGCCCCGCCGTCCGGTGCTGGACCAGGGCGTGGGAGGAGGCCTCCATCACCACATGGGTACAGCCCTCGTCGGCCATCCGGCGCAGGAGCGCCTGGAGCTCATAGCTCTCCGGGGTAGTGCGGTGGGCGGGCAGTTCCGTCTGCCCCACCATGTTCCGGTTGGTGCCCACCAGGCCCACCTTGGTCCCAAGGGTCCCCTCCAGCATCTCCTTGATCAGACTGCTGGTGGTGGTCTTGCCGTTGGTGCCGGTGACGGCGATGAGGGTCATCCCGTCCCCCGGCCGGCCAAACCAGTTGGCCGAGATCAGGGCCAGGGCCAGCCGGCTGTCCTCCGCCACCAACCAGGGGCCGGGACCGCTGGGCGGAGTTTGGCACAGGACCGCCGCCGCCCCCCGTTCCAGGGCTTGGCGAATATAACGGTGTCCGTCGGTCTTGTCTCCCGGCATAGCCACGAACAGAGCGCCGGGAGCCAGGGTCCGGGTGTCATAGGATATGGAAGAAATTTCCATATCAGGGTCAGGATACTTCCCCCTGAGGGGGACGCCGGCCAAAAGGTCGCGCAGCTTCATGGTGTCACCCCTCACGGGTGAGTTTCATTCTATCTAAGATTCGCGGTCGCTGAGGATCGATACCGAATGATCCTGTATCGGTAAATGTTCGTTGATAGGGGCAAAGGAATTTCGCCGCTGCGGCGGCGAGTGACTTTTGGAGCCATCCAAAAGTCACCAAAAGATGGCCGGGGGACGGCCAGGCTGGCCTCGGGCTGCGCCCTCCGCCGCCAACGGCCTTACCCCCGGACCCCACTACGGGAGCCCAGCGGCCCTAGGTTGGCCCCAGGCCGCAACATTTGAGTGGACGCACACCGCCTTTTTGCTTCGCAAAATCCGGAGGATTTACGGGGGATCAGCAATGCAGCCCGCCTCGATACAGGCAAAACCTGTTCTTGATGCTTCTTACTTCCGTGGCCCGCCGGGGCCGCCCGGCGCGGCGTGCCACTGAATCAAGTGTTGCACAACGGGGCGGGCAGCCTAGTCAGAAACCACGCCGCACAGTTCGGGAACTCAGGCGCCGGTATTCAACGGCTGTCTGTATTCAAGTTTGATCCACCCAGGGCCGGAGGCCCGGAAGGCGGGGCAGCAAAACCAGGGGATGGGCGCCGGACGTGAGGCGGGCTTTTTTGTAGGACGCCCCTTGGGGGCCGGGGCCGAAGCCCCGGAGATTTTTTGGGTACTTTTGACTTTTGTATCTCTACAAAAGTACCTCGCCCGGGGGCGAAACTTCCCCATCCCCGTCCCGCCCGCAGGCGAGACGTTCAAGTCCGTACTGCTCTGAGGCGGCGGCCCCAAGGGGCCGCCCTACTGGAACGCAGAATAACGTCCGCCAAAGGCAAGGGCAGCGCCCCTGCCTGCATCACATATGGTTCCGGTCCCATGGGCCGATAAACGAAAATTTATCCCGCGTTTACCGGGCCGTCCTCCACCATGTTGGAGAACTGGACGTCGATGACAGTACCGGTGGCCAGGGTCTCGCCGGCGGCGACGCTCTGGCCCTCCGCGGTGGTGGAGTTGCCGTAGTAGGTGGAGGCCCCGGAGGCACGCATGAAGAACCCTGCCTCCTCCAGTTTTTTTCTGGCCGTCTCATAGCCCAGGCCCACCACGTCGGGCACCGTTCCGGTCTCCTCCGGGACGGCGCCGCCCAGGTACAGCACCACGGTGGAGCCGCCGGGGACCGCGGCGCCGGAGGCCGGGACCTGGTGGGTGACGGCGTCGCCCTCCCCCACCACGCGGTACTTCAGGTTCTTCTCCGCCAGGGCCTTGGCCGCGTCAGTGACCGTTTTACCGGTGACCCGGGGGGTGGACACATCCACGGCGGCGGATTCCTCTTTGGTATACTTCTTCTCCACCCCCATATAGTCCAGGATCTCCGCGATCAGGGGGCCGGCCTTCTTGGCGGCCATGTTGCCGCCGCTGATGTAGACGCCGGTGGTGGAATAGTTGCTGTGAGGTTCCTTGACCTTGGGCCGGTCATAGGCCAGCAGGACGATGACCTCCGGGTCATCGGCGGGGGCGAAGCCCATGAAGGACACCAGGGTGTGGTCCTGCTCCAGGCCCACCTCGGAGGAGCCGGTCTTGCCGCCGATGCGGTAGCCCGCCACATAGGCGTTGCCGCCAGTGCCTTCGGACACCACGCTCTCCAGGATCTTGGTGGCCCGCTGGCTGGTCTCCTGGCTCACCACCTGGCGGACTATGGTGGTCTCGGTGTTCTGCACCACAGTGCCGTCCTTGGTGCTGATGGACTGGACCACATAGGGCTGGACCAGATACCCCCCGTTGATGACGGCGGAGAAGGCGGTGATCATCTGAAGGGGAGTGACCTCAAAGCGCTGGCCGAAGGAGGCGGTGGCCAGGTTGACGTTGGTCATGGCGTCCCGGTCCCAGATGTTCTTGGCCAGACTGGCTTCGCCGGGCAGGTCGATGCCCGTCTTCTCCTTCAGGCCAAAGGCCTCGAAGTAGTCATAGAACTTGTCGATGCCCAGCCGCTGGCCGATCATCATGAAGGCGGGGTTGCAGGAATTCTGCACCGCCTCCGCCAGGGTCTGGCTGCCGTGGCCCGGCGCTTTCTTCGAGCAGGCGATGGGTTTTGGCCAGCCGGACACGTTGTAATAGCCGGGGCAGTAGAAGGTGTCGCTCTCTGTCACCACCCCCTCCTCCAGGGCGGCGGCCAGCACCAGGGCCTTGAAGGTGGAGCCCGGCTCATACCGGGAGTCGATGGCCCGGCTGCGCCACTGGGTATTGACCGCGTTGGAGTAGGCCTGGGCCTGGGCCTTCTCAAAGAGCTCCGTCTCCGTCAGGCCCTCGGTGTTGTTGGCCTTCAGGCTGGCGAAAATGGAGTTGGCCTCCTCCTCCATCTCTTTGAGAAGCAGGTCATCCACGATGGTGGAGTAGTTATTGGGGTCGAAATCCGGGGAGCTGGCAATGGCCATGATGGCCCCGGTCTTGGGGTTCATGACAATACAGAAAGCGCCCTCCTGAATGTCGAACTCCTTGATGCCCTCCTCCAGGGTCTTTTCCGCGTAGGACTGGATGGTGGCGTCGATGGTCAGGGTCAGGTCGTAGCCGTCGATGGCGTCGATGAACTCGGAATAGCTGTTGTACATCTGGGTGCCCCGGGCGGTCTTGGTGGTGACCACCCGCCCGGCGGTCCCCTCCAGCACATCGTCGTAGGCCGCCTCGATGCCCACCGCGCCCCCTTCGGCGTTGACAAAGCCCAGGGCCTGGGCCGCCAAACTGGAGTAGGGGTAGTAGCGCCGGGTACCCGGCTTCAAATAGAGGTAGTGGGTGGTCTTGTTCTCAGTGATGTAGTTCCGGATGGCCTCCACATCCTCCTCCTCGATCTTGGTCTTGATCTCCTTATAGGCCTTGGTGGTGTCCCGGACCTGGCTCTCCAGCCGCTCCTGGTCCAGACCGGGAAGCAGCTCCATCAGGTCCCGGATCAGTTTGTCCTGCTCCGCCTCCACCGCGGCGTTCCAGGCCGCCTCGTCGAACACCTTGGTCTCCTCGTCGGTGTAGTTCTTCTGGGGCACCCGGTCCTGGACCAGGTCCCTGGGGGATAGGATCAGATCGTACACCGTGGCCGACATGGCCAGCACGTTTCCGTTCCGGTCATAGATATTGCCCCGGCTGGCGGACACCGACAGGTCCAGGGTCTGCTGGTCGCTGGCCTTCTGCTGGTAGTCCTCGTGGTGGACGATGGCGATGTCCCACAGCTTCCAGATCAGCGGCACGAACAGCAGCACGCCGCACACCACCATCAGAAACAGCGTCCGGCGGAGGATCACCCGTATGGAGTGGGTGCCCCGGGTGGCGCCTCCCGTCCGGTCCCCGGCCCGCTCCTGTCTTTCCCGCATTTGAAATTCCCCCTTAGCGGTAGAAAGGCGCAAGAAAATTCCTTTCTTGCGCCCCTGAATGTTTCTTTCGTCGCTCAACTATATTGCCGGTTCACCGGAAATATTCTACAAACTCACCCAGAACCGCGCCCAGCTCCTTCACGGCGCTCACCAGACTGTTCTCTCCGGCCTGCTCGCCGTACACCACCACGGTGTCGGGCTCAGACAGGTCGATGTAGACCACCTGGTCGCTGGTGGGCCGGACCATGGTGTCTCCCACCGCCGCCTGGATGGTATCCATGTCAAACACCTTTTCATACTGGGCGGACAGGGTGGCGTTCTCCTTCTGGAGGGAGCTCATCTCGCTGCGCAGGGAGACCATCTCGCTGCTGAGGACGGTGTACTGGACATAGCTCAGCAGCAGCAGGGCGGCAAAGACCGCCACCGCCACAAATCCCACCACGGCGAAGGGGGCCACCTGCCCCGCCTCCCGGACCTGTACCTGGGCCCGGGTCAGTTCCTTCTGCCGCGCCCGCTCTCTGGTCCGGGGCTGAGGGACCCGCTGGAGTTCTTCCTCCCGGCGGGGAACGCGGACGGCGGAGCCGTCATAGGCGGGGGCGTAGGCCACGCTGCCATAGGTGTGGTATGCGGTTGTATTGCGTCGGCGGGCAGCCATGGCGCTCACTCCATTTCTCTCAGGTTTCCTTTATACGCCGGGACCGGCGGGGTCCTTCAATTTCTCCGCCACCCGCAGCTTGGCGCTCCGGGCCCGGGGGTTCTCCTCCACCTCCCGCTCCGTGGGGAGGATGGGCTTTTTGTTCACTAATTTCACGTCCGGGGTCTTTCCGCACACACACACCGGAAAGTCGGGGGGGCAGGTGCAGCCCTTGGCAAACTCCGCCAAGCCCGTCTTCACGATCCGGTCCTCCAGGGAATGGAAGGTGATGACAGCCAGCCGCCCTCCCTTGTTCAGGCGGGGCACCGCTCCCCGGATCATCCGGTCCACCGAGGCCAGCTCGTCGTTGACCGCGATGCGGATGGCCTGGAAGCTGCGCTTGGCCGGGTGCTGCTTCTCCCTTAGCGCCTTGGCCGGCATGGCGCTTTTGATGACCTCCACCAGCTCCAGGGTCGTTTCAATGGGCTTGTCCGTCCGGCGGCGGACGATGGCGGCGGCGATCTGGCCGGCACACCGCTCCTCCCCGTACTGGAACAGGATGCGGCGCAGCTCCTCCTGGCTCCAGGTGTTGACCACGCCGGCGGCGGTCAGCCCCTCGCTGCGGTCCATCCGCATGTCCAGGGGCGCGTCCGCCATGTAGGAGAAGCCCCGGGAGCCGTCGTCCAGCTGGGGCGAGGACACCCCCAGGTCAAAGAGCATCCCGTCCACACCGCTCAGGCTCAGGTCGTTTAAAATGGCGTCGATCTTGTCGAAGTTGCTGTGGACCAGAGTGACCTTGTCCATCCAATCGGCCAGCCGGTCCTTGGCCGCCTCCAGGGCGGCGTCATCCCGGTCCACGCAGATGAGCCGGCCGGTGGTGAGCCGCCTGACGATCTCCCGGCTATGGCCCGCCCGGCCCAGGGTACCGTCCAGATAGATCCCGTCAGGCCGGATATTCAGTGCCTCGATGCACTCGTCCAGCAGCACCGGACGGTGGGTAAAGGTCCCATTCGTTTCTGCCATATCAGAACCCCAGTTCCGCCATACAGGCGGCCATCTTTTCAGGCGTCATTTCTTCCTCCTGGGCGTTCCAGGTGTCGGCCGCCCAGATCTCCGCCCGGTCGTTGACCCCGATGATCACGGCGTCCTTCTCCAGCCCGGCGTACTTGCGCAGCTTCTGGGGAATGACGATACGGCCCTGGGCGTCCAGCTCACATTTGGTGGCGTTGGCGAACAGGGGGCGCATGGCCTTGGACTGGCTCATGGGCAGAGAGGCAAATTTTTCGGTGAAGCGGTCCCAGGTGGACTGGGGATAAATGGCCAGACAGGCGTCCACGCCCATGGCCAGGTAGAAGGTCTCGCCCAACTCCACCCGGAGCTTGGCAGGGATGAACAGACGGCCCTTGGCATCGATGCTGTGCTCGTACGTGCCGGTCATGCTGTCCACCTCTCCCCCACTTTGATTTCTTTTATGGGGATTTTAACCCACTTTGCCCCACCATGGTTTTAGTATAAGGGCTGTTGACATAAATTGCAAGAGTTTTTTTCGCAATTTAAAAAGAAAAAAACCGCCGATTTCCTGGAAAATCAGCGGTTTTTCGATATAAAACTAATGTTCTATTTGGTTTACACTTTCTGTTACGGTTCACAATATATATTTTTAATTTACCTTCAAGCCGCAATATATTGTGTATCCGTTTTTGGTTTCCCACAGCCGGCGGACTCAGCCTCCCAATTTTTCCCGCACCGCTTGGTTGACGGCCTTGGGATCGGCCTTTCCCTTCAGCTCCTTCATCACCTGACCCACCAGGAAGCCCATGACCTTCTGGTTGCCGGCCCGGTAATCGGCTACCGCGGCTTCGTTGGCGGCAAAGACCTTCTCCACCACCTGAGCCACCAGTCCGGCGTCGTTGACCTGCTCCAGACCGTGGGCCTTCACATACTCCTCCGCGTCGGCGTTATCCGGGAAGATGGCCCGGAAGACCTTGGCGGCGGTGTTGCGGTTGATCTTGCCGTCGGCGATCAGCTTGATGAGCTTGGCCAGGTTGGCGGGGGTCAGCTTCATGTCCTTGGGCTCCAGCTCCTCGTCCTTCAGCCGGCGCATCATGTCGCCCAGCATCCAGTTGGACACCTCCTTGGCGGGGGCCCCCAGGGCCACCGTCTCCTCGAAGAAGTCCACCAGGGCTTTCTGGCTGGTGAGGATACCCGCGTCATACTCGGGCAGGCCGTACTGTTCCTGATAGCGGGCCTTTCTGGCCTCCGCCATCTCGGGCTGCTCGGCCCGCAGCTGCTCCAGGTACTCCTGGGACAGCTCCAGGGGCGGAATGTCCGGCTCGGGGAAATAGCGGTAGTCCTGGGCGTTCTCCTTGGAGCGCATGGAGAAGGTGGCGTCCTTGTTGTCGTCCCAGCGGCGGGTCTCCTGGACCACCCGCTTCCCCTCCTCGATGAGCTCGATCTGGCGGCGGGCCTCATACTCAATGGCCCGGGAGATGGCCTTGAAGGAGTTCAGGTTCTTCATCTCGGTGCGGGTGCCCAGCTCGGTGCTGCCGGCGGGGCGGACGGACAGGTTCACATCGCAGCGCAGGGAGCCCTCCTGCATCTTGCAGTCGGACACCCCCAGGTACTCCAGGGTGGACTTCAGTTTCTCCAGGTAGGCGATGACCTCGTCAGCGGAGCGGAAGTCGGGCTCGGTGACGATCTCGATCAGGGGCACGCCGCAGCGGTTGTAGTCGCACTTGGTCTGGTCGATCCAGGGGTCGTGGACCAGTTTGCCCGCGTCCTCCTCCATATGCAGCTCATGGATGCGGATGTCCTTCTCCACCGACTCGGTCTTGATGGGCACCCGGCCATTCCGGGCGATGGGCAGGTAGAGCTGGGACACCTGGTAGGCCTTGGGCAGGTCGGGGTAGAAGTAGTTCTTCCGGTCAAACTTGTTGTACCGGGTGATCTCGCAGTTCAGGGCCAAGCCGGCTTTGGCGGCAAACCGGACCACCTGCCGGTTGACCACAGGCAGGGTACCGGGCATGCCGGTGCACACAGGGCAGCAGTGGGTGTTGGGCGCGCCGCCGAACTCGGTGGTGCAGGAGCAGAAAATTTTCGTCTTGGTGGCCAGCTCCACATGGGTCTCCAGACCGATGACAGTTTCCCAGGTCATATCAGCGCGCCTCCTTTCCTACGGGGGATTGTTTATGGTAATCGGTATCCAGCTGGAAGGCGTGGGCGGCGTTCAGCACCTTGGCCTCCCCCAGAGCGGGGCCGATGAGCTGGGCCCCGATGGGCATGCCCTTGGAGTCGAAGCCGCAGGGCATGGACAGGCCGGGCAGGCCGGCCAGGTTCACCGACACGGTATAGATGTCGGACAGGTACATCTGCAGGGGGTCGCTGAGGCTCTCGCCCATCTTGGGGGCGGTGGTGGGGGCCACGGGGGTGAGCATCAGGTCGCACTTGCCGAAGGCGTCGTCAAAGGCGTTCTTGATGAGCCCCTTCACCTGGAGGGCCTTTTTATAGTAGGCGTCGTAGTAGCCGGAGGACAGCACGAAGGTGCCCAGCAGGATGCGGCGCTTCACCTCGGAGCCGAAGCCCTCGGTGCGGGTGCGGTTGTACAGGTCGGTCAGGTCCTCGTAGCCCTCGGCCCGCCAGCCGTACTTCACCCCGTCGAAGCGGGACAGGTTGGAGCTGGCCTCGGCGGCGGCGATGATATAGTAGGTGGGCACCACATACTCCATCACCGGGAAGGTGAACTCCACGATCTCCGCGCCCCGGGCGCGCAGCACGTCGGCCACAGCCAAGACGCTCTTTTTCACCTCAGGGTCCAGGCCGTCCCCGAAGCAGTCGGCAGGGATGCCGATCTTCATGCCCCGCACATCCCCGGTGAGCCCGGCCAGCAGGTTTCCGGCGGGCACGTCCAGGGAGGTACCATCCCGGGGGTCCTTGCCCATCACCGCGTCCAGAACGGCGGCACAGTCGGCGGCGTCCCGGGCCAGGGGGCCCATCTGGTCCAGGGAGGAGGCGTAGGCGATGAGGCCGTAGCGGGACACGGTGCCGTAGGTGGGCTTGATGCCGGTGACGCCGCAGTAGGCGGCGGGCTGGCGGATGGAGCCGCCGGTGTCCGAGCCGATGGCGTACCAGCAGGAGCGGGCCGCCACCGCGGCGGCCGCGCCGCCGGAGGAGCCGCCGGGCACCCGTCCGGCGTCCCAGGGGTTGTGGGTGGGGCCATAAAAAGAGGTCTCAGTGGTGGAGCCCATGGCGAACTCGTCCATGTTCAGCTTGCCCAGGGAGACGGCCCCCAGGGCGTTCAGCTTCTCCACCAGGGTGGCATCGTAGGGGGGCTCAAAGCCCGTCAGAATCTTGGAGGCGCAGGTGGTGGACACGCCGCGGGTGCAGATGTTGTCCTTGATGCCCAGGGGCACGCCGGCCAGGGGGCCGGTCAGCTCCCCGGCGGCGATCTTTTTGCCCACTTCCTCGGCCCGCTGCAAAGCGGCCTGGGCGGTGAGGGCCACGAAGGCATTGTCGGATTTGGTGGCTTCGATCCGCTCCAGGGCGGCCCTGGCGGCCTCCACGGGGCTGACCTCCCCCTTCCGGATGGCCTCGCCCAGCTGGAGGGCGGTCAGGTTCAAGATCTCGTTCATCGTCGCTCCTCCTTATTCCACCGTCTTGGGGACCAGGAAGGCTTCCTCGTCCGCCTTGGGGGCGTTTTTCAGCAGCTCGGCCCGGTCGAAGGAGGGGACCACCTGGTCCTCCCGCAGCACATTCTTCACCGGGAACACATGGCTCATAGGCTCCACGCCGCTGGTGTCCAGGGCGTTCAGGGTGTCCATATAGGCGATGATCTGCTCCAGCTCGCCCGTCATTTTCTCCTTCTCCTCCTGGGGCAGCTTCAGCCGGGAGAGGACGGAGATATAGTCTACCATTTCCGTGGTGATCTTCATAGCATTTGCTCCTTTCCTCCGCATTTAGGGCTCCAGCCGGTTCAGATCCCGGGGGAACAGGCTGGCGTAGCGCACGTTGTCCAGGCCGCACATCCGGGCGGTGAGCCGCTCCAGGCCAATGCCCAGGCCGCCGTGGGGGGGCATGCCGTGCTTGTGGATCATCAGGTAGCTCTCAAACTCCTCGGGGTGCATCCCCTTGGACAGCATCTTCTCCACCTGGGCCTGGTAGTCGTGGATGCGCTGGCCGCCGGTGGTCACCTCCATGCCCCGGAACAGCAGGTCGAAGGACAGGGTGTAGCGGGGGTCGGCGGGGTCGTCCATGGCGTAGAAGGGGCGCTTCTTGGTGGGGTAGTGGGTGACGAACACGAAGTCGGCGCCGTACTCCTCCTTGAAGTAGCGGCCGATGTTGTGCTCCTCCTCGGGCTCCAGGTCGAAGGGGTCCCGGATGGGGCGGCCGTACTTCTCAGCGGCCAGCCGCTTGGCCTCGTCAAAGCGGACGGCGGGGATCTTGTCTACCTCGGGCAGCGCCACGTCCAGCCGCTTGAGATCGTCGGCGTACTCGGCTTTCAGCAGCTCCATGGCGTACTTCAGGAAGCCGGCCTCCATGGCCATGATGTCCTCAAAGGAGTCGATATAGCCCATCTCAAAGTCCAGGGAGGTGTACTCGTTCAGGTGGCGCTGGGTGTTGTGCTTTTCAGCGCGGAAGACGGGGGCCACCTCAAAGACCCGCTCGAACACCCCCACCATGGTCTGCTTGTAGAACTGGGGGGACTGGCCCAGGAAGGCCTTCCGGCCGAAGTAGTCCAGGCGGAAGATGTTGCTGCCGCCCTCGGCTCCGGCGTGGACGATCTTGGGGGTATGGACCTCGGTGAAGCCCTCCTTTGTCAGATACTCCCGGAAGGCCCGGGACAGGCCCTCCTGGATCTTGAACACGGACCGCTCCCGCAGGTTGCGCAGCACCACCGGCCGCAGGCCCAGCTCGGTGTCCAGGTTCAGGTTCAGCTTCCACTTGGACACGGGGACCGGCATGGCCTCGGCGGGGCGGGACAGGATCTGGAGGGACTCCATCGCCAGCTCCCGGCCTCCGGGGGCCCGGTCCTCTCTCCGGAGGCTGCCGGTCACGGCGATCGTGCACTCCTCCGTCAGCCCCTCGGGCAGGCCCTCAGGCCTGCAGACGCACTGGAGAACGCCGTCCCGCAGGCGCAGGGTAATGAAGTCGATGCCGCCCAGCTCCCGCAGGGCATGGACCGCGCCCTTGACGGTGACGGTCTGCCCATCCAGGGCGCCGGAGGCGATCTCAGATGCCGTAACGGCGGTTTTCTGTGTTCCGGTGACAAATTCCATGGTGTTCACATTCCTTTCTGCCTTGGATACGTCCCCGGAACGAAAAACGTCCCGGGTCGTATCAACAATACGACCCGGGACGAAATCATCGTTTCCATGATTCCGCGGTACCACCCGCGTTGCTCCTCCAACAAGGAACCTCTTTCGAGCCCCGGTAACGTGGGGAAGACGGACAGCCCTCAAGCGGAATGCTTCGAACTGTCAGCTCGGAAGTGTTGCGCGTCTCCGTCTTTCCCAACCAGGCTTTCAGCACAGTGGCCCGGTCTCTCTGTTGGACGCCGTGGAGCGCGGTCTTCGTCGGCGCTTTTGAAATATTATGGACGGATTATACGCCCCCCATTCCCGTTTGTCAAGAGAAAATTTTTCTGTATTTCAGTGTGCTAACGAGGTGAATTTTCACGGGGGGAAGTTTGTCTTTTTTTGCGGCGGCGGACGTGGTATACTGTGGACAAGGGCATGGCTCCCGCCCCGCATTCGGCCTGGTTTTATACACAAACATATCCTTAATGCAATTTTAATGATCGGTAAAATTTCTTTCAAGCCGGCCGTGGTACGCTGAGGCTGACCATCAGGAGCCGACCGGGCGAAAGGAGCCATTTTATGGAGATCACATTGGAACAGGTGGAGCGTCTGCGGGAAAAGGCCGGCGTCAGCTACGCCCAGGCCAAGGAGGCACTGGAGTACAGCGGCGGCAACCTCCTGGACGCTCTGATCTACCTGGAGGAGAAAGGGGCCATCCCCCGTCCTGAGGGCGCTTATTACTCCACCAGGGGCGAACATGCCGCCGCGGCTCAGGAGAACCAGGCCGGCGTTCCGCCGAAGCCCCTCCCGGAAGAACCGAAAGCGCGCCCCAGAATGGGTATTTTCAGCCGCATCCGCTACTTGCTCCTGGACAACGAATTGGAGATCTGGCGGAAGGGCCAGCCGGTCACCGCCCTGCCGGTGCTCATCCTGATCCTGCTGCTGGTCTTCGCCCTCTACGTGACGCTGCCTCTGTTGATCTTGGGCCTCTTTTTCGGCTTCCGTTACCGGTTTTCCGGCCCGGATCTGGAGCGGGACGGCATCAACAACGTGATGGGAAGCGTGGCGGACGGAGCCGCCGACCTGGGCCGGCAGGTCATGGATGAGCTGCGCAGCCAGCATGACAAATACACCCGGAACAAAAAAGACGGTCAGTGATGAGGTGAAGGGATATGGGAGAACGGATCCTCCTGGTGGAGGACGAGGAGAAATTGGCCCGCATGGTGGAGATGGAGCTGAAGTACGAGGGCTACCAGGTGGAAAAGGCCTTTGACGGCCGCACCGGCCTGGAGCGGGCCCGGTCCGGGGAGTTCGACCTGGTGCTGCTGGACATCATGCTGCCCCAGCTGTCGGGGATGGAGGTGCTGCGCCGCCTGCGGAAGGAGAGCCAGCTCCCCGTCATCATGCTCACCGCCCGGGACAGCGTCATGGACAAGGTGTCCGGGCTGGATTCCGGGGCGGATGACTACGTCACCAAGCCCTTCGCCATTGAGGAGCTGTTGGCCCGGATCCGGGCCGCTCTGCGGAACCACGGCGGGCATGACAGCCAGATCCTCACCGCGGGCGAGTTGTCCATGGACGTTGACCGCCACCGGGTCACCGTCAGGGGCCAAGAGGTGGAATTGACCAAGAAAGAATTCGACCTGCTGCGCCATCTGCTGGAAAACAAGGGCCGGGTCCTGACCCGGGAAGCCCTGCTGGACAGCGTGTGGGGCTTTGACTTCGTGGGAGAAACCAATTCCGTGGATGTGTACATCCGCTTTTTGCGCAGCAAGATCGACGAGGCCTTCGGCATCAAACTGATCCACACCGTCCGTGGCGTGGGATATGTGATCAAAGAAGAATAGCGCTGCGTTTGGCTGCCGTGAGCCGGCAAGCCGAAATTTGCCGCGCACTCTCAAGATAATAACACAAAAGGAGCGGTCCACTGTGGTCATTGTTTACAAATCCAATACCGGATTTACCAAAGAGTACGCCGAGATGCTGTCCAAGGCGGAGAAGCTGAAGCTCTATGAGCTGGACCAGGCCCAGGAGAAGCTGGGACACGAAGACGAAGTGCTGTTCATGGGGCCTCTGATGGCCGGACACATCCAGGGGATCGACCAGGCGGTCAAGAGCTTTGCCGTCAAGGCGGCCTGCGGCGTGGGTATGACCCGGCCCGGGTCCCAGGCCCTGTCCACCCTGAGCAAGGCCAACTATGTGCCCAACGCGCCGATTTTTTACCTCCAGGGCGGGTACGCCCCCAAAAAGGTGGGCTGGCTGAAGCGTCGCATGGTGAACATGGCCACCCGGTCTGACCGGGAGGCGCTCCAGGACAAGGGCAGCCGCCGTACCCCGGAGGAGCAGGCCCAGCTGGACATGTACTTGAAGGGCGGCAGCTTTGTGGCCTATCAGAATCTGGACACGATCCGGAAGTGGCTGAGGGAGCAGGGCTGAGCGGCAGCTTCTTCCCCGGAAAAAAGTTTGGACGGAGGGAGTATCTGTGGTCAAAAAGAACCGGTTTCGAAACCCGCCCCCGGCGGACCCCATCACCGCGGCCCGGGACTCCTCCCTTGTCTTCCGGCTGAACAGCGGCTTTTTCCTGCGGCAGCTGGGGATCTTTCTGGTCATGGACCTGCTGCTGGTGCTGATGGCGCTGGTGGGCCTGGTCTTCTACGCGGAAAACCGCTGCGCCGATGTGGCCGCCCTTGTGGCGGAGCGCGGAGTGCCCACCGCCGACGCCATCCCCTGGATGGAGGCCAGCGACTATACCATCGCCCCCCTGGACAGGGCGCCGGAGGGCTATGAGCTGCCGGCCTTCTCCTGGCTCCCCCTGCGGGATGAGACCAAAGACGGCCTGCGCCGCTGGAACTTGAGCAGCTACTACACCGTGGAGCTGCCCAACGGCGGAAAGCCCTACGCCGTCAGGGTGGAGCTGGCCGGGATCTTCCGCACCTTGTACTGGGCGGGCGCGGCCCTGCTGGTCTGCCAGGGGCTGTCTCTGCTGACCAACCTGTTCCGGAACAACCGGAGCATCCGCAAGGTGCTGCGGCCCATCCAGGACCTGGCCGCCACCGCCGCCCGCCTCAACTCCACGGCGCACATGTCCCGGCGGGAGCTGGAAAACCTGGCGGGAGAACTGGATAAGATCAACGCCAAGCACCTGGACAGCCGCATCGACCTTCTGGCCACCCAGAAGGAGCTGCGGGGCGTGGCCCAGGCCATCAACGACATGCTGGACCGGGTGAACCGGGCGTACACCGCGCAGATGCGCTTCGTCTCCGACGCCAGCCACGAACTGCGCACCCCCATCGCCGTCATCCAGGGCTACGCCGCCCTGCTGGACCGCTGGGGCAAGTCGGACCCCGAGGCCCTTCAGGAGTCCATCGACGCCATCCGGTCCGAGGCCGCTGCCATGGAACGGCTGGTGGAACAGCTGCTTTTCCTGGCCCGGGGCGACAACGACTCCCAGCCGGTGAAAAAGGAGCGGCTGGACCTGACCCGGTTGGCCGGTGAGGTGCTCCGGGAGGAGGAGATGATCCATCCCGACCGGTTGTTCCTGCCCCGCTGGGAGGAAGACCCCGTCCCGGTGTTCGCAGACCCCGGCCTGATGAAGCAGCTGATGCGGGTGCTGATGGACAACAGCGTCAAATACAGTGGACAGGGAGACAAGGTCTACCTGCGGGTGTCGGAAAACCAGGGCTATGCCCGGGTCACCGTCCAGGACGAGGGCATAGGCATCCCTCCCGAGGGGATCCCCCATATTTTCGAGCGGTTTTACCGCGCCGACCAGTCCCGTGACCGCAAGACCGGCGGCACCGGCCTGGGCCTGTCCATCGCCAAGTGGATCGTGGACCGCCACGGCGGCTGGTTCGAGGTAGTGTCCCGGGTGGATGTGGGCACCCGGATCACGTTTGTGCTGCCGCTGTGTGAAGAACAGGGTGAATGTGGTTAGCCCTTTATCCATTTTAGTTTATGGGGCAGCAATGATACGCTCTGTATGAGTGGTTGCCGACGAATCAAGCTGTGCCGTGGAGCGGGCCAGCGCAGTCCAGGACCACGCCGCACAGTTGAGAAACCCAGGCGCAGGATTCAGCGGCTGTGCCAATCCAAGTTTCCCCGACCCAGGGCCGAAGGCCCGGAAGGCGGGGCAGCAAAACCAGGGAATGGGCGCCGGATGTGAGGCAGGCTTTTTTGTAGGACGCCCCTGGGGGGCCGGGGCCGAAGCCCCGGAGATTTTTTGGGTACTTTTGTATCTCTACAAAAGTACCTCGCCCGGGGGCGAAACACCCCCATCTCCCGTCCCGCCCGCAAGTGAAGTGTTCCAGTGCGCAGATTCTTCCCAGTATTTGGTCTACCCAGAAAAGGCAAGGGCAGAGCCCTTGCCCTACATAACATAGGTTTTAGGTGTCTTAGGGCGATAAACCAAAATTTACCGCTTGTAACCCTCATTTCTCAAAATTCAGCTTTCTCAAAACCCGGGAGACGCCCGGTTGCAATCCGGAGCCAAAAGGGCTAAAATAGGAACATATTTCCCCATCTGCCGCAGGTGGGGAGGACCATCACATTTGGCCCGGGAGGTTTCAACATGGTATGTTCTGTCCGCTCGCTGGGGCTGCATGGCGTGTCCGGCTACCTGGTGTCCGCGGAGTGCGACCTGTCCGGCGGTCTGCCCGCCTTCACAGTGGTGGGCCTGCCTGACGCCGCCGTCAATGAGGCCCGGGAGCGGGTGCGCGCCGCCATCAAGAACTGCGGGTTTACCTTCCCGGTCAGCCGTATCACTGTCAATCTGGCCCCCGCCCACCTGAAGAAGGTAGGCACCCTCTACGACCTGCCCATGCTGGTGGGCATTCTGGCCGCCGGAGGCCAGCTGAAGCTGCGGGAGGAGAACTGCGCCTTTCTGGGGGAACTGTCCCTGTCCGGCGCCCTGCGGCCCTGCGCCGGGATGCTGCCCATGGCGCTGGCCGCCAAGCGGGAGGGTATTGAGGCCATCTATGTCCCCGAGGACAACGCCGCCGAGGCCACCCTGGCGGAAGGTCCCACAGTCTACCCCGTCCGGGATGTGGCCCAGTTGGTCCGCCACCTGTCCGGGGAAGAGCCCATCCCTCCCGCCGCCCCCTGGCATCCCGGCTCTGACGCCGTCCAGGGGCCCGACTTCGACCAGGTGAAGGGCCAGGAGCAGGTGAAGCGGGCCCTGGAGATCGCCGCCGCCGGCGGCCACAACATCCTCATGTCCGGCCCGCCGGGTTCGGGCAAGTCCATGCTGGCCCAGCGGCTGCCCGGCATTCTCCCCCGCATGAGCCGCCAGGAGGCCCTGGAGGCCACCGAGATCCACTCCGTCATGGGGCTCACCACCCCGGAACACCCCCTCATCGACATGCGTCCCTTCCGGTCCCCCCACCACACCGTCTCCCCCATGGGGATGGCGGGGGGCGGCTCCAATCCCCGGCCGGGGGAGATCTCCCTGGCCCACAACGGGGTGCTGTTTCTGGACGAGCTGCCTGAGTTTCCCAAGGAGGTGCTGGAGGTGCTGCGCCAGCCCCTGGAGGACGGACAGGTCCAGATCTCCCGGGCCTCAGGCACCGTCACCTACCCCAGCCGGTTCATGCTGGTATGCGCTATGAACCCCTGCAAGTGCGGCTGGTACGGCCACCCCTCGGGCCGGTGCCGCTGTACGGAAAGCGAGGTCAAGAAGTATCTCTCCCGGCTGTCCGGTCCCCTGCTGGACCGCATCGACATCTTTGTGGAGGTGGCCGCTCTGGAGTTTGAGGAGCTGTCCCAGCAGGAGCGCTCCGAGCCCTCCGCCAGGGTCCGGGAACGGGTCAATGAGGCCCGGGACCTCCAGCGCCGCCGCCAGACCGCCTCCTGCAACGCCCGGCTGGAACGGGACGAACTGGACCGGTTCTGCGCGTTGGATGAGAGCTGCCAGCAGCTGATGAAGGGCGCCTTTGAGCGGATGGGCCTCACCGCCCGGAGCTACGACCGTATTCTGCGGGTGGCCAGGACCATCGCCGATCTGGAGGGCAGCGGGACCATTCAGGTCCCCCACCTGGCCGAGGCCCTCCAGTACCGCCCGCCGGAATATTTGAGGCGGTAGCCCCGCCTTCCCTGCGCGCAACGGCCGGGCAGGGGGAAACTCCGGCGGCCCGTTGGATACCGGTCACCGGCCGCAAGAAAGGATGAAACACAGATGGCGATGTTGAATTGGGAGGCGCTGGAGCGGACCTGCATGGCCTGTCAGAAGTGCGCCTTGGCTGACACCCGGCACAACGTGGTCTTCGGCGTGGGCCCCCGGGACGCCGAGGTCATGTGCATCGGCGAGGGCCCCGGTGAAAACGAGGACCTCCAAGGGGAGCCCTTCGTGGGCCGGGGCGGCAAGCTGCTGGACGACATGCTGGAGCTGATCGATCTGGACCGGAAGAAAAACGTGTACATCGCCAACATTGTCAAGTGCCGTCCGCCCCAGAACCGGGACCCCCTGAACACAGAGCAGGACGCCTGCATCGGCTACCTCCGGAACCAGGTGGCCCTGCTCCGGCCCAAGATCATCGTCTGCCTGGGGCGCATCTCCGCCACCCGTCTGATCCGGGAGGACTTCAAGATCACCAAGGAACACGGCCAGTGGTTTACCAAGGCCGGGGTCCAGATGACCGCCCTGTACCACCCCGCGGCCATCCTCCGGGACCCCTCCAAGCGCCCCGACACCTTTCAGGATCTGAAAAGCCTACAGGCCAAGATCCGTGAGGTATGCACCCACACCTATTGAGGCAGCGCAGCCCCCGGCGTTACAAAACGCCGGGGGCTGTTTTCATTCTTTTTACTTGGCAGGCTGCGTCTCCCGCTGGAACTTTGCCCAGTAGGCGTTCTGGAGCAGCTTCAGCCGCTGGGGGTCCTTGCCGCCCACGGGGATGCCGTCGATGGACTCCACCCGCATGCACAGGGCGCTGGAGCTGGTGACGATGGCCTCGTCGGCGTTCATCAGCTCCACCATGGAGAAGGGCCGCTCGTCGGTGGGGATGCCGTGCTCACGGGCCAGGGCCAGCAGGTGCTTCCGGGTGATGCCGGGAAGGATCAGCTCGTCGGTGGGGGCGGTGCGCAGCACGCCGTCCTTCAGGATGGAGATGTTGCTGTGGGCGCACTCGGTGACCCGGCTGCCCCGGTGGAGCACCGCCTCGTCACAGCCGCGCTCCACCGCCCGCTGGTTGGCCAGCACGCTGGGGATCAGGTTCAGGGTCTTGATGTTGCACAGCTTGAACCGGATGTCCTCCATGGAGATGAGCTTATAGGGCTTGTCCATGGACTTCATGGTGTGGGGCTTTACATAGATCATCAGGCTGGGATGCACGTCCGCCGGGGGGAAGGGGTGGTTCCGGGGGCAGACGCCCCGGGTGACCTGCCAGTACAGAAACTGGACAGGGGTCTCCTCCGCCGCGTCGATGACCTTCTGCAGCTCCACCTTGACCTGCTCCCGCTCCATGGTGAAGGGGATCTCCAGCAGCCGCAGGCTGTTGTACATCCGGTCCAGGTGGTCGTCCAGGGCGAAGGGCACCCGGTTGGCCACACAGGTGGCCTCATAGATACCGTCGCCGAAGTACAGCGCCCGGTCCCCCATGGGGACGGTCATCTCCGCCAGGGGACCGATAGTCCCGTTATAATATCCTACTTCCTTCATTTCCATTCTCCTCTTTTTTCTCTTTATCTGTATTTTCCGCGCCGCCTTCTCTACCGGCGCAGCAGATAAACATGCCATACGGACCAGGCGCAGGCGTAACCCACCAGCGCTCCGGCCACCACGTCCGAGGGATAGTGGACCCCCACATACAGCCGGGACAGGCCCATCAGAAAGGCCATGGTCACAGTCAAGGCCTTGGTCCCCACCCAGCTTTCCGGCAGGGCCCTCCAGAAGATCATGGCCGCGGCAAAGGCGGCGCAGGTGTGGCCCGAGGGGAAGGAATTGGGGTCCGGCTCCTGGATGAGGGGGACCAGTCCCGCCACGTCCAGCCAGGGCCGGGGCCGGGCCACCAGGGGCTTCAGGATCATGTTGGTGCACACCAGGCCCAGCGCCATGGCGCACAGGGCCAGGATCCCCGCCCGGCGGGTGGGCTGGTAGCACAGCATGGCCAGGGACAGCAGGATCCAGATCATCCCCGCGTTGCCCGTACAGGTATAGGCCTCCACCAGAGGATCCAGAAAATCGCTGTGTACCGCCTGTAGGGCCAGCAAAATTCCCTCGTCAGCGCTCTGCAGGGCACCTAACATATTTTTCCACCTCCCGCTCCTTGACCAGGTCTTTCCCGTCGCTTATAATGGACACAGTATATGTTCTGAGCATGGGGCGGTCACCCCGCGGATTTTCCCCACCGGCCAACCGCTCTTTCGGATTCAGGTTTCATTATAGCCGCATTTGCCCTGTTGCGCAAGGTACATTTCCCCGATTTCACCCGAACCTCACAAATCCCGAACCAATTCATTACTTTTGATTTTAGGAGGCTTCCCAACGTGAGGCAGATCCTATGCCTGTCCAACAAGCCCTGGAGCTCCACGCCCGGCCGGACCCAACAGCTGATCTCCCGGCTGAAGGACACCCAGGTGCTGTATTTTTCCCCCGCCGCGGGACCGATGGACCGTTCCTTCCGGGAAAAGGGCCGCAAGGTCCGCCCCAATGTGACGGCATACACCCTGCCCCCCCTCCTCCTGCCCATGGAGGAGCGGTACGGCAGGTTCTTCCGTCTGGGCCAGCGCAAGCTGGGCCGCTTTATCGCGGAGCAGGCCGCCCGGCACCGGTTCCGCTCCCCCCTTCTGTGGACCTCCAGTCCGGAGCACATCCACCTGCTGGACCAGCTGGACTACAGCGGTCTGGTCTACGACTGCGACCGGGAATGGGAGGACCTGCCCCCCATCTGGGAGGGCAGTCTGGCCAACGCCGCCGACGTGGTCTTCGTGGCCTCCCCCCTGCTGGGGGAGCGGCTGTCCCCCTGCAGCCCCAACATCGCCCTGCTGCCCAACGGGGTCAACTTCCCCCTGTTCTCCGGGGAGACCGCCTCCCTCCGCTCCGACCCCCTGCCCCAGGCCTCCGGCCCTGTGCTGGGCTGGGCGGGCACCATACGGGAGGACGTGGACCTGTCCCCCCTCCTCTATGCCGCCCGGGAGTGTCCTGACTGGACCTTCCTGCTGCTGGGCCGCCGGGAGGGCAACCGCCTGCTCCCCCGTCTGGAGCGCCAGCCCAACGTAGTGCTGGCCGGTCCCTGCTCCCTGGACCAGGTGCCCGATTGGCTCTACCGCTGCGACGTGCTGCTGAACTTTCTCCGGGACGACCGTCAGGACGACGGGGTGGTACCCACCCGGGTCTTTGAGTACCTGTCCACCGGCAAGCCGGTGGTATCCATGCTCTGGCCCGACCAGGTGGAGCGGTTCCCCGACGTGATCTACGGGGCCCACGACCAGCAGGAGTTCGTCACCCTGTGCCGCCACGCCCTGGAGGAGGCCCCGGGGTTCGTCTCCCAGCGCCGGCGGGACTATGGAGCCCAGGCCGCCTGGCCCAACCGCGCCCGGGAGGTCAGCCGGATTCTGAGCACCGCGGGACTGCTGTGACCTTTCTTTTTGCCGGGTATGCCCCGGGCTGACAACTTTGTCCGCCCTTTTTTCCCTTTCCTTGTACAAGCTCACGAAAATGTTATCGCCTCTTGCAAAATCTACCTTTTTTCGATAGAATAAAAGCCGAGATGTTGGGCGCGATGCCGCAATTCCAATGGGGGAGGTTCCTGTCATGATCTGCTCTCGTCTGCTTTGTCCCATGCAGCAGTTCGGGCATGGCCCCAGCACGCCCAAAATCCACCGATAAAACTTGACCAGGCTATCTGTATGCGCAGATAGCCTGAACTTTTTTGATAGGAAGGAGCTATCACATGAAGAAAGTCGCCATTATCATGGGTTCCGACTCCGACTGGCCGGTGGTCAAGGGGGCCTGCGCCCAGCTGAAGGAATTCGGTATCCCCTATGAGGCCCATATCCTCAGCGCCCACCGCACCCCCGCCGCCGCCGCGGACTTTGCCAAAAACGCCCGGAAGAACGGCTTCGGCGTCCTCATCTGCGCCGCCGGTATGGCCGCCCACCTGGCCGGCGCCTTCGCTGGCAACTCCACCCTGCCTGTCATCGGCATCCCCATGAAGGGGGGCGCCATGGACGGTCTGGACGCCCTGCTGGCCACCGTCCAGATGCCCAGCGGCATCCCCGTGGCCACCGTGGCCATCAACGGCGCCAAGAACGCCGCCGTCCTGGCCGCTCAGATCCTAGCTGTCTCCGACGACCAGCTGGCCGACAAGCTGGACGCGGCCCGGGAGAAGATGGCCGCCCAGATCGCCGAGAAGGAGGCCAAGCTCCAGAGCGAGCTGGAGTAACTCCTGTCCATCCGCTGTCAAATGGTTTGATCTCACATATAAAATTTCTTGAAAAAGGAAGGAACGTCTATCATGAAGAAAGTTGAGCAGCTTTACGAGGGCAAGGCCAAGAAGGTCTATTCCACCGAGGACCCCAACATCGTCATCGTCTCCTACAAGGATGACGCCACCGCCTTTGACGGCCTGAAGAAGGGCACCATCACCGGCAAGGGCGCCATCAACAACCAGATGAGCAATTTCCTGATGCAGCAGCTGGAGAAGGCCGGGGTCCCCACCCACTATGTGGAGGAGCTGAACGAGCGGGAGACCGCCGTGAAGAAGGTGTCCATCGTCCCCCTGGAGGTCATCGTCCGCAACATCTCCGCCGGCCACTTCGCCAGCAACTACGGCGTCAAGGAGGGCATCGTCTTTGAGGAGCCCACCATCGAGTTCTCCTACAAGAACGACGACCTCCACGACCCCCTCATCAACGAGTACCACGCCGTGGCCCTGAAGCTGGCCACCTGGGACGAGATCGCCCTCATCAAGAAGTACGCCTTCCAGGTCAACGACTTTCTGAAGAAGACCCTGCTGGAGTGCGGCGTCACCCTGGTGGACTTCAAGCTGGAGTTCGGCAAGACCGCCGACGGCACCATCGTCCTGGCCGACGAGATCTCCCCCGACACCTGCCGCTTCTGGGACTCCAAGACCGGCGAGAAGCTGGACAAGGACCGTTTCCGCCGCGACCTGGGCAACGTGGAGGGCGCCTATCAGGAGATGAGCCGCCGGCTCATGGGCAAGTAATGTTCCCGCGGAGCCAAAGGCGGCTCCGGATACCATTCAGGAAACAAGTTCAAGGAGGAACTTCATGGGAGGCTTTTTTGGCGCCGTATCCAAGCGGGACGTGTCCCTGGACATTTTTTTCGGAGTGGACTACCACTCCCACCTGGGCACCCGCCGGGGCGGCATGATCGTCTACGATGAAACGGACGGCTTTCAGCGCCAGATCCATAACATCGAAAATACCCCCTTCCGCACCAAATTTGAAAAGGACCTGGCCGACTTCCACGGCCACTGCGGCTTCGGCTGCATCAGCGACACCGACCCCCAGCCCCTGCTGGTCCGGTCCCACCTGGGTCTGTACGCCATCTCCACCGTGGGCATCATCAACAACGCGGAAAAGCTGGTGGAGACCTACTTCTCCGACCACGGCCACCAGTTCATGGCCATGAGCTCCGGCAAGGTCAACGCCACCGAGCTCATCGCCGCCCTCATCAACCAGAAGGAGGACCTGGTGTCCGGCATCCTCCACGCCCAGGACCTCATCGACGGCTCCGCCACCATCCTGATCCTCACCCCCGAGGGCATCATCGCCGCCCGGGACAAGCTGGGCCGCCTCCCCGTCCTCATCGGGCGCAACGAGGAGGGCTGCTGTGTCTCCTTCGAGTCCTTCGCCTACCACAAGCTGGGCTATGAGGACGCCTACGAGCTGGGTCCCCGGGAGATCGTAAAGCTCACCGCCGACGGCTACGAGACCCTGTCCCCCGCCGGGAAGGACATGAAGATCTGCGCCTTCCTGTGGACCTACTACGGCTACCCCAACTCCAATTACGAGGGCGTCAACGTGGAAGTCATGCGGTATAAGAACGGCGAGATCATGGCCCGCGCCGACAAGGAGCGGGGGCTGGCCCAGGATGTGGACTTCGTGGCCGGCGTTCCCGACTCCGGCCTGCCCCACGCCATCGGCTACGCCAACGCCAGCCACATCCCCTTCGCCCGCCCCTTCGTCAAGTACACCCCCACCTGGCCCCGTTCCTTCATGCCCACCAACCAGAAGGTCCGCAACCAGGTGGCCAAGATGAAGCAGATCCCCGTCCCCGAGCTGATTCAGGACAAGAAGCTGCTTTTTGTGGACGACTCCATCGTCCGGGGCACCCAGCTGCGGGAGACGGTGGAATTTCTCTATGAGTCCGGGGCCAAGGAGGTCCACATGCGCTCCGCCTGCCCCCCCATCATGTACGGCTGCAAATACCTGAACTTCTCCAGCAGCAACTCCGAGATGGAGCTGCTGGCCCGCCGCACCGTCCAGGAGCTGGAGGGCGACGAGGGCCAGAAGCACCTGGACGAGTATGCCGACGCCAAGACTGAGCGGGGCCAGTGCATGCTCAAGACCATCTGTGAGAAGTTCGGCTTCGACTCCCTGGGCTACCAGTCTCTGGACGGCCTGCTGGAGGCCATCGGCATCGACAAGGACAAGGTGTGCACCTACTGCTGGAGCGGCAAAGAGTAAGGCTCGCTCCTTGCGTTTCGCGGGCCGGGGATGTGTCCCGGCCCTCCCCTCTATTCATTATCTGGAGGTTTTAGTGATGAAGAACTCCCATTCCGAGTCCTACGCCGCCGCCGGCGTGGACGTGACCGCCGGGTACGAAGCGGTCAAGCGCATCAAGCCCATGGTGGAGTCCACCTATATCCCCGGGGTCATGGGCACCCTGGGCGGCTTCGGCGGCATGTTCGCCCCCGATGTGGCCGGCATGAAGAAGCCCGTGCTGGTGTCCGGCACCGACGGCGTGGGCACCAAGCTGCGCCTGGCCCAGCTCATGAACAAGCATGACACCATCGGCATCGACTGCGTGGCCATGTGCGTCAACGACATCATCTGCGGCGGCGCCGCCCCCCTGTTTTTCCTGGATTACATCGCCTGCGGCAAGAACGATCCCGTCCACATCGCCGAGATCGTCTCCGGCATCACCGAGGGCTGCCGCCAGTCCGAGTGCGCCCTGGTGGGCGGCGAGACCGCTGAGCACCCCGGCCTCATGGCGGACGACGACTACGACGTGGCCGGCTTCTCCGTGGGCATCGTGGACGAGGAGAAGATCATCGACGGCAAGCGTCTGGCCGAGGGCGACGTCCTCATCGGCCTGGCCTCCACCGGCGTCCACTCCAACGGCTTCTCCCTGGTCCGGAAGGTCTTTGACGTGGAGCACGCTGATCTGACCTCCCCCGTGGCCGAGCTGGACGGCAAGAGCCTGGGCGAGACCCTGCTGACTCCCACCCGGATCTATGTGAAGGCCGTCAAGGCCCTGCTGAAAGACGGCGTGGACATCCACGCCATCAGCCACATCACCGGCGGCGGCTTCTACGAGAACGTGCCCCGCATGATGACCGAGGGCCTCACCGCCCAGATCCGGCTGGACTCCTTCCCCCGCCTGCCCATCTTCGGTCTGATTCAGAAGCAGGGCAACATCCCCGAGCGGGATATGTACAACACCTTCAACATGGGCATCGGCATGATCCTGGCCCTTCCCGCCGCCCAGGCCCAGCAGGCCCTGGCCGTCCTGAAGGAGGCCGGCGAGACCGCCTACCAGATCGGCTCCGTGGTCAAGGGCGACGACGGCGTCACCCTGGTGTAAGCCCGCTCCCACACCAAATTCGGAGGATGTACCTATGACCAAAAATATTGCGGTCCTGGTCTCCGGCGGCGGGACCAACCTCCAGGCTCTGATCGACGCGCAGGACCGGGGCGAGATCGTGGGCGGCCAGATCACCGCCGTCATCTCCTCCGCCTCCGACGCCTACGCCCTGGAGCGGGCCCAAAAGGCCGGCATCCCTGGCTACGTGCTGGCCCGGGCCGACTACCCCAGTACCCAGGCCATGACTCAGGCTCTGGTGGAAAAGCTGCGCCAGCTGGACATTCAGCTGGTGGTGATGGCGGGCTTCATGACCATCGTCACCGGAGAGCTGTTCCAGGCCTATGAAAACGCGGTCCTCAACATCCACCCCTCCCTCATCCCCTCCTTCTGCGGCAAAGGCTGCTACGGCCTCCATGTCCATGAGAAGGCCCTGGCCTACGGGGTGAAGCTGTCCGGCGCCACCGTCCACTTCGTCACCGAGGAGTGCGACGCCGGCCCCATCGTCCTGCAAAAGGCGGTGGAGGTGCTGCCTGACGACACCCCCGAGGTGCTCCAGCGGCGCATCATGGAGCAGTGCGAGTGGAAGATCCTGCCCCAGGCCGTCTCCCTGTTCTGCCAGGACCGGCTGAAGGTGGAGGGACGGACCGTCCGCGTACTCTGATTTCGGACTCACCCACCGGGCGCGCCCAAATCTCACAATGGAATCAAGCGGCACAACTGACGGAAGTGGAATGGACCACAGGGAGCGCCGCCTCTGAACTGCCGACCGTCTGGGCGCACCGTGCTCTGCATTGGTGCGCCCTTTTTACTACTGACCAAGCGTGAATAAGGAGGATTACTCATGAACACCCTTGACCTGAAAGAATACTTGGCCCAACGTCCTTACCCGGGGCGCGGCATCCTTCTGGGCTCCGGCCACAACGGCACTTGGGCGCAGTCCGTTATGGCCTATTTTATCATGGGCCGCAGCGAGAACAGCCGTAATCGCATCTTTGAACCCACTGAGGACGGCATCCGTACCCGGGCCTACGACGAGAGCAAAATGACCGATCCGTCCCTGATTATCTACCATCCGGTCCGCCTGGTGGGCTCCACCACTATTGTCACTAACGGCGACCAGACCGACACCATCCGGGATTTTCTGGTCCAGGGCAAAACATTTGAGGAGGCTCTGCGTACCCGGGAGTACGAACCGGATGAACCCAATTTCACCCCCCGCATCTCCGGCCTGCTGAACCGCCAGGGGGATTACCGACTGTCCATCCTGAAAGAGGGGCAGGACCGCCTGTGTCAGCGGCAGTTCTTTGAGTATCAGGCCCGGTACGGTCTGGGCCACCTGATCACTACCTATGAGGGCTACGGTGATCCCCAACCCTCTTTCCACGGCGAGCCGGTACAGGTGAAGCTGGATGCTCCCAGCGCCGACGTCCTGGCCGACCAAATCTGGGACAGCCTGAACGAGGAAAACCGGGTCTCCCTTTTCGTGCGCTACATCGACCGCCGCAACGGTTTTCCTGAAACTGTCATCATCAATAAACACGGGCAGCGCACCCACACTGCTCCAAAGGCTTCCATCTGGAAGGAGGACTGACCATGACCGAACTGGAACTGAAATACGGCTGCAACCCCAACCAGAAGCCCGCCCGCATCTTCATGGAGCAGGGCGAGCTGCCCCTGGCCGTACTCAACGGCCGTCCGGGTTACATCAACTTCATGGACGCCCTCAACTCCTGGCAGCTGGTGAAAGCCCTGAAAAAGGCCACCGGCCTGCCCGCCGCCGCCTCCTTCAAGCACGTCTCCCCCGCCGGGGCGGCCCTGGGCCTGCCCCTGTCCGACGTGGAGCGGCAGATCTACCTGGCCCCCGAAGGGGAACTGTCCCCCATCGCCTGCGCCTATGTCCGGGCCCGGGGAGCCGACCGGCTGTGCTCCTTCGGCGACTGGGCGGCCCTGTCCGACGTCTGTGACGCCGATACCGCCCGGGTGCTGGCGGAGGAGGTCTCTGACGGCGTCATCGCCCCCGGCTACACCGACGAAGCCCTGGCCATTTTGAAGACCAAGCGCAAGGGCGGCTACAACGTCATCCAGATCGACCCCGACTATACCCCCGCCCCCATCGAGCGCCGGAACATCTTCGGCATCACCTTTGAGCAGGGCTACAACGATCTGGCCATCACCGAGGACATGCTGACCAACATCGTCACCGAGAACAAGGAGCTGTCCCAGCAGGCCAAAAACGATATGATGCTGGCCCTCATCACCCTGAAATACACCCAGTCCAACTCCGTCTGCTATGTGAAGAACGGCCAGACCATCGGCGTGGGCGCCGGCCAGCAGAGCCGCATCCACTGCACCCGCCTGGCCGGAGACAAGGCGGACATCTGGTGGCTGCGGCAGCACCCCAAGGTGCTGGGCCTGCAGTTCGTGGACGGCATCCGCCGCCCCAACCGGGACAACGCCATCGACCTGTACATCTCTGAGGAGCACGACGACGTGCTGGCCGAAGGGGTGTGGCAGACCATCTTCAAGGTCAAGCCCGACGTCCTGACCCAGGAGGAAAAGAAGGCCTGGATCGCCCAACTCTCCGGCGTCACCGTGGGGTCCGACGCGTTCTTCCCCTTCGGCGACAATGTGGAGCGGGCCCGCAAGTCCGGCGTGGACTACATCGTCCAGCCCGGCGGCTCCATCCGGGATGACCTGGTCATCGAGACCGCCAACAAGTACAACATGGTCATGGCCTTTACAGGCATCAGACTGTTCCATCACTGATTCAAATAAGAGGTGCGAATGATGAAAGTATTAGTGGTAGGCGGCGGCGGCCGCGAGCATGCCATCTGCTGGAAACTGGCCCAGAGCCCCAAGGTAACAGAACTGTACTGCGCCCCCGGCAACGCGGGCATCGCCCAGGTGGCCGCCTGCGTCCCCATCAAGGCCACCGATGTGGAAAACATGGTCAAGTGGGCCAAGGAGAACGCCATGGACTTTGTCATGGTGGCTCCCGACGACCCCCTGGCCCTGGGCATGGTGGACGCTCTGGAGGCCGCCGGCATCCCCGCCTTCGGTCCCCGGGCCAACGCCGCCATCATCGAGGCCAGCAAGGCCTTCTCCAAGTCCCTGATGAAAAAGTACCATATCCCCACCGCCAAGTATGAGACCTTCACCGAGCTGGACAAGGCCCTGGCCTACATTCAGGAGCAGGGCGCTCCCATCGTGGTCAAGGCCGACGGTCTGGCCCTGGGCAAGGGCGTGGTGGTGGCCCAGACGGTGGAGGAGGCTCAGAAGGCCGTCCGGGAGATGATGGAGGACCACAAGTTCGGCGCCTCCGGCTCCACCGTGGTCATCGAGGAGTGCATGGTGGGCCCCGAGGTCACCGTGCTGGCCTTCTGCGACGGGGAGCACCTGGTCCCCATGCTGTCCAGCCAGGACCACAAGCGGGCCTACGACGGCAACCAGGGCCCCAACACCGGCGGCATGGGCGCCTTCTGCCCCTCCCCCAAGTATACCCCGGAGATCGCCCAGCGGTGCACCCGTGAGATCTTCCTGCCCACCGTGGAGGCCCTGAAGGCCGAGGGCCGGCCCTTCAAGGGCGTCATCTACTTCGGCCTGATGCTCACCCAGGACGGTCCCAAGGTGGTGGAGTACAACGCCCGCTTCGGCGACCCCGAGACCCAGCCCATCCTGTCCATGCTGGACACCGACCTGATGGATGTTTTCCAGGCCTGTGTGGACGGCACCCTGGACCAGGTGGACATCAAGTGGAAGCAGGGCGCCGCCTGCTGCATCGTGCTGGCCTCCGGCGGCTACCCCGTGGCCTATGAGAAGGGCTACCCCATCTCCGGTCTGGAGGAGGCGGGGAAGCAGGCCGTGGTATTCCACGCCGGTACCGCCCGGAATGAGGCGGGCGAGATCGTCACCGCCGGGGGGCGTGTGCTGGGTGTCACTGCCGTAGGCGCCAGCCTGGAGGATGCCATTGCCAAGGCCTACGCCGCCTGCAAGCCCATCACTTGGCAGGACATGCACTTCCGCACCGACATCGGCAAGGTATGAGCGGGCCGGCGTTTGACGGCGTGGTTTTCGACGCCGACGGAGTCCTTTTTGACACTGAAAACCTGGGCCGCCGGGTCTGGCGGGAGATTGGCGCGGAAATGGGCTGCCCCCAGCCCGCGGAGCACTACCTCCACTTTGTGGGCCGGAACCGGGCGGATATTTTAGCTGAGCTGACCCGGATGTTCGGGGCGGATTTTCCGGGGGAGACGTTCTTGACCAACAGCTCCCGCCGTGCCATGGAGCACATGGAGCAGGAGGGCATCCCCCTCAAGCCGGGGGTCCATGAGGTCCTGTCCCTTTTGCGGGAGCGCCGCGTCCCGGTGGCCCTGGCCACCTCCACCCACCGTGACCGCACCCAGTACCGCATGGGGCGCACCGGGCTGGGGCAGTATTTCCAGACCATGACCACCGGCGACCAGGTGGTCCACAGCAAGCCCGACCCGGAGATCTACACCCTGGCCTGCCGCTCCCTGGGCGTCGACCCCGCCCGCGCCGTCGCCGTGGAGGACAGCCGCAACGGCATCCTGTCCGCCCACGGCGCCGGGATGCGGGTGATCATGGTCCCCGACCTGATCCCCCCCACCCCCGACCTGGAGGCAATGCTGTTCCGGCGGTTTGATTCCCTGCTGGAGCTGCGGGACTATTTTCAAGCGGTATTTTGAGAAAAAGCATCCTTCCAGGATCATGGAAGGATGCTTTCTCGTTTATCACGGGCGGCCACATGGGGCCGCCCCTACGCGGTCCATACGGGGATGTGGGGGCAATCACTGTGGATTCCCCGGCGGCGATGCGTCCGGCCCGGTGCGCGCACCGGGCCCTACATGAGCCGAAGCTGTCCACAAGGGGCAGCGCTCCCCGCGGCCCCTGACAGGAGAAAAAATTTCCTTACTTTTCTCCTTGCGTAAAATGCGAGGGCCGGTTGACAACCGGCCCTCATTTTACATCTTCCGCTTTCTCATCAGGTAAAAATTCCAGTACGTCTGAAATGTCACACTCCAAAATACGGCAAAGATCGTGCAGCGTATTGACGGTTACACTCTTATTTTTGCGCAACGCATCCAGCGTCCCCGTGCTGAAATCGTAGCGGTTAATCAAACAATACTGTGAGATGCCCTTTCTTCTCATGGTTTCCCACAGGGGCGCGTAGCTGATCACGGTCCTCACCTCCCTACTCTACTCTTTCCATTGTAGGGATTTTATTTTCTTGTGCATTGCCGAATATTCGGCTATAATGGGAAGAAAATACAAAGGAGGACCTGAACGTGTCTATGCAAGATCAAGCAATCGAAATTCTTTTGGACTTTGGTATCACCCGGACATACAGCGGCTTTTTACCTCTGGTGACGTTGGTAGAATATTGCGCTTGTGGTAAACCTTATACACAGGATTTGGTGGAGACTGTGGCAAAGGAATATCAAATTTCTGTTCCTATTCTTCGACAGAGAATCCATACTATTGCACACCGCATGTATAAAATCGCTCCGCTTGCCTATGCGCAATTGTCCGGTTCCTGTCAATATCATATGGAGGCTCTGGTCCTGGGCTTGGCTGACGAAGTACAGAAACGTCTCACTTCAAAAGTTACCCCTCCAGCATCACTCGTTTGACGGCAAAAACCCCGGAACGGACTTTCGTCCGTTCCGGGGTTTTGATTCGTATCAGGGACTTGCCGGGAAGGATTACTCCTCGCCGTACATCTTGGTCAGACGGACCAGCTTGTCGTAACGCTTCTTGGCGGTCTCCTCGTTCAGGGCGAACAGCTCCTTGGCGCGCTCGGGGAAGGAGCGGGTCAGGGAGGAGTAGCGTGCCTCGTTCATCAGGAACTCCTGATAGCCGCCGGCGGGAGCCTTGGAGTCCAGAACGAACTTCTTGTCGCCCTCGGCGTCGGGGTTGAACCGGAACAGGTTCCAGTAGCCGCACTCCACGGCCTTCTTCATCTCGGACTGGCAGTTCTGCATGCCGCCCTTGATGGAGTGCATCTCACAGGGAGCGTAGCCGATGATCAGGGAGGGGCCGTGATAGGCCTCGGCCTCGGCAATGGCCTTCAGGGTCTGGTTGGGGTTGGCGCCCATGGAGACCTGAGCCACATAGACGTAGCCGTAGGTCATGGCGATCTCAGCCAGGCTCTTCTTGGCGATCTGCTTGCCGGCGGCGGCGAACTGAGCCACCTGGCCGATGTTGGAAGCCTTAGAAGCCTGTCCGCCAGTGTTGGAGTACACCTCGGTGTCGAAGACGAAGACGTTGACATCCTCGCCGGAGGCCAGGACGTGGTCCACGCCGCCGAAGCCGATGTCGTAGGCCCAGCCGTCGCCGCCGAAGATCCACACGGACTTCTTGGCCAGATACTCCTTCTCAGCCAGGATCTCGCGGCCCAGCTTGCAGGCGTCGCAGGGGCAGCCGGGAACCACAGCGGCCTCCAGCGCGGCCACATAGTCCTTGGTGGCCTCGGCGTTGGCCTGGCCGTCCTCCATGGTGTCCAGCCACTTCTGGGCGGCCACCTTCAGATCGGCGTCGGCGTAAGCCACGGCGATCAGAGCCTCGGTCTTGGCAGCCAGACGGTTGCGGATGGCCTTCTGGCCCATATACATGCCCAGGCCGTGCTCGGCGTTATCCTCGAACAGGGAGTTGGCCCAAGCGGGACCGTGACCCTCGGCGTTGGTGGTGTAGGGAGAGGTAGCAGCGGGGCCGCCCCAGATGGAGGAACAACCGGTGGCGTTGGAGATATACATCCGGTCGCCGAACAGCTGGGTGATCAGGCGGGCATAGGCGGTCTCGGCGCAGCCGGCGCAGGAGCCGGAGAACTCCAGCAGAGGCTTCTTGAACTGGGAGCCCTTGACAGTCAGGTCGGCCACGTCCTCCTTGACGGAGACGTTCTCCACCATGTAGTTGAAGGCGTCCTGCTGAGCCAGCTCCTCCTCCTGGTTGACCATGGTCAGAGCCTTGGTGGGGCAGATGTTGGCACAGACGGAGCAGCCCATACAATCCAGGGGGCTGATGGCCATGGCGTACTTGTAAACGCCCTTGCCCTTACCGGCCTTCACGTCCACGATCTTGGCGGAAGCGGGAGCCTTGGCGGCCTCCTCCTCAGTCAGCATGAAGGGACGGATGGTGGCGTGGGGGCAGACATAGGCGCACTGGTTGCACTGGATACACTTGCCGGAATCCCAGGTGGGCACGGAGACGGCCACGCCGCGCTTCTCATAGGCGGCGGCGCCCAGCTCGAAGGTGCCGTCCGCATGGCCAGTGAAGGCGGAGACAGGCAGGCTGTCGCCGTCCATACGGTCCACGGGCTCCAGAATGTTCTCCACCATCTTGACCAGCTTGGCGGGACCGGTCAGGGTGCTCTCCTTCTTGGCGTCCTCGGCGGTGGCCCAGTCGGCGGGGATCTCCACCTTCTTGAAGGCGGTGGCGCCGGCGTCGATGGCCTTGTGGTTCATGTCCACGATGTCCTGGCCCTTCTTCAGGTAGGACTTGGTGGCGGCGTCCTTCATGTAGCCGATGGCCTCCTCCTGGGGCATGACCTTGGCCAGGGTGAAGAAGGCGGACTGGAGGATGGTGTTGGTGCGCTTGCCCATGCCGATCTGGCGGGCCAGATCGATGGCGTTGATGGTGTACAGCTGGATGTTGTTCTCAGCGATATACCGCTTGGCGTTGGCGGACAGGTGGTGGGCCAGTTCCTCGTCCGTCCACTGGCAGTTGATCATGAACACGCCGCCGGGCTTGACGTCCCGGACCATGGGGAAGTCCTTGGTGACGTAGGAGGGGTTGTGGCAGGCCACGAAGTCGGCCTTGTTGATATAGTAGGGGCTCTTGATGGGCTTGTCGCCGAAGCGCAGGTGGCTGATGGTCACGCCGCCGGTCTTCTTGGAGTCGTACTGGAAGTAAGCCTGGACATACTTGTCGGTGTGGTCGCCGATGATCTTGATGGAGTTCTTGTTGGCGCCCACAGTGCCGTCGCCGCCCAGACCCCAGAACTTGCACTCGATGGTGCCCTCAGCAGCGGTGTTGGGGGCCTTGTGCTCGGGCAGGGAGCTGCCCGTGACGTCGTCCACGATGCCCATGGTGAAGTGGTTCTTGGGCGCGTCCTGAGCCAGGTTCTCGTACACAGCGAAGACGCTGCGGGGAGGAGTATCCTTGGAGCCCAGGCCGTAACGGCCGCCCACGACCACCTTGTCGGTGATGCCGGCGCCGGCCAGAGCGGTGACCACGTCCATGAACAGGGGATCGCCCAGAGCGCCGGGCTCCTTGGTGCGGTCCAGGACGGCGATCTTCTTGGCGGTGGCGGGGATGGCCTCGATCAGCTTGTCGGCGCGGAAGGGCCGGTACAGGCGGACCTTCACCAGGCCCACCTTCTCGCCGTGGGCGTTCAGGTAGTCGATGACTTCCTCGGCCACGTCGCAGATGGAGCCCATGGCGATGATGACGCGGTCGGCGTCAGCGGCGCCGTAGTAGTTGAACAGCTTGTAGTCGGTGCCCAGCTTGGCGTTGATCTTGCCCATATACTCCTCCACGATCTCGGGGAGAGCGTCGTAGTAGGGGTTGCAGGCCTCGCGGTGCTGGAAGAAGATGTCGCCGTTCTCGTGGGAGCCGCGCATGGTGGGACGCTCGGGGTTCAGAGAACGCTTGCGGAACGCCTCCACGGCGTCCATGTCCACCATCTCAGCCAGGTCGGCGTAATCCCAGATGGCGACCTTCTGGATCTCATGGGAGGTACGGAAGCCGTCGAAGAAGTTGATGAAGGGGACGCGGCCCTTGATGGCGGCCAGATGGGCCACGGGAGCCAGGTCCATGACCTCCTGCACGTTGCCCTCGGCCAGCATGGCAAAGCCGGTCTGGCGGCAGGCCATGACGTCGGAGTGGTCGCCGAAGATGTTCAGAGACTGGGCGGCCACGGTACGGGCGGAGACGTGGAAGACGGCGGGCAGCAGCTCGCCGGCGATCTTGTACATGTTGGGGATCATCAGCAGCAGGCCCTGGGAAGCGGTGTAAGTGGTGGTCAGGGCGCCGGCGTTCAGAGAGCCGTGCACGGTACCGGCGGCGCCGGCCTCGGACTGCATCTCAATGACCTTAACGGTGGTGCCGAAGATATTTTTCTGCCCCTGGGCGGCCCACTGATCCACATAGTCGGCCATAGGGCTGGACGGGGTAATGGGGTAGATGCCGGCTACCTCGGTAAAGGCATAGCTGACATACGCGGCCGCATTGTTGCCGTCCATGGTTTTGAACTTTCTTGCCATAGAGTTCCCTACTTTCTTCCTTATTTGGGGGATAGACGGATCTCCGCCTGTCCATGTTCCACATGCCTGGCCCCCTGCCGTGTTTCCAAAACAGTTATGGCTTCCATAACCGTCTTCTTATAGGTCCACATGACAGTACCGCTCCCCGGGAAAGGGGAGCGGATGGGTCCATTTCGACGGTACTTAGTTTACCACCTTTTTTTTCGTTTGTAAATCTTAATTATGAAATTTTATGCTTTTTTTCAGCCCACCCATATATAAAAAATTATACTGTTCTGCCAATGCTCCCCTTTCCGGCTTCTCTGCCCACACAAGGGGAAGCGGCGCTCCGCGTCTGCGGAACACCGCTTTATTACCGTTTCTTTATAACTTTTAGACCGTGTTTTACAGTTCCAGTTTCGCCGCCCTGCTTGCCTCAAAGGAATCCTGGACCCGCTGCCGGAACTCCGGATCGGTCAGCGTCCGGCAGACCATGGACGCGATGAGCCCGCCGCCTATGGCGATGGCCCGGTGGGCCGCGGGCTTCACCGTCTCGTCCCGGAACTCCACAGTATGGAGGGCGTAAGGCAGATCACACAGGGAGACCAGGGGCTGAATGGTGGGACAGCGGTAGCTCACATTGCCCACATCCGAGGAACCGCTGGGGGGCAGCTTCTCCCGGCACACCTCTCCCATGCCCTCCAGGACCGCCTTGGCCTCCTGCTCCAGGGCCGGCACGCACACCATGTCGTCAAAGCCCTCAAAGCCCTCGGTAAAGCTGACCTCACAGTCCAGGGCGATGGCGGCGCCCCTGGCGCACTTTCTGATGATGTCATCCATCAGGCGCAGCTTGCCCTGGGAGTCGGTACGAAACTCCAGCCGCACCTCCGCCCGGTCCGGCAGGATGTTGGGGGCCTTGCCGCCGTCGGTGATGATCCCGTTGACCCGGATGTCCGGGGTGAAGCACTCCCGGCGGGCGTCGATCAGATCCAGAAACTTCCGGGCCGCCGACAGGGCGTTATGTCCGCTCCAAGGGGAGGCCGCGGCGTGGGCGGACTGTCCCCTGAACTCCACCAGGTAGCACCGCAGGCTCAGCACATCCATATCCGTCACATGGGCGCCTCCGCTCCAGCTGTGGGCCATGATGGCCAATGACATGCCGTCGAACACGCCCCGCTTCGCCATGCCCACCTTGGCGCCGTTGTCCTCCTCCGCAGGGGTGCCGATCACATACAGTTTCCCAGGGAACCGGTCCTTCAGGTCAGCCAGGGCCAGGGCCGCCAGGACCGACATGGCGCAGCTGGCGTTGTGGCCGCAGGCGTGTCCCAGTCCGGGCAGGGCGTCATACTCCACCAGGATGGCCGCGGACGGGCCGCTTCCGCTGCCGATCACCCCGCGGAACGCGGTCTCCCGGCCGTCAAAAGGATACTCCACCTCATACCCCGCGTTTCTGAGCAACTCCACGACCTTCGCGCTGGAGCGGAACTCCTGGTCCGGGAGTTCCGGGTTGGCGTACAGGTCGTCGCTGAGCTCCGCGGCCAGCGGCTGGTACTTCTCCACCGCCGCTTTGATCAAGGGTTCCATCTGGTGTTCCGACATCAGTATTTCCTCCCAATTCCATTTCATTTTGCGCGTAGATGCGGTCTCCGCCGCGCTTTCTCTCTCTTAAATTCTACCTTGCTTTTTCCATTTGGTCAACCGGCTTGCAAATTGCCCCGGACCAATCAAGCTTGATCCGGGGCAGTTGGAGCATATTTACGAAAAGGCGTCCAGCACCCGCCGCACCTCCCGCGGGGAAAGCTGACCCACGGAAATCACCGGCGCCGGGTCCGCCTCATAGCCGGCCAGGCTCTTTTCAAACCACAGCACGTCGTACCAGGCGCCGTCTTTGAAGCCGGTGTTCCGGTGCACGCCCAGCAGGCGGAAGCCCAGGGCCCGGTGGAGCCCCTCACTGGCCGGATTGGGGGAGGTGACCACCCCGTAGGCGGTCTTGACGCCCTGCAGCCGCAGCAGCTCCATCAGGGCCGAGTAGAGGACGCGGCCCACGCCCCGTCCCGCGGCCTCCGGAGCCAGGTAAATGGACAGCTCCGCATTCCACTGGTAGGCCGCCCGTTCCCGCTCCGGGTGGGCGTAGGCGTAGCCCACCGCCTTTCCCGCCTCCTCCGCCACCAGATAGGGGTAGCGCTCCAGGGTGGAGGAGATCCGCCGGGCGAATTCCTCCCGGGAGGGCAGGTCGTACTCAAAGGTGATGGGGGTGTGGATATACCGGGCGTAAATGTCCAGCAGCGCCTGGGCGTCCTCCGGCACGGCAAAACGCAGTTTCATGGTTCTTCCTCCCGGTTTCAGACCCGGATGCGCTCGATGCCGTCCACCGCCGCCTGGACCATGGCGTCGATGTCCAGCTTGGACTCGGCCAGCTCCACCTCGCCGGGAAGGGGACGCAGCCTGGGGTGCCGGGGGGTGAAGACGGTGCAGCAGTCCTCGTAGGGCAGGATCGAGGTGTCGTAGGTGCCGATCTTCCGGGAGATCTGGACGATCTCCTCCTTGTCCAGGCCGATGCAGGGACGGAGGATGGGCAGGTCCACCACCGCCCCGGTGACGTTCATGGCCTCCATGGTCTGGCTGGCCACCTGGCCCAGACACTCTCCGGTGACCAGGGCCTTGGCCCCGATGCGCTGGGCCACCGCCCGGGAAATGCGCATCATGAACCGGCGCATGATGATGGTGAACAGCTCCTCGGGACAGGAGCGGCGCAGCTCCTCCTGAATGGCGGTGAAGGGGACCACGTGGATGGTCATGTGGCCGCACCAGGGGGTGAGCAGCCGGGCCAGCTCAATGACCTTGTCCTTGGCCTCCGGGGAGGTGTAGGGGTAGGAGAAGAAGTGGACCATCTCCAGGGACACCCCCCGCTTGGCGATCATGTAGCTGGCCACCGGGGAATCGATCCCACCGGACAGCAGGGACACCGCCCGGCCATTGATGCCCACGGGCAGGCCGCCGGCGCCGGGCTCCGGGTCGGCATGGACAAAGGCGGCGTAATCCCGGATCTCCACATAGACGGTGAGCTCCGGATGGTGGACGTCCACCTTCAGGTTGGGATACAGCTCGTCCAGCTCGCCGCCTACATATTGGCTGAGCTGAATGGAGGTCATGGGGAAGGTCTTGTCCGCCCGCTTAGTCTCCACCTTGAAGGTCCGGGCGGAGGACAGCTGTTCATCCAGGTACTCCCGGCAGGCGGCCAGGATGGCGTCCTTGTCCTTTTCGCAGGCCCGGGCCCTGCTGAGGCCCACCACGCCGAAGACCTTCTTCATGGCCTCCCAGGCCCCATCCATGTCACAGTCCCCGTTCATGGGTTCCACGTAGGTGGTGGACTGGCGGGTATACACCCGGAACTGGCCCAGGCCGTTGAGGCGGCGGTGGATGTTGGCCTGTAATTTGTCCTCGAAGCTGCGGCGGTTCAGGCCCTTTAAGACCAGTTCTCCCAGTTTGAGCAGGATCATTTCATTCATATTGTCAGACGGTCCTTTCTTTATCATGACTATATCTGCACCAATTGAGCGGCATTATAGCCGAATTTTCTTGAATTGTCCAGTTTGAAATCAACCAGGCCGTAAATTTTCGTTTATAGGGTTAGGAGATTTCGCCGCTGCGGCGGCGAGTGACTTTTGGAACCATCCAAAAGTCACCAAAAGATGGCCGGGGGACGGCCAGGCCGGCCTCGGGCTGCGCCCTCCGCCGCCAACAGCCTTACCCCCGGACCCCACTACGGGAGCCCAGCGGCCCTGCGTGAAACCCAAGCCGCAAAATTTGATTTGGAACACACCGCCTTTTTGCTTCGCAAAATCCGGAGGTTTTACGGGGGATCAGCAATATAGCCCGCCTCGGTACGGGCCAAACCTGTTCTTGATGCTTCTTACTTCCGTGGCCAGCCGGGGCCGCCCGGTGCGGAGTGCCTCTGAATCCAGTTTTGCGCAGAGGGGCGAGGCAGCACAGTCAAAGACCACGCCGCACAGTCCGGAAACTCAGGCGCCGGTATTCGGCGGCTGCCTGTATTCAAGTTTGATCCACCCAGGGCCGAAGGCCCGGAAGGCGGGGCAGCAAAACCAGGGAATGGGCGCCGGACGTAAGAAAGGCTTTTTTGTAGGACGCCCCTGGGGGCCGGGGCCGAAGCCCCGGAGATTTTTTGGGTACTTTTGTATCTCTACAAAAGTACCTCGCCCGGGGGCGAAACTTCCCCACTCTCCCGTCCCGCCCGCAGGCGATGCTCCAGCGTCCGTGTTTCCTTGCCGCGGCGGCCCCAAGGGGCCGCCCTACAATACTCTGAATAACCGTCATCACAGATCGCAGCCCCTGCCTCGCAAACTGTCCCCACATGCCGATACGACCATTGGAGGCAAGGGCAGAGCCCTAGCCTTACATTACCCCATAGGCCGATAAACGAAAATTTACTGCTCTTGTTCATTTTATTATACTATGATATAATAGCTTCCGCAACTAAAACGAGGGAGGAGGCCCTGAGATGAAGAACAAACACAGGTTTTTGTGCAGGCTGCTTGCCGCGGTTTTTTGCCTGGTCCTTCTGCTCCCCCTCCCTGTGTCCGCCGCCGACCTCTACTTCACTTCCGTCAATGACAACCTGCTGCCCCTGACGTCGGACACCATGCCGGTCTGGTCCGGCGGTCAGCTCTATGTGCCCTACACCATTTTCGACAGCAACACCAACAGCGGCATCGACCTGGGCCTCTACTGCAGCTACAACCGGGACACCGGCTCTTTGGCGTTCATATACAGCACCAGCAAGTTTCTGGTTTTTAATGTAAAAACAGGCACCTGCCGGGATGAACTGACCGGAGAGGCCTACTCCGCCCGGGCCATCATGCGCAATGGCCGGCCCTACGTTCCCGTAAGCACGGTGTGCAGCTTTTTCGGCCTGGAGTGGTCCTATACCTCGATCAGTCAGGGCTACCTGGTCCGGATCAAAAGCGACGCGGTGGTGCTGTCCGACGCCAAATTTATCGACGCGGCCAGCGACCTGATCAACCGTCGGCTGCGGGAATACAACCAGAGCCTGAACCCCACGCCTGACCCCGCCGCACCCACCACGCCCTCCGTCACGCCGCCGCAGAACGAGGAGGACCCCTCCTCCGCCAGTGTGCGCACCTATCTGGCCTTTCTCTGCCAGGCCGGCGGGGAACTGGACGGGATTCTGGACGCGCTGGATAGCCAGGGAAAATACGCGCTCTTTTTGATGACCCCCCAGGCGCTGGAGGAAAACAGCGGTCTCGTCCGCCGTATTCTGGGCACCGGACACAGCATCGGTATTCTGGCGGAGGGGGACGATCCGCAGGCGACCCGCGCCCTGCTGGAAGCGGGCAATGAAATCCTGGAGCAGACCGCCCATATCCGAACCACGCTGGCCCGGGTCCCCAAGGACCAGCGCTCCCTTCTGGAGAGCGAGGGGTGGGTGTGCTGGAATGAGACGCTCTCCCTCTCTCCCACCGACACGGTAGGCGCCGGCACCTTCGCCTCCAACACCCTGCGCCGTTTGGAGGGCCGGACCCGGACCACCTACCTGACCCTGCCGGGCACCGACAACACGGAACGGGTGCTGACCACCCTGCTGCGGCAGCTGGAAAACAATCATTTCGTGGTCAGCACCCCTTTGGAGACAAGATTATGAGACGTGTCGATCTAAAAACGCCCCGGAGTCTTCCGGGACAGGAGGAGCGAACCGCCCGTCTGGTCCGCCACCTGGACGCCCGGCTGAGAGACTTCGGCCCCGGCGGACCGGAGGTGCTGGAGGCTGACCAGGAGACAGGGGTGGTGACCGCCCGTTTCCCGGGTCATGACACCGCCCGGGTGCTCGAAGGTTTGGAGGGGGAATACGGCGTTTCCGCCGGCCTGGAAGACGGACTGGCGGTGTTCCGCCTCTCTCCCGGCGTCCCTTTTGAGGACCTGGACTATGTGTGGGGATGCCTGTTTGACCTTTTATCCTGACAGACAGAAAAGTGGACTGCCCGGCGGCAGTCCACTTTTTTAGTGCGCTTTCAGCATCCGGCTGGCGTTCAGGATGGCGATGACAGACACGCCCACATCGGCAAAGACGGCCATCCACATGTTGGCCAGGCCAACTGCCGACAGGGCCAGCACCAGAAACTTGACCCCAAGGGCGAAGACAATGTTCTGACGGACGATCTTCAGCGTCTTCCGGGCGATGCCCACCGCCACGGGCAGCTTGGCCAGATCGTCATCCATCAGGACAATGTCGGCGGCCTCGATGGCGGCGTCGGAACCCATGGCCCCCATGGCCACTCCGATGTCCGCCCGGGACAGTACGGGCGCGTCGTTGATCCCGTCTCCCACGAAAACCAGCTGCTCTCCCGGCCTCTTGTCCGCCAGCAGACGCTCCACCTGCTCCACCTTGTCCCCAGGCAGCAGCCCGGCGTGGACCTGGTCGATCCCCAGCTCCCGGCCCACGGCCTCGCCCACTGCCGGGGCGTCCCCGGTGAGCATCACCGTTTTCCGGATGCCGGCGGCTTTCAGAGCCTTCAAGGCCCGGGCGGAGGACTCCTTCACCTGGTCGGCCACCACGATACAGCCGGCGTAGTGGTCCTCCAGCGCCACGTGGATCACCGTGCCCGCCTGGACCTCTGTCCCGTCACACCGGGCTCCCGCCAGATCCATCAGCTTGGCGTTGCCCGCCCAGACCGTGGCGCCGTCCACCACCGCCTTGACTCCGTGACCGGCGATTTCCTCAGCGGAGGTGGCCCGCTCCGGGTCCAGCCCCCCGGGGGCGGCGGCCCGGATGGACTTGGAAATGGGATGGTCGCTGAAGCGCTCGGCCAGGGCAGCCAGCGTGAGCAGCTCCTCCTCCGTCATGCCCACCGGGCGGACCTGGGTCACCGCGAAGGTCCCCCGGGTCAGGGTGCCTGTCTTGTCAAAGACCACGATCCCCGCACTGGCCAGGGCCTCCAGATAGTTGCCGCCCTTGACCAGGATACCCTGCTTGGAGGCTCCCCCGATGCCGCCGAAAAAGCTGAGGGGAATGGAGATGACCAGCGCGCAGGGGCAGGACACCACCAGGAAGATCAGCGCCCGCTTCAGCCACATGGTGAAAGACCCCATCCCCAGCAGGGGAGGCAGCGCGGCCAGCGCCAAAGCGGCGAAGACCACCGCCGGGGTATAGTACCGGGCAAACTTGGTGATAAAGTTTTCCGCTTTCGCTTTTTTGGAGGCGGAATTTTCCACCAGCTCCAGGATCTTGGACACCGTGGACTCGCCAAAGGGCTTGCTCACCTTCACCCGGAGCAGTCCGGTCAGGTTGACACAGCCGCTGACCACATCCTGGCCCGGGGTCACGTCCCGGGGCATGGACTCCCCGGTGAGGGCGGCGGTGTCCAGAGAGGAGGTTCCCTCCGTCACCACCCCGTCCAGAGGCACCCGCTCTCCGGGCTTGATGACGATCAGATCCCCCACCGCCACCTCCTCCGGGTCCACCTGGACCAGCTGGCCCGCCCGCTCCACATTGGCGTAGTCGGGCCGGATGTCCATGAGGGCGGCGATGGACTGGCGGCTGCGGGCCACCGCCACGCTCTGAAACAGCTCGCCCACCTGGTAGAACAGCATGACCGCCACCGCCTCGGGGTATTCCCCGCAGCCAAGGGCCCCCACAGTGGCCACCGCCATCAGGAAGTTTTCGTCAAAGACTTGCCCGCTGCGGATATTGCGGACCGCGCGCCACAGCACATCCCAGCCGATGACTGCATAGGGGACCAGGTAGCAGAACAGCCCTATCCAACCCGTCACATCCGCCAGTTTGAACGCCAGAAACAGCACCGCGCTGGCCAGGATGCGCCAGAGCATCTTTTTTTGCTTTTTTGTCATTGGTCATCGCTCCTTTGAGTTCAGCAAAGGGGTAAATTTTCGTTGATAGGGTCAAAGAGATTTCGCCCTGGGGGGCGAGTTTCTTTTGCGGCGATGCAAAAGGGACCAACGGCCCAGGCCGCAAAATTTGAATGGACGTACACCGCCTTTTTGCTTCGCAAAATTCGGAGGCTTTACGGGGGATCAGCAATGCAGCCCGCCTCGATACGGGCAAAACCCGCTCTTGTTGTGTCTTACTTCCGCGGCCAGCCGGGGCCGCCCGGCGTGGA
>Ga0129308_1000224_pt1 | contig 100604 bp, 91 predicted proteins | sample L827metagenome_FD_94440 | JGI IMG/M metagenome (GOLD analysis project Ga0129308, IMG submission 94440) | Ring-tailed lemur group fecal microbial communities from Wisconsin, USA - L827 metagenome | ecosystem: Host-associated > Mammals > Digestive system > Large intestine > Fecal | place: USA...
GGATGAGTGCTTACCTATTTATTTTGAGTAACGTTCCACGTTTCAGCCTGTCGGCTTTGAGAAACAAGTCGCACAGCTAAACTGAAGGCTGAAAGGTGATAAATAAAATGCTACTGAGAGTGACAAAAAATACTTATGTTTTTAATGACAAATACTTATGTTTTCCGAATCAAATACTTATGTATTTTGTTGATATCCGATAAGTCTGTCTACTGGAATTTTTAAGGGTAAGAAGTTTTTTCCGCGGAGAGAGCGGGATTCGAACCCGCGAAACCCTTTAGGGGTTTACACGCTTTCCAGGCGTGCCTCTTCAACCACTCGAGCATCTCTCCTTTAGGGAAGAATTTTGAGAACGTAAGCTCTCCATAAAACAAAAAGCAGCCTTTTTTGCTGCTTTTGCGGAGAGATAGGGATTCGAACCCCAGGAACCTTTCAGTTCAACGGTTTTCAAGACCGCCGCAATCGACCACTCTGCCATCTCTCCAATAAATCAAAACTGCCAGAACGTATTTAAACGTTGCTTTTCAAAGCATCCGGCCTCTCTTGTTTACGGGTGCAAAAGTAGGTAAAAGATTAATACGCTCCAAATATTCAGGAATTATTTTTATACTATTTATTTCAAAAAATACTACAAAATACTCCTTTCATTGTTTAAGTTTCTGATACTCTTCGCAAACAGCAACCATCATAAAGATTGAATTAATTCACGCTGTGCCTTAAAAAAAGCAACTCTTTGCCTCTCTCCACTAACAGAAATCATAATGGAAGAACGGATAAGAGCCCGTAGCCACTTCCGTAGTTTTTCATAAGTCCCTTCATCCAGTGAGGCAACAGAACTCAGGATAAACGTTTTGATCATGCTTATATGGTAGTTTTTAATCTGTACGCACCAGTAGCTCGTATCAAAATTCACACTCGATATATAAATGAAAACTTTATTCCCTGTCTCTTCAAAATAACCGCGTGTTGCCAGAATTTCCATCTCATCCAGAAACTTCATCAACTCCTCTTTCAGAAGCTCCACATCTTCCTTCCCAATCAGATGGATACTCATGAAATAATTAATGTCGTTCACCAGATATTGGAATATCAACGGATCAAGTATATAATAAGAATTACGGACATATCGCGATTCTTCTACACTTGCCAGCTGTATTCCAACAAAACGGTCGGTAACCTCGATTTCATCAAAACGCTTTGCTTTCCCCGGAGCCCCACATTGATACAACCATTTAAAAAGATAAAAACGCGAGATATACTTATAATTCATATAAAGCTGTTGCGGCAATATATTCGTACAATCGATCAGTTCCGATTTTTCATCCTCGCGGGACAAACCCAATACATCGACATATTGCTCCAACATATCATAGTCTATCTCTTTCGGATTCACAAAATCGACCAACTTCAGTTGAAACGGCCTGCTTTTAGCTGTAACCGTACCGACTAAATTATCCAATGATATACCAAAAGCATTTGCTATAGTAACAATTTCAGCAAATGTAAATGCAACTTCCCCCCGCAAACGTCGATACACAGCTTCTTTCTCAATACACAACAAATCGACTAACGCGCTTACTAAGTTTGTTTTCTGAGGGAACTCTTCTTTGATCGTATTCAGAAGGTTATCATACAAAAGTTCTTTTTCCATGTCATAGAATTATAAGTTTTGATATCAACACACTGTTTTCATGCAAAGGTAAACAAGGAACCCATAAAAAAGTTACCGGATAAACCAGTATAGCTCTTTGATATATCCAAAAAAAACTAAGAAAACGGACAGACATTGAATCTCGGTCACCGATAAAAGCAGAAAGTTCCGTTAATAATATATAACCTCATTTTTAAACATTTACAAGGCATTGATAACTTCACGCTGTTTCTCAAAAAATTGAATACGTTGCCTGGCTCCACTGACGGAAATCATTGTCGACGACCTGACAATGATCTCAGTCAGTGGAGCCAGGACAAAATACGTTCATAAATCTGGTGATCCAACGAAACGACAGCATTCAGGGTAAATGTTCGTATTAAACTGACGCGCAAATGTTTTACTTCTACACAACGGTAACTTGTATCCATATTTGTACCTGAGATATAAAAATAGACATTATTTCCCGTATCATCAAACTGTCCCTTGAAAGCCAGAACTTCCATATCATCTAAAAACTGCAGCAAATCTTCTTCGCTCAATAAATGAATACTGATAAAATAACGAATATCATTCGCCAGATAATAAAAAATCAAGGGATCCCAAACATAGATAGTTTGATTAATCCGTTTCGCCGCAGCCACACTTTTCTCTTGTATCTTTTCAAGACGTTCCGTTGGATAAACATCCTGAAACCGGAGTTTCTTATTAAATTCTTTATTCTGATAAATCCATTTGAAAAGAAAAAAACGAGAAATATTTTTGTAACTTAAAAAAGGGATTGGGGCAAAATGCCGGAACAGTCCATTTATCCGGTTCCCACATAATCAAATAACACAAGAAACAGGAATCGACTTACGGCAATCATCACGTCAGTAATGTATAAACCGGTAAAAAAAGAGAAAAGAGAAAACTGATATTACATAAATAGTTATATTCTTCCCTTACTCGCCTCAATAACTCTTATTATAGCTCAAAAAAGAAGATCCGTTATCTATTTCATCAAAAAAACAACAGTAATACTTATTATCAGAGAAATGCACTCAAATAAAAAAACATATATTTACTTATACAAATACAGTCAATAACAAAGTAAAAACTAACCCCATAATGTAAACTCAGACAGGATGACAGCATCCTCTCATAATGTACATAGGAATGTGAATCCGAATCAGTTAAAAAAGCCAAAACCTATCTCAGTAATATAAATGAAAATTGCAGCGATAAAGGGGATGCTGCTAAAAGGGGTTGTCCGTTCTGACGACAGGTTGTGAAATCTACAAAACGGCAGCTCCTTTTCTTTCAGAGATTCAAATACATTCCTTATCTTCGTAAACTAAAATAATAAATATATGTCGCTTACAAAAATATTTTCGTTCATAGCAATCCTATCCCTCCTTTTTTACTCTTGTATAAAGGATGATGATAATGACACAATGATTAATTATGTGAATGTCGGCAATCAGATACCTTCATTCGCTGTCGAAGATACGACTGGAAATGCATTCAGCTCCAACCAATTCCTCGACAAACAATCATTACTGGTATTTTTCGGCACTTATTGCCCTGACTGCAAACAGGTTCTACCGGTTATCGAAGAAGTCTGGAAAGAGATGAAAAACGACAGCAAATTCCAACTGATAGCAATTTCCCGGGAAGAAACAGCCGAAGCTGTCTCTGAATACTGGAAAGAGAATCTATTGACAATGCCGTTTTATCTGGATCCTACCCATGGCAGTGTTTTCGCTCTCTTTGCCAATAATACTATCCCGCGAATATATATCATAAATCAGAATAAAGAAGTCGTATGGATGGCTATCGAGTCTTTGGATATTTCAGCAAAAGAACTAATACAAATAATTAAAGAACTGAAATAAAAAGAAACTGTACAATTATTATTCCTTCACAACAATACGGACAGGTCCTAATAAACCTGATTCCAATAAAGGAGAATCTTTGGTATAATGCCTGAAAGTAGCAAAAGTATATCTTTTGCTTGGTCTTTCTTTCCCATTAATCAACCATTCCGGCCATTGCCCATCAACAATTCCATCATCCGGTTTAAGCTCATCCCCTATCAATCGATTGACCCATAAGTTCGTAACTTCTATTCTGAGCTCATTTTTCCCTTTTTTCAAAGCATCTGTTATCTCCACCTCCCAAGGATTCGTCCAAATCACTCCTAAATCTTTACCATTCAACCAAACCTTCGCTATATTCTTAACCCGCCCCAAATCCAAATAAACTGGTTTCTGTAGAGATTGACTGTAATTAAATGATTGATAATACACTGCTGTACCGGAATAGTACTTTATACCTTCATCCGGACACTGGCTCCAATCCTGCAATTCTTTAAACTCAACATTAGCAGGACCTCCCCACTTCGGATCAAAAGAGACTTGCCAGTTCTTATCTAAGAGCTGTATCTCTTTAGATAATGAAAAATTCTTCATACCTAAATCAGGTTGAGGTTTTCCGTCAAAAACAACAAAGAAACTCAGATTTGCTTCAAACGACAAATCGACTGACGTACAAGTACCATCATCTGTGAACACCGGTAAATTCCGTATCTCCCCATTAACAGGATTCCATAACTGCGGTTGTTTACCTGTCACACGAAAATGACAAACTGTATTCAATAAGTCCCTGGTACGATTGGACACAAAATAGAAATCCTGTTCGTTCACCTTTTTATGGATGTACCGTATCTTTCCTATGTCCGATCTGAAATCATCACCCAGTTTCATCTGATCCAGTAGATCGGAAGTTAATGGGTAATTCGGATAAAGATTATCTGCCTTATCTCTAATATCCTGCCCCCAATAGACCAGACCTTTACCATAAGTACGTTTTACGAGTCCTGCCGGAAGATCTTTGCCACCCCAAAGATCTGCAACCATCGTCGATAATACCTGATCGCATACAGGATAATCGGTTAACCCGGGAGCATGCAGAGGAGGTATTCCCACCAAAGTAGCACCATCCTCTACCAAGGATTTTATTTTATCCAATAACCGGGGAGTCATCGTTTCAAAAACAGGAAGTACCAAAAGGCTATACTGCATTCCGGAAGGGAACTTTATTTTTCCGTTCTCAACTGAAGCATTGTATAACAAACTCGGCGGACAAGCATCGAAGTTATGTCCTTTTTTATCGATTAAGAAATCGCCCTCCAAGGCAGAGACAGGAGCTCTGAATACAAACGGAGCCTCTTCCGGCGCCAGATAAAGAACATCCGCCACTGTTTGCCCTTTCTGTAGCAGATACTGACAGCGAGCTATATACCGATGGTAACCGTCTACATAAGGCCACCAAGTCTGATTCCGGTCCCAATGCACACCATAAGGCCCCATGGTCATCCCCGGACGCAGATCATCCCGCAACGCCTGATGTTGAAATGTATGAAAGGTAAGCCGGTTAATTCCCGCGGCAAAAGCCCAGTCGGTCTGGTCTTTCATAGATGCCGGATGTTGCTTCCAACCATCTCCGGCAGCAGTAAAGGCTTCCGAAGGCACTACACGCTGGCCTTTGATATTGGCTAAAGAGCTTCCCTCTACAGCACTAAAAGATGTATTATATCCACCCATACTCCAGAATTCGCACATCGGTATATCAGCCGAAGCACCCAATTCCAAATCCTGCATCGGATTCATATCATAAGGCTCTATAGAAAGCTTCATGCCATGTTTATGAGCATAAGCCTTTACAAATAAAGAGTGATTTTCAAGCATCAGTTCCTGCATAGTCTGCCGTAGATCCCACAAAAAGCGCTCACTGGTTTGTTTATCTCCCACAATATAGCCAGCATAAACCGGATAGTAAGGTTGAGGATCATACCCTCTCCTTTTTTTAAACTCCTGGCGGAGCTTCGGTGTCCAGTTCTGTGCTCCCATCTCCCAACTATCCATATGTAAGATTTTCAAACCTCCGGGTAAAAGTGTATCACGTTCTCCCAACAAAGAGAATAATTCTTCCGTAAAAACACGAAGATGCGCCATCAAAGCAGTCGTATCTGCTTTATCACATTCAAAACCGACTCCGGGCAGAGGTGCCGGACGTGTTACAGCTCCGTTATTACGAACACCAACCCGCATAATTGTCCATTCCCCCGCAGGAACATCCCAGGTAACAGTCCCATCAACCAATGACCCGGTTAAATCGACAATTTTATCGAGGTGAATGACATCACCCGAATTCAAACTGAGATCGTCATTATCCCTTGACAAGAATTGCTTCACTCCTGGAACTGAACTATAAGGAGCTCTATAGTATAATGCTTTTTCATGAATATCTTTTATAAAAGTTTTTTCATCTGTCTTCGGAAAGGCTAAAACAGCCACATCTTTATAAAAGGCCTGCCATCTTTCTTTCAACTCAGGAGTAAAAGCTCCTTCTCCAAAATAAGGAGGCATCGGATCCGGTTTAGCTAAAGATACTGTCTGTTTTCCTTTCCCAGTCACATGAGTTACAGAAGAAACCAGGCTTTGCATGGATTCCTCTGCTTTTACCCAGGGACCGCCACTTCCCGTCCAACCGGGACCTATACCCAGTATCATGCTAATTCCCAACCGCTCACATTCCTGAACCGCATGTTTAAAACAGTCCTTCCATTCCTCGCTCAAGAAATCTACCTTTCCACGAGGTATACCGACATTTACTTCCAGAAATACAACAGAACCGATACCAACCTTCTTCATAGATTCCAAATCTTTTGTCATTCCTTCTTTAGACAAATTACCATCCATGAAATACCAATACACGCCAGGACGGGCTGAATCAGGTGGGGTCATAAAATTTTTCCGTAACATATTCGTATCACTTTCAGCCTGACAGGTACTTATAAGTGTAAAAAGACTGATGCTCACCAACCAATAAAAAACATTCTTCATCATACAATCAAATTTAAAAGGTTATAAAAGTTGATTCAGAAAATCCGGAATACGTTGATATACTTTATCGACAGTACAAATGTATCGGATCTGCATCATTCTGATTTTAGCATTATGACTTTAGATTTCTAAAAAATGACAACATCCGCGTTAATTCCTTTATTTGTGTTTTTGCCTATAAACCATATATTCTTTTATAATCTTCATTATTTTACAGCCCTTGAATTTTCAAAAATGATATTTATATATTCTTTTTTGACAAAAAAATATTCACGCATTGTTTAGACCGTATTATTATTTTACTTTTGACCTGATTTCAATTTCCTAAAAGATACTAGCTTATGAATACACAACACAACAACATTCGTTATCTGAATATTAATTCAATAGATAAGCAATGGGGATTAACTGTTACGACCGCCGGTTATCAATGCATCCCACCACATAGTATCTACCCATCCAAACAGCAACATCCTCAAAGTTATTCTTTCAACCCGGAAAAGGGACGTATATTGACAGAATATCAATTAGTTTATATATCTCAGGGAAGCGGATTCTTTGAGTCTCAATCCTGTAATCGGATAAAGGTCAAAGCCGGAACCATGATCCTTTTATTCCCTGACGAATGGCATACGTATGCCCCAGATGAGGAGGGTTGGTACGAACATTGGGTCGGTTTCAAAGGAGATCTGATTGAAAACTGGATAACCAACAAGTTCTTTTCCAAAGAAAGCCCCATCTTTGAAATTGGCATCAACACCACCATCATAGGATTATATGAAGAAATTGTAACCCATACCATCAAAGAACAAATAGGGTATCAACAATTAATATCCTGCATCGTCCTGTATCTGATGGGAGAAATCTATTATAAAGAGAAAAATAATTCATTAACACAATCAGATATTGTAGAAAAGATCAATCTAGCGAGAGCTATTATGAAAAAGAAACTAGACAATCCTATATCTGTAAAGGAAGTTGCCCAAAAACTAAATGTCAGTTATTCCTGGTTTCGGAGTACTTTTAAAGCGTATACAGGTGTATCCCCACTACAATACCAACTACAGCTCCGTTATTTACGGGCTAAAGAGTTATTGAGCGAAACTTCAATGAATATTTCCGAGATAGCTTATACGCTTCATTTCGAAACAATATCTCAATTTTCTACGTTTTTCACAAAAAAAGAAGGCATGTCGCCTTCTCAGTTCAGAAAACGTTGTCTTCAATAAAAGAGAGTAGACCATATGATCATAAAGTAGGTATTCACAAGAGAATATGATTATATGGATTATAATAAGATTTATATGAATAATAAAAGAGAAGTAAAATAAGATTTTAATATTCAGAAACTTTAAATAAATGTGCGCGGAATGAGATTCGAACTCACACACCGGAACCGGCACTACCCCCTCAAAGTAGCGTGTCTACCAATTTCACCATCCGCGCTAATGGTGCCCAGAACAGGACTCGAACCTGCACGCCTTGCGACACACGCACCTGAAACGTGCGCGTCTACCAATTCCGCCACCTGGGCTTTTCCATTATATAAAAAAGGCGGCCTCTTACCGCTCTTATTATCTGTGAGCGAAAGACGGGACTCGAACCCGCGACCCTAACCTTGGCAAGGTTATGCTCTACCAACTGAGCTACTTTCGCGATAACGGGTGCAAAGATATAGGTATTTTTTTATTTTCCAAAACCGGAAGATACTTTTTTTATACTATTTTTTTCTTTTACATCCGTTCAAATTTCTATCTTATTTTAAGACAGCGAGTTTCATCCTGAAAAAAAATCAAATGCGGGAAACCAGTTCACTGAACAAAGTAGTCATTACAGCTGCAGCTTTATTAGCAGCAACGATCACATCAGCTCCGTCGTTCACAAAATCGTCTGCAAAATGATATCCTTCATTCGTAATAACCGACATACCAAACACTTTCAATCCGGCATGACGCGCTACAATAACTTCGGGAACCGTACTCATGCCGATAGCATCGCCTCCTACCCGACCATAAAAAGCATATTCGGAAGGTGTCTCAAAAGACGGACCGGTCAATCCAACATATACACCTTTCTTTAAAGGTATAGCATGTGAAGCAGCGATCTCTTCTATCTTACAGATAAACTCACGGTCATAAGCACGTGTCATATCCGGGAAACGTGTTCCGAACAGTTCATTATTCGGACCGATCAACGGATTCGGCATCATATTGATATGATCGCGGATAATCATCAGGTCGCCTACTTTGAATGTATTGTTTATACCGCCTGCCGCATTCGACACCAATAAATTCTTTATCCCCAACAGTTTCATCACGCGAACAGGAAAAGTAACCTGCTGCATCGAATATCCTTCATAATAATGGAAACGTCCCTGCATGGCAAGTACTTGCTTTCCACCTAACTTTCCACAGATAAAATTACCTTTATGCCCTGCAGCCGTCGAATGCATGAAATGAGGTATTTCGGCATAAGGGATCACGATAGCCTCCTCTATCCGATCAGCCAAAGAACCCAATCCGCTACCCAGAATAATGGCTGTCTCTGGATTGCCAGTGATACGCGCGGCTATAAATGCAGCTGCTTCCTGATATTGTTCGTTTGTATAACTCATATTCATAATTTATCGTTTAATTAAGTTATAAGCTATTTGGGCAGCCCGCTCCATAATCTCGTCTTCGCCCGGTACCTTTCTATTCTGCATCAGGACTTTTCCGTCACAGATCACCGTATCGATACAATTCCCGTTGGCAGCATAAACCAGATTGGATATGAAATTAAAATTCGGTGTAAATGCGGGTATATTCAAATCGACCAGAGAAATATCTGCCAGATAACCTTCAGCTATTTTTCCTGCCTTCAGGTTGGCGATAGTTGCCCCATTGACTGTCGCAGACTGGAATATCTCGTCAGCAGTAACGGCTTCAGGGTCTTTTCTCCAAACCTTTCCTAATAAAGAAGCAAGCTTCATGGCCTCTATCATATCGAGATTATTGGATGATGAACAACCGTCCGTTCCCAATCCTACCAGAATACCAGCCTCATGCATCTCCCGGAACTTAAAGTGCATACCGGAAGCCAGCTTCATATTGGATGCCGGATTATGTGCCACTTTTACTTCATGGTCTGCCAACATACGGATTTCATCGTCATCGACATAAATGCCGTGGGAGATCAACAAGCGGGGAGACAACACTCCCAACTTATATAAATAGCGGACAGGCGTCAATCCGAAGTTATTCACGGAATTTTCCACTTCACCTTCTGTTTCGGCCAGATGCAACTGGATCAAAACATTGTGTTCCCGTGCAAAAGCATCCACCCACTGCAATAATTCGCCGGAAACGGTATAAATAGCATGCGGGCCTATCGAAAAATGTATCCGCTTGCTATAACGATCCATTTCATTATATAGTTTTTGGATCGTCTGTTTACTTTTCTCCGTCAGTTCCGGCTTAAACTGGTCGAAACAGGCACTGGAGATATTAGCCCTGATCCCCATTTCTTCCACAGCCTCTGCGGTTGCATGGAACTTGTGATACATATCAAAGAAAGTAGTTGTCCCACTTTTTATCATTTCCAGACAAGCCAGTTTGGCTCCCCAATAAACATCCTCTTTTGTCAGCTTGGCTTCGTTAGGCCATATCTTTTCTTCCAGCCAGGGCATCAGCGGCATATCGTCACCAAAACCACGAAACAAGGTCATTGCAGCATGACCATGTGTATTCACAAAACCGGGAATTACGGCTTTACGACGACCGTCTATAACAGTATCGGCTGTTACAGGAAGATTTGCGCCTATCTGTTTGATATATTTGTTTTCTATATAAATATCGGTAGCAATTCCATTCAGCTCAACCTCTTTAATCAATATATTCATACAAATTTCGCTTTCATATTCTTTATCTTCTCATCGCGGATACGTGCCAGCAAGTCTGCTTTCTTATCACGTTTTACTGCCGCATAAGCACAACTTTCCTTTACTTCGACTACGCCGAGATCGTCTTTCTCCAAACCGCCTTTCTGAAAAAGAAAACCGACAACATCCTTTTTACTCAGCTTGTCCCGTTTACCGCGGTTGATCGTCAGTGTCACCCATTCCGAACGAAGAGGCTTCTTGGCCTTCTCCGGCAGGAAAAATTCATCCGGTTCACGGGTGATATATTCAGGAACAGTCTCCACTTCATTCAGGATCATAAAGGCATTTCCTTCCGCATTCATACGGGCCGTTCGCCCGTTTCGGTGGATAAACGCCTCTTCATTGATTGGAAGATGATAATGAATGACATTCTTCACTTCCGGAATATCCAGTCCACGGGAAGCCAGATCGGTGGAAATAAAGACAGAAGCACTGCCATTACGGAAAAGCGACAAAGCCCGTTCACGTTCCGGCTGTTCCATACCACCGTGGAAATATTCATTATCCACACCCATCTCGGTCAAGTAATTGCTGACGCGTTCCACCGACTCACGCTGGTTACAGAACACCAAAGCCGATTCGCCTTTCAGTTCGCCCAAAAGTTTGTATAACGTTTCCAGTTTATCCTTGATTGGAGATTGTACGATACGCAAAGTCAAACCTTTCGCTTCCTTTACACCTGTCAGGAATGACAAACGGACCGGTGCCGTAATACCGGTAAAAGGAGGTATTTCGACTGCTTCCGTTGCCGAAGTCAACACCCTGCGACGCACGCCCGGAAGATGTGCCAGAATGTCTTTCATCTCATCCTGGAAGCCTAATTCCAGAGATTTGTCGAACTCATCCAGAATCAATGTCCGGACGGTATCCAAATCAATATTACCCCGTTCCAGATGGTCGAGGATTCGTCCCGGAGTTCCGATCAATACGGTCGGCGCATGTTCCAGGCTCTTCTTTTCCGTCCGGATCGGATGACCGCCGTAACAGCAATTCACCTTATATCCGGCACCCAGAGAACGGAATACCGTCTCTATCTGTAAAGCCAACTCACGCGACGGAGCGATGATAAGCGCTTGTATCTTTTTCTCCTCGTCAGTCAATGTAGTAAGCAAAGGCAGCAAGAATGCCAGGGTTTTACCTGATCCCGTCGGACTAAGCAAAACCATATCTTTGGTTGTACCGGCATCGAGCACAGCCTGCTGCATTTCATTCAACGCCTCGATACCTGTATTCGATAAGGCACGGGCTACAATCTCATTTTGTGTCATTTGTATTCTTTATAAAATTCGGCAACCGATTCAATCCCTTTATAGAAAAAGTCCAACATGCAACTCTCGTTAGGAGAATGAATAGCGTTCTGTTCGAGCCCGAAGCCCATCAGGACGGTCTTTATACCTAACACCTGCTCGAAAGTGGAGATAATAGGAATACTTCCTCCACGGCGTACAGCCAGCGGCTTCTTTCCGAAAGCAACCGTACAAGCTCTCTCCGCTGCCTGGTAAGCAGGTAGGTCGATCGGACAAACATAACCCTGTCCACCGTGTTTCGGTGTGACTTTTACCTTAACACAAGCAGGAGCCACTTGGTTTATATAATCTTCGAACAGCTGAGATATTTTCGTATGATCCTGATGCGGAACCAACCGGCAGGAAACTTTAGCATAGGCTTTCGATGGCAACACGGTCTTGCTTCCTTCTTCCGTATAACCGCCCCAGATACCACAGATGTCGAATGACGGACGGCAACTGTTCCTTTCCAACGTCGAATATCCTTTTTCACCGAACAGGGCATCCACACCGATCGCGGCTTTATATTTTTCTTCATTGAACGGGATCTGTGCAATCATCTCCCGTTCTGCCGGAGAAACTTCTTCTACATCATCATAAAATCCGGGGATCGTGATACGTCCGTCGGCATCGATTATATCTGCCATCAATTTGCATAAAACATTGATCGGGTTAGCTACTGCCCCACCGAAATGACCGGAATGCAAATCACGATTAGGACCTGTCACTTCGATTTCCCAATATGCCAGGCCACGCAGGCCAGTTGTCAATGAAGGTGTTTCGGCACTGACCATGCTGGTATCGGATACCAGGATCACATCTGCTTTCAACAATTCCTTATGTTCGCGGCAAAAGGTTTCCAAGCTGGGAGAACCGATCTCTTCTTCTCCTTCAAAGATAAACTTCACATTACATTTCAATAAATCGAGTTTCAACGCTGTCTCAAAACCTTTCACCTGCATCATCGACTGGCCTTTATCATCATCGGCCCCACGTGCCCAGATACGACCATCGCGTATTTCCGGTTCGAACGGCTGGCTTTTCCACAACTCCAACGGTTCGGCAGGCATTACATCGTAATGAGCATAAACAAGTACGGTCGGAGCATCCGGTGAAATAATCTTTTCACCATAAACCACCGGATTTCCTTCTGTCGGCATAACTACCGCTTTGTCCGCACCGGAAGACAACAACAACTCTGTCCAACGTTCGGCACAGGCTTTCATATCCGGTTTATGTTCGTGTTTTGCACTGATTGACGGAATACGGATCAAGCTGAACAGCTCTTCCAGGAAACGATCTTTATTGGATTCTATATACGATTTTACTGTCATAAAACTGGAAATTTAATTTTAAATTTAACGTTTTTATTTAGGGTTACAAGTTTACGAATAAATTACTTAAATCCATCTTTTATTCTCCTATAAAATATAGTAAGATGTTAATGTCACGTCAGTTTTGTATATCGATGAAGATTTCTTTTATTATCTTTAAAGCCTTTATTGCCGAAGGGAAACCTATATACAGAATACTTTAAATAACTGCTGCACAACCGTTCCTTTGCTGTTTCTCGCATTCAGTTTCCCCTAGAGACGAAGACGAAGCAGACTGTCAGGTCCCAAAGCCGTCAGTACACAATAAACCTGCAATTCACATGTCCGAAGGTCAAGTCCGCTACAGGTACAAATTATACTCACCAGGCGTCATCTCTTCTATGTTTTATGAATAAATCGTAAAAGCGGCATAAGAAAAGGTTTTTCCATGAAAGGTTCAATAATGCATTCCATACCCTCTGCTGAAAGTCCGTACCGGCAAAATACTCAGAAAGTGAGAAAATATCTACATGTATGTAGATTTTTACACACATTCATTTTACACTATATTCCTCTACACATTATTTCTCAATGTCTTGAACTATCTGGCACAATTATTGTATTTATTTTAGTTCAGGAGTTGTCCTCGACATTGAGAATAAAGTTTATATTATGTTTCTGACAATTTCTTCGGAACTTATTATCAGCAGGAGTTTACATTTGATAAAAATGGAAATGGAATGGAAATATATACAGACTATACACCAGGAAAAGTTGATTCAAAAAGCTATAACTTTAGCTGGTATTTTGTAGATGGATATTTTAAAGATATTTGTATTGAATATTCTCCGAATAACCGAATATTTTTTAATAATTTCATAGCTGACTATTATTTATTATCTGGTTATTTGGATGGAATATACACCGAATTTATTCCTTATGATCTTCCATAACAATTCATTTTTCTAAACTTCACTATCAATAGTTCGTTAATATTCAATTAATATATATGTAGCAATTGCTGCAAATTTATCCCCCTTTTCCCATAACCTTCGGTTCTCAAGAGCGCCATCTACAAATATTGATTTAGAGGAATAAGCTTCCACTACCACAACTTCAAGCATAAAGTTCTTATATATTTGTTTATCTTCGTACTGGATTTTATCAGAGTGCAAGTTATGATCTCTAGATATTGGCAAAGCTATGTGTGATCCAATACTAATTTATCTGTTAAAAGCATTGCTTCCGAGATAAATTTTGAAGATTCGTCATATATGTACCGCTTCTTCCAGAGACATACCGGATCGTCACCGACAGAATACCGGAACATTTGCTTAAAATAATATTCACGAAATAAAACCAATAAAAATGGAAACAGAATTAATTTTCGCAACAAGAGAAGACTTTCAGATATGGTTAAAGAATTACGGCCAGACAAGTGAAGGAGTGTGGTTAATATTCGGGAAAACCAAAACATTAAAAACATTATCCGCAGAAGAAGCATTAGAAGAAGCATTGTGTTTCGGTTGGATCGACGGACTGATTAATTCTATCGACGAGCACAAATACAAAAAGTATTTTTCCCAAAGAAGAAAAGGTAGTAAATGGTCAGAAAAGAATAAAAAGATTGTGGAAAAGCTTATCAAAGAAGGAAGAATGACCGAATTTGGAATGCAAGCTATCGAATATGCGAAAAGAAGCGGAGAATGGGAAAAGGTACGGAACAGAAATGTTACAGATGCTCAAAAGTCTGAGTTCGAATCCCTGATAAAAAACTACTATCTGGCTTATACTAATTATCTTACGACAGCAAAGTCGACTCAAAATAATTTTGTAGGTTTCTACTTTGAAGCAAAAAGAGAAGACACCCGCCTGAAAAGATTAGAGAAAATAATCGGGTTACTCGAACAAAATAAAAAGTTAATGTAAAAAAGATATTCTTTCCATGTTATAATATGAGACTTCTTCCATTCACCGTTCACCATGCATAGCATAACAACCTGAAAAAACAAGATATAAACCAATCATTTATCAGGTGAATGGTTACTCAAAAAGGTGAATGGTTTATACAAACCCTTCACCCGCATCTTTTTTAGATCACTTATTATTATGACTTAGATTATCGATCACTAAGCGAAAAGTCCAGACTGATTAAGTCAAACATTATAGTTTATTCATTTAACGACCAAGGTCGATAAGCTTATCCACCTTCATCGTTAAGCTCAACGACCTTGGTCGCAAAGCTTAACGATGAAGGTTCAAGGATTTATAAGTAATAGCCCAAGAGCTAGTTTGTAGTAGGTTTGATGATAATAGAATTACTTTTTCACCAGATTAATCATCCATTTTACCATCTCCGGATCATAATGAGAAAAGAACAAACTCTTCTTCTCATCGAGCGTGACAATAGCCTGCATATCTTCTTCTGATAAGGAGAAATCAAACACTTCCATATTCTCAATCATACGCTCCTTATGAGTAGATTTCGGAATAAGGATTACATCCCGTTGGATCAGATAGCGTAAAGCAACCTGTGCAACCGACTTTCCATACTTTTCACCAATTGTTTTCAATAGTTCATTTGTAAAGAAGTTATTTTTACCCTCTGCAAACGGTCCCCATGACATGACCCGTGTTCCATATTCCTCCATAATCCTCTGGGGTTCTATTTGCTGATTGAAGACATGTGTTTCCACCTGGTTGACTGCAGGTTTTATCTCACAGAACTCTGCCAGGTCGACAAAACGGTCGGGATAAAAGTTACTCACTCCGACAGCACGTGTCTTACCTGCCTTATAAGCCTCTTCCATAGCACGGTAAGTACCGTAATAATCACCAAAAGGTTGGTGTATCAGAAGTAGATCGACATAATCACTCTGCAGTTTACGCAAAGACTCATCGATAGATGCTTTTGCCTTTTCATATCCGGCATTGGAAATCCAAACCTTGGTGGTAATAAACAATTCGTTCCGCGGAATACCACTTTTGCTGATTGCACTCCCTACCCCTTCTTCATTAAAATAGGCTTGTGCCGTGTCGATAGAGCGATAACCTACGCTCAAAGCATCCAATACACAACGTTCACATTCTTCTGGTGTCACCTGATAAACGCCATAACCTAAAATCGGCATTTCAATGCCATTATTCAATTTTACTGTTTCCATAATCTTTTTAATTATCAATTATTTTCATCTGAGACAAAGCTACTAAATTATATCTATTTATTATCCAAATTCATCACCTGTCCGATCACCGGAACAATCAGCTCCAAAGAGTTTTCTTTTGCCATCTCAATTTCGTTTTTCAACGGTTCGTCCCAACGGTGTCTGGCTAATGCGTATTTGGAATGATGGACAGTCACGACCTTACGGGCTTTCAAATCTTTGGCTGCCTGTCCCAAATACTGAGGCATAATATGGATATTACGCCATTCCTCATTGTACTGTCCGTTTTCCAGAATAGCCAGATCGATATCCGGATACCGGTTGCCTATTTCTTCAAAATGAGTATCGTAACCGCTGTCACCTCCCATATAGACTTTATACGAAGGAGTTTCCAGAAGAAAAGAAGCCCACAAAGTCTTATTCGATGTCAGTCCGCGACCGGAAAAATGACGGGCTGGCAGGCAACGGACCGTAAAGTTCTCATCCGGCGACGCACTTTCATACCAGTCCAGTTCAATAATATTCCTCTTATCGAATCCCCAATATTCAAAATGTTCACCCACACCTAAAGGACAGATTACTTTACGGATACGATCTTTCAGCCGGATTACCGTCTGATAATCCAAATGATCCCAATGGTCATGACTAATAACCAGATAATCGATATCCGGCATATCTTCCGGTTTATATATATCCGTTCCTTTAAAAGGCTTATTGACAAAGGAAACCGGAGAAGCCATACAAAACACCGGATCGACTAAAATTCGTTTACCGGATAATTGAAGCAGATAGGAAGAATGGCCGAACCAGACCATTACATTCGAATCGTCCGCCAAGTTTTTCAGATCAGATTTGATCGCCGGAACCGGAACATCCGGATTCAGTCCGTCAGGCTTTAAGAACAAATAATCCCACATGCTGTGTAAAAGACCTTTATCGGAAGTCATTAACGTCGTCGGATGTATATTCTGAAACTCTCCATCTTTATATTGGGGCGAACGCTTTATCCTTTCCAGTCGCTCCCCCTGCGGCAGACGTCCGAAAGCCGGTCGATTGATAAAGGCGACCACTGCCACTCCCAAAACGATCACTATACCTATTATAAGTCCTGCTACCATATATCCTCTTTTTTTTATTTTCATATCAACTCATTTTATATAAAACAAAAGTACATCCCTTTTTTCAGAAGTATGGTATATGGATTACTGATATTTTTACCTTTATCACTGTTCTTATTTGTTGATTTTCGCTTATCTTTGTTAAATATTAAACCTTGAATCAAATTAAATAAGGAATCATGAAAGAATTTGAAGCAGCACTAGTCAGCGAAGGAAAGAGTGAAAGAATACCGGAAGAGTACAATTTCTTTGGTAAAGTGATCGGTGAATGGGATCTTGATTGGAACGACCACCTCAACACACCTACTCCCAGACGCGTAAAAGGAGAATGGATCTTTTCATGGGTACTCGACGGAATGGCAGTACAAGATGTCTTTATTGTTCCGTCGCGAACAGAAAGATTGATCGATATCCAACCGGACGCAGCTTACGGGACTACTCTCAGGTTATTTAATCCGGAAAAATGTATTTGGGAAATCTTCTACGGATGCCCGGAAGAATGTGCCCGGCTGGAAGCCCGGAAAGAAGGGGACGAAATTGTCCTGACGGAGATAACTTCGCAAGGTATGAAATGGATATTCTCTGATATTACAGACAATTCTTTTACCTGGCGAAGTACTGCCATCAACGAAGACGGGGAATGGATCACTTTAGCTAAAGTTTTCGCTACCCGTAAAAAGAAATAAAACTTAATTCTGCATCCGATACTCATTCGGAGAAGTTCCCACACACTTTTTAAACAAACGGGTAAAGTGTTGCGGATACTTAAAGCCTAATTCATAAGCGATCTCACTGATGGAACGGCTGGTATCGAGCACTTTCTCTTTTGCCATATCGATAAGATATAGCTGGATTTGCTCCTGCGCAGATTTACCCGTTTCCTTTTTTATCAGATCACCCAGATAATTTGCCGAAAGATGTAACTGGTCGGCACAATACTGAACGGATGGCAGTCCGATATTCTGCGGTTTATCCGACTGGAAATAGTCGTTCATAATCTTCTCGAACTTTGCCAGTGTATCCTTATTCGCATTTTCACGGGTAATAAACTGACGGTCGTAAAAACGGACGCAATAGTTTAATAGCAGTTCGATATTCGAAACGATCAGCATTTTACTATGCTTATCTATTCCATGATGTAGTTCCAGTTCTATATTTTTCAGGCAATCGATTACTATCTGCCGTTCCTGTTCCGAAAGATGAAGTGCCTCATATACTTCATAAGAAAAGAAACGGTAATTCTTAATGTTACGGCCGAGAGAAGTACCACGGATCAAATCAGGATGGAAAAGCAGCGCCCATCCTTTCGGCTGGATATATTCACCTTTCCGGGCAACACCTACCACTTGCCCTGGAGCTGTGAAAACCATCGTACCCTCTTGATAGTCATAATAATTACGTCCGTATTGCAGGTCACCGCATTTCACATCCTTCAAAAAGACTGAGTAAAAGCCATATCTTATACGTGCACTCTCTACCTGTAGTTCGCATTTAGAAAAGTCGACAATACTGATCAGCGGATGTAGTGTTTCCAGTCCCATCCGGTCATTATACTGATAAATGTGATCCATTTCTCTAATTTCCATCATATGCTTTCTGTTTTGTTTTCACAAAGTTAGATGTTTTTTGCTTCATTTTTTCATCTGTCACGGCAAATCAGTAATAATGGTATATATAACTGTAATATGTGTAATTGTTAACGGGAAAAACAAGAATAATTTTGCATCAGTAATAATCAACAAAATATTCAGAGAAGTATATGTTAAGAAAAATCAGACTAACTGTCGCCGTCATTTTCTTTACCCTGATCACCTTGTTGTTCCTCGACTTCACGGGGACAATACATCAGTGGTTCGGTTGGATGGCGAAGATACAATTCCTTCCGGCATTGCTGGCGGTGAATATAGGAATAGTGATAGGGCTTGTTGTCCTGACATTACTGTTCGGACGGATCTACTGTTCGATTATTTGTCCGCTGGGGGTATTTCAGGATGTTGTTTCATGGATAGCCGGAAAACAAAAGAAGAGCCGTTTTTCGTATTCACCGTCGGTTAGCTGGTTGCGTTATGGGATACTTGCTATGTTTATACTTGCGATGATTGGAGGTTTCGGTTCGCTATTGGCTTTGCTGGCTCCATACAGTGCCTATGGGCGGATCGCCTCCAACCTGTTCGCACCTTTCTATCAATGGGCAAACAATGGACTCGCCTATCTCGCCGAACGGATGGATAGCTATGCTTTTTATACGGTAGATGTTTGGATGAAAGGAATAGCCACTTTCACTATAGCCATCATAACATTTATCGTACTGGCTATATTGGCGTGGCGTAACGGACGAACTTACTGCAATACCATTTGTCCTGTAGGAACCATTCTCGGCTTCCTTGCCCGGTATTCTTACTTCAAACCGGTTATCGATACCGAAAAATGTAACGGTTGCGGATTATGTGCCCGGAATTGTAAGGCTGCATGCATCGATACCCAAGAACACCGGATCGATTACAGCCGTTGTGTAACTTGTATGGATTGTATCGGAAAATGTCGCCGGAATGCCCTGAAATATGTACCGGGACAATCGCTGCCTAAGAAACCCTCTGCTTCACGCCGTCACTTTTTATCGGCAGCTACCCTGTTTGCCGTATCAGCCACATTGAAGGCGCAAGTCAAACCCGAAAAGAATGTAGATGGCGGTTTAGCTCCGATCGAAGACAAACAAAAGCCGGAACGCCGCACTCCTATCACACCTCCCGGATCATTAAGCGCACGAAACTTCACCGGTCATTGTACTGCCTGCCAATTATGTGTATCCGTTTGTACCAACCAGGTACTGCGTCCATCCGGTAACCTTATGACCCTGATGCAACCGGAAATGTCCTATGAACTCGGTTATTGTCGGCCGGAATGTACCAAATGTGCAGACGTATGTCCTACCAGCGCCATACAGCCGATCAGCGTAGCCGACAAATCAGCTATTCAGATCGGACATGCCGTATGGATCAAAGACCTTTGCGTAGTCAATACCGACGGTGTCGATTGCGGGAACTGTGCCCGCCATTGTCCGACAGCAGCTATACAGATGGTTCCCAAAGATCCCGAAGCACTCGACTCGCCGAAAATACCGGTTATCAATACCGAACGTTGTATCGGTTGCGGGGCCTGCGAACATCTTTGTCCCTCCCGTCCGCTGAGTGCCATCTATGTGGAAGGACACGAAATGCACCGGACCATTTAATATACCCGAAAATCATCAAAACAAAACATCATGGAAGAAAATAACAAAAAGAATATAGACCGACGAAGATTCCTGAAAGTATTAGGCGGCAGTACGCTGGCATCGACAGCCTCACTTTATAGTTGCAAACCGGACAGAAACGCTTCCTTCCGGGGAAACGGTTCCGGGGATATTCCTGCCGAAATGACCTACCGCACCACGCCCACGACAGGTGATAAAGTATCCTTGTTAGGATATGGCTGTATGCGTTGGCCGACAGTTTCCAACAGCAGTGCAAGGGACAGCAGCGACGAGATCGACCAGGAAATGGTCAATCGTCTGGTCGACTACGCCATTGCACATGGTATCAACTATTTCGACACATCGCCTGCATACTGTAAAGGACGTTCGGAGCATGCCACAGGTATCGCTCTCAGCCGTTATCCGCGTGATACCTATTATATTGCCACCAAATTATCCAACTTCGCGCCCCAGACATGGAGCCGTGAAAACTCGATGGCTATGTATCGTAACTCAATGAAAGAGCTGCAAGTCGACTATATCGACTATTACCTGTTGCACGGTATCGGTATGGGAAACGGCATGGAGGATTTCGAAGGACGTTATATAAATAACGGTATGCTCGATTTTCTGCTTGAAGAACGAAAAGCAGGCCGCATCCGCAACCTGGGTTTCTCTTATCATGGAGATATCAAAGTCTTCGACTACCTCCTCTCCCGTCAGGACGAAATTAAATGGGACTTTGTCCAGATACAGCTCAACTATGTTGACTGGAAACATGCAAAAGAGGTCAACACCCGGAATACCGATGCTGAATATCTATACGGCGAATTACAGAAACGGAACATCCCCGCCATCATCATGGAGCCGTTACTGGGAGGCCGTCTCTCGAACGTACACGACCATATTGCAGCGAAACTGAAACAGCGCAGTCCCGAGTCGAGTGTCGCATCATGGGCTTTCCGTTTCGCCGGAACATTCCCGGGTGTATTGACTGTGTTAAGCGGAATGACTTATATGGAACATCTGCAGGATAACCTCCGTACCTATTCCCCGCTGGAACCGCTGACGGATAACGATCTGGCTTTTCTGGAAGAGACTGCCGTACAAATGCTCCGTTATCCTACTATCCCCTGCAATGACTGCAAATATTGTATGCCTTGTCCGTATGGTTTGGATATACCGGAAATCCTCTTGCATTACAACCGTTGTATCAATGCCGGAAATATTCCGGAAAGCCGACAGGATGAAAATTATGCGAAAGCGCGTCGTGCTTTCCTTGTCGGATACGACCGTAGTGTTCCCCGGTTACGCCAGGCTAATCATTGTGTCGGCTGTAACCAGTGCAATCCGCATTGTCCGCAAAACATCGATATTCCGAAAGAGTTGTTACGTATAGATAAATATACGGAACAGTTGAAACAAAACTTATTATAGCAACCGGATATATGAGCTAAAAAGAAAAACAATTTGAACGAATAAAGAACAGAGTATTGTCTTAAAACTGCTACTTTTGTCCAATAAAGATTATATATATGAAAGTGTTACTTATTAATGGAAGTCCCCGGAAAGAGGGGAATACATTTCTGGCTTTGTCAGAAGTGGCAACAGCTTTGGAACAAAATGGCGTCGAAACCCGTATCATCCAACTCGGCAATAAAGCCGTACAAGGTTGCATTGCCTGTAACAAGTGGAACATCATACACGGCCGCTTGCCCGGCGAGGCTGTACAGGATGCCGAAGGTTTACAAATCATGCGGACACTCGGTAAGAATATGGCCTGGTTACTGAAAAACATAAAAGCCGGGGCACAGCCATTGCCGGAAACTGAAGAGCGGCAAATAACGAACTTTATCAGATAATATTATCTGTTTTTCCTATACAGGGCAGATAATGAGCTATTATCTCAAATCTCCTTATACATGCGTAAATATTGTATAGGAGTCTGTCCTGTATATTTCCTAAAATCTTTAATAAAATGGTTCGTATCGCTATACCCATTATTGACTGCAATGTCAGTCAAATCCTCTTTTTTTCAAGAAGGGAAACATAAGCATTGATAAAACGCTGTAACGATATATATGTTTTCGGTGTTATACCTAACTTCTCCGAGAAGTTACGTTCTAACCATTTATAGTTTACTCCCAGTTCCCTGTTCAGCCTTTCAATAGAAACTGCACCTCTTTGTTTCCCATTGATATCTGCTTCTTTATTCATCTCTTTTATCAGTCCTGCACTATCATCGAATACAGCCTGCAAATTCCAGAACGGTCTGCCTCCAAGCTCCTTTGCATTTAATCGGCATATAGAATTCTACCTCACTATCCAAATCAGACAAAAAGGCGAGCATAGGAGTTTCGTCATTATATGCCAAAGATTCAGACATATTACTACAAGGAAATCTTTCTTCATTAAGAAAACAACTGATAAAAAATAAATTAACGAAGATTGCCAAAGAATTGATAATCTAGCACATAATCACAAAATCAGCCAGATTGTTATGCATTAAACAATCTGGCTGATTTAATTAACAAACAATAGAAACTATAATTCGCCTATTTCTTCAACCGACAATCCGGTACATTGGGCAATTGTTTCAATATTAATTCCCTGCTTTTTAAAATTGGCAGCAATAAGACGTTGTTCTTCTGCCTTACCTTCGACTTTGCCTTTCTCCATACCGTCGTCAAAACTAGTATCGAGTGCAGCAGAAAGGTCACGTTCGACGGAGAGGCTCAGTTCATATTCCAGTCGTTGATCGGGAGTCATACGCTCTACCTCCACGATACTTTTCAGTTTACGGAATATCTGATTGTTCAGTTCTTCGGGTAATCGTTCCATGATCTCGATATTATTTAATACATATAACCACTTCTTATAAAGCGTATCACACTCATGCAAAGGTAATACAAATTTCGGCATTTCAAGATAGATTTCATTAAGCGTTTCGCTGAAAGGAATCTTCAGTTCACGATCCATACGCACAATATCCCAACGGTATTTCTCCGGACGCGACGGTTCCATGATATAGTTCAGTACGCAAATGACATATACTTTACTGATATGATAGTTCCATCGTTTACGAATCCTTTCATCCGTTTCCTTTTCCAACTTCTCTTTTACAATCATGGATTGTTGCTGGATAGCAAAGGATGCATAATACAGTACTCTGTCGGAGAAGTATTTCTGACGGCTTTTTTGCATTTCGACAATGAAAACTTCTCCGCTTTCATTCTCGCAAAAAATATCGAACACGGCACGCCGTTGGTCCTGTTTCAAACCAAGCATCTCTACATTACGAAAGGTGATGTCTACGATTACTTCCTGTTGAATGACTTCATTAAGGAAACTGATGATAAGATCTTTACTTACTTCACTGCCGAAAATCTTTTTCCAGCCGTAATCCGAGAAAGGATTGATAAATTTGTTCATAGCTAATGGTTTAATATATCCGTTAATAAATATGGGCAAATATAGATAATTATTTTATAGATTGGTTATAGGTATGTAACTATTTTTATAAGTTTTAATCTGATCCGCCCTTATTTGCTCATCGAACCATCCTGTTGTTTTCTATACTCCGTCGGGGTACAATTATATTTCTTTGAGAATGCCCGATAAAAGGTAGAGCGGTTGGTGAAGCCGGATTGAAAGACTATTTCATCGATGGTCAGTTTTGTTTTTATAAGCAAATCGGCAGCTTTCAGTAACCGACAGTTATTGATCAGTTCGGCAAGAGTGATCTCTTCAATCTCTTCCAGCTTACGGTAAAAGGTACGAAGACCTATGTTCATTTTCTCAGCGATCAATTGGGCAGACAGATCTTTGTTTCTTAGATTTTTATTAATGATCTTCAATATATCATTAATAAATTTCTTATGCTCTTTATGGGATAGCTTTCCGTTCTCTAACGTGTATGAACTTAATGGAGACGAAAAGTATTCACGGAGACTTTCTTTTCTCTCCAGCAGGCGTTGTACGGAAGATTTCAGAAAATCCACATTAAACGGCTTGGTTATATAAAGTTCTGCTCCGGCATTCAGCCCTGCAGTCTGCCCTTCAATATCCTGTCGAGCCGATAACAGGATAAAAGGGATATGAGCAGTTGTTTCATCCTCTTTTACCTGCCGCGAAAAGGTCAGGCCATCTGTTCCCTGCATAATCACGTCACAAATGATAAGGTCGGGGTGTATATCTTTTAATATTTCAGAGGCCTCAATAGGACCTGTAGCTGTCAATACATTATAATCGTCCCTGAATATATCGAAGATAAGCCAGCGGATTTCTATTTCATCATCCACGACAAGCAGTGTCGGTTTCGATGTGTCGATAGGACTTTCAGGGATTTGCCAAACAGGTGTACGTTCCGGATTATAATCAGGCAACGATACAGCCGTCTCCTCGCTCGATCCGGCAAGAGAAGCTTCGAGGTAAGGCAGCTTGATCCTGAAATGTGTCCATTCATCCGGGATACTCTCTACTTCAATCGTTCCGCCGAGCAAATGCACCATATTGTAAGAGATTGCCAGACCTAACCCGTTACGCGACCAGAACGAAGTATTGTCGCTTTGTTCAATGTTTTGCAAAATGCGGTATCTGTCAAACAGAGTAGGAATATCTTTTGCTGCTATCCCCTTTCCGGTATTGGAGACAGTGATATACAAATTATTAGAATCGATTCCGATCCTGACAATTACTTTCTTCTCGTTTTCCGCATATTTGAATGCATTGGATAAAAGATTGAGAAGGATGGTGACAATAAAATCCTTGTCGGAGTTCCATTGAATAAAAAGGGATATCTCTTTTTCAAATCTTACAGCATGCGATTCCGCCATATCGGTGAATGAATCTGCCAGTTTATTGGCTAAAGCGGTTATATCGACAGGTATTATTACGGGTTTCTTATAACCCGACTCGATCCGGTTGAATTCGATCAGATCATGTATCAGCGAATTCAGCCTCTCGGCATTCTGCTTAATGATGGAAGTGTATTTTCGGGCGGATTCACTCAAGTTCTTCTGCTCCATCAAACGGTTGCAAGGGCCGTAGATAAGCGTAAGCGGCGTACAGAACTCATGGGATATATTTGTGAAGAACTGGAGCTTGGACTCGTATATTTCCTCTTTATGCTTCTGTTCCATCTTCTGCAGACGATCCGCTTTTTTCTTTCTATTGTAAACGATCCATATCCGGGTGACAAGCCCTGTCACAACCAGTAATAGTAAAAAATAAATGCATCGGGCCCAGAATGAAACATACCACGGAGGTAAAACTTCGATATTTAGTTTATAGATATAACTTTCTTTTCCCAATACTTTATTGTAGTACTTTATATACAATGTATAATTCCCCGGGTGAAGGTCAGCGAAAGTGATTATATCGGAACTTCCGTTGGAAGTCCATTCCTTTTCACCGCTATCCAACTTATAATAATAGGAATAACCATTACCGTTCAGATAGTCGGTCGCAGAGAAAGAGAGCGAAAAGAAATTCTCGTCATGCGATAGTTTCAGAATCGTCTTTTTTCCCTTCTGCGACATAAATTCCTCAACAGGGTACTGCCTATCCCGTATAGTGATCGTCCTGAAATAGACTGGCGGCATATAGTGTTGCCCTTCATCATAATAATTGCGACGGATAGTAACAAAGCCATTGGTTCCTCCGAAGAAAAGCGTCCCGTCATTTTCGTTTTTGAAAGAGGAACCTTCATTAAATTCAAGTATCGAAAGACCGTCATGATGATCGTAAGTGCGGAACAATTCCTGGTCTGTATTATACAAGATCAGCCCCCGGTTGGTACTTAACCAATAACCGGCAATGGTATCAGGAAGAATACTATAAATGCTGTTGGTTGGGTATTTGTTGATCTCATTCAATAATTTATAATCGTCCGGACCATACTTTACCAACCCGAAATTGGTTCCGACCAGATAGTTTCCGTGATAATCTTTCTGTATAACATTGGTTTCATTGATCGTATTTCCTTTAAAACGGATATTTTCCCAGGTAGATGTAGCGATATTCAGCCGGAAGAAGCCTTCTCCCTTATTCATGCACCATAAAATAGAATCGTTTTCCGGATAGATATATTGAAAACGATTGGTAAACTCGTCATCTTCCCTGACTGTGAATTGTTTTACAACAGTTACTAAAGGATAGCTGTTCCGCCATTCGAGTGTCGCCTGTATGATCCCCATGCCAAGCGTAGATATCCACAGCAGAGAGTCGCGTTCATATATATCGGATATGAATTCTACATTTCTATTCCCATATAGCACAGGAATAGGAATGATACGTTTTTCTATCCGATTAAAATAGCTGAGTCCGTGTTCACTTCCGATCCAGAGGTTATCCTGTCGACTGGATGAAAAAGAAAGGATCGTATTATCCCGTAACCCACTATTTGAAGTAGAGATCAGTTCCATACGGTGATCTTCCACCTTTTTATCCGGTTGAAAATCAAAAACACGAAGAATGCCGTCTCCCCGGCTACCCAACCATAAAGTATTCTCTTTGTCTACGAACAAAGCATTTATAGGTTGGCGCAATTTTAACGGAAGATCATTCAGGAGGACGGACCGGATGGAATACAGGTCTTCCGAACAGGTAAACACACCGTGTCCTGAAGTTCCTACCCAAATCATATCCTGATAATTATCCTTACGCAGACAGTTGATTCCGCCGGTAATCTCCAATGTATCGAAATGATAACCATATTCACCTTTCCTAAGCAAGGATAGCCCTTTCGTCTTAAAACCAATGAAATAGTCGTCATGGAATTTCAGAAGGGATGTGATGTTGTCTTTTCCGGCAAGATAATCCTTTAAATGATATATAGGAAATGCTTTACAACTGGATGTATCGAATTCATACAACGTATATGTGTTATCCACGAAATACGAAAGGTTATCTTCGTTCGCACAATAGACGATACCGGCGGAATGCTTATAACCTGGCAAAGGGAAAAGGTTCGCATTACCCTGCTCGTCTATCTGAATGGAAAAACAAATGTTGTCGCCGTTCTTTCGGAAAATCCACAATCGATCGGAATCATCGATAAAGAAATCGGCTATATCGTTTGCTGCCAGATCGGGTATGAACTTTTGCTCAAACTGTTCCTGATCTTTAAGCGTATAATAAATGCTATTGTTACCCTGTACCAGGAAGATATTTCCCCGACTGTCTTTATCGAGGAAAGCTATCCGGTTAAACATATCGAACGACTGGGTGACAGAGGTTTTCAAGTCTATCTTATATAGTCCGTGATAAGTCTGAAGCCAGACCTTCCCACCGGTCTGCTCTATCTTCTCAATCCGGCTACCGGCAAAATATTTCTCGCCGTCCCCGGGGCTGTACTTCATAATACGTTTTCCATCATAGATATCTACCCCACGGCTCGTACCTATCCACATAAAACCTTTTTCGTCCTGATAGAATGAAAAGATGTTACTGCTGGAAAGGTTTTCTGCGTTATTTATTTTCCGCAGGTTGAAACCCTTCACCGACGGAGCGATCAGTAAAAGGGCCGATAAGAAAAGAAAACAATAGAAAGTTCTCTTCCTAATAGCTATATCGAAGAATGAAAACATAGACAAATATAGTCTTATTTCCTGTCTCCGCTATGTCTGACAGTGACAAATGTATCTCTCTCCATGACACGCCGATCAGATCTCCTATTATCTCTTCTCCGTATAGAAAGCACTTGATTAGTTTTGCGACATCAATCATAAACATATCATCATGAAAGGTACTTTAATTCTTATTCTTTTAGTGTTCAGCTTCCATTCCGTTATGGCTGTTTCTCCCCGGATAAAAGGGATGATCCGGGATAAAAGCACAGGCAATCCGATCGAATTTGCGGATGTCATAGTATTAAAGAAAGGGGAAACGGCAGCTGTTTCCAGTACGCTATCCGGAACAGACGGATCTTTCCTGATAACGGATATTAACGACGGGGAATATTCATTATTGGTCAGGTTGATCGGATATGATGTCTATACCCGTGAAACGATTACGCTTCACCCCTCCCAGCCCATATTGGACCTGGGTATTGTCGAATTGCAACCACTGGAAGTCGGATTATCCGAAGTCGTAGTGGAAGGTACGAAAAGGCAGATCATCTATAAACTGGATAAAAAGATCATCGATGCATCCAACAACCTGATGGGAAGCGGCGGTACGGCTGTCGATATTCTTGAAAACACTCCTTCCATACGGGTTGATGTCAATGGTGACGTAACATTCAGAGGGAGTAGCGGCTTTAAAGTATATATCGATGGAAAGCCGAGCTTCTATTCTGGTACACAAGCATTGCAACAGATACCGGCCGGACAGATAGAAAATGTGGAAATCATCACTACCCCATCGGCACGTTATGATACGGATGGTGAAGTCGGCATGATCAACATCGTCACTAAAAAGCATAAACGCCAGGGTATTAACGGTATGGCGAATATGTATGGCAGTACAGCCCTTTCCAATGGAGTCGATTTCCTTATCTCCCAGCAATTGAATAAATTGCAATGGCATTTTGCCGGGCATTGGAACCTACCGATCCGGGAAAGCCACTTCGATCAGCAAAAAACAACTATTGTCGATGATGTAACAACAACATCCATCTCTCATGGTCCCAGAAAAGGGAAGAACTACCATTACGGATTGCGCGGAGGCATCGATTATTCTTTCTCTCCGAAAACATCCGTCAACGCAGAGTTGCAGGTCGTTTACGACAAATTCACCCGTGACGGCAACCTGGACTACACGGAAACCCGCAAAGACGCTACCGGCGAATCCGTCCCGCACAACTTCAACAGCCGCGATGAATTCGACCTGCATTCGACAGTCAATATCGGGAAAGCCGGATTTTCCCATAAGTTTAATGACGATGGACATGCACTTTCCGGCAGTTTCATGTTAGGATATGAAGGAAATCCTATGGAGTATTTCCAGAGCGACCTGTTTGATAAAAGTGACCAACGCCAACAGGGACATCGTGCCTGGGAGGATGAAATACGTTGGACGGTACGGGGTAATGTCGACTATAAATATCCTTACAGCAAGACCGGTCATCTGGAGAGCGGCTATCAGTATCATTCTTACCTGGAAGACGGCGATTACAGTATGCAGTTCTGGAACCCGGAGAAAAAGGAGTTTTACTGGCGCGAAGATATTTACAACACATTCTATTTTCAACGTGGTATCCATTCGGTTTATTTGATAGGCAGCGATAGTTATAAGGCATTCGATGCACAGGTCGGCGTCCGGGGCGAACATACGCACCAGGTATTACGCAGCTCCATCGAAGGAGCAAATCGAAAAGTGAACCGTTTCGAAGTTTTTCCTTCCGTACATATCGGATATACACTTCCCCACGAACAGAAACTGACATTTGCCTATTCGTACCGAACCAACCGTCCGGAACTCTTTTACATGGAGCCATATATCACGTATCGCGATTACTACACAGCCGAGATCGGAAATCCAGACATCCGGCCTGAATATATACATTCTTTTGAACTGAATTACAAAAAGAACTTCGGAGAACAGTTATTACAATCCAGCCTGTTTTACAGGTCGCGAAAAGATAAGATCGAACGCTTGCGTGTCCCGTATCAAGCCGGAGTGACCCTCGACTCTATGGCAAATGTCGGAAACGACCATGCACTGGGTATCGAATTAAACGGACAACTAACGATTAACAAATGGTGGAACCTGAATGTAAACGGAAACGTTTACTACTATAAGGTTGTGAACGATATTCAATCGGGTGGAAAGAAAGAGACCAGTACTAATTATGATATTACATTAAATAATATGTTCCGTGTATTTAAGAACACTCGCATCCAGTTGGACGGTAACTTCGCAGGTCCGTCGGTTACGACGCAGGGACGGTCGGACGCTTTCTGGTTCGTCAATCTGGCAATCCGTCAGCAACTCTTCAGTCCCAACCTGCAATCGACACTTTCTTTCCGGGATATATTCAACTCAGCCCGTTACAGAAGCGATATTACAACAGCAGACCTGCAATCCATTACACGCATACGACCGGATTATCCGGTTATAACTTTGTCTATCAGTTATACATTCAATAATTTCAAAAGAGGTTCACAAAACTCACGGGACAACCGGGATCTGTTTGAAGGAACCAATCATTAAAAGAGCTCTTAAGGATGTGCCAAATGTCCGTATAAGGGTACGAATGGTATAAAACCGTAAAAAGGGTAATCTTTCCCCTGATTTGGGTATAGAACAGGATGTATATTCCTCGTAATTTTGCATTATGAAAATATACATCTAAAAATAAAGCTTATGATACTCTGCGATTTTTTACTGGTTGTCCGGACACGGGGACCACTCAATACACCGGAAATCCATCGTTTCATGGATGAGATGAGCAATGAGGCACGGCGTATCACCTTCGAACTGAACGGTTCCTATCATAACCCCGACGAGATTCGGGCATTACTTTCGCGATTGTTCGGACATGAAGTCGATCCGACACTGCGTGTATTTCCTCCGTTCTACACTGATTTCGGGAAAAATATCCAGGTTGGTAAAAACGTTTTTATCAACGCCTGCTGTCACTTTCAGGATCACGGAGGTGTTACCATCGGTGATGATTGTCAAATCGGACACAACGTTGTGTTCGCTACCCTCAACCACGGCCTTACACCGGAAGACCGGAAGACAACCTATCCTGCTCCCATTGTACTTGGCAAAAATGTCTGGATCGGTTCGAATGCCACTATTTTACAAGGCGTAACCATTGGCGACAATGCCATCGTTGCAGCAGGAGCAGTCGTAACAAAAGACGTGGCTGCAAACACGATAGTTGGCGGCGTTCCGGCCAAGTTCATCCGGAACATTGAAATATAAAACGGAGCATCACATCTTCAAAAATATCTCAACAAAAATTTTCTAAAATAAATCATTCATTCCTTCATTCTTGATCTAACAAGCTGATTATTGATATTTTGTACATGAAGGAATTTTGACAACATGAAGAAAATAGATTTATTTTGGGCTGAAATCTTCATATTCCTACCTAAAATTTCTACCTGATTCAACTTTATATTCCAGATAGGGAGTAAGGTTTAAATAATAAGTCGCAAAGGGGTATCTAATTACTTATTATAATGAGAGTTACTATCTTTTCATTGTTTGTCGGTTGTCAAACGCTTGTTCAACAGTTGTGCTATAAGCGTTTGACAACTGACAAACAAGCGTTCGACAGATAACAAATAGGAAAAAGGAAAGGACAACCAGGCTAAGTCCCAGTTATCCTTGCACTAAAATAACATTAGCATACAAATAACCTTTCGGTGGATACTCCCTCTTTTTATCGTTTCGGAATCATCATTAGTGAATGAAAAAACGACAATTCAAAAGACATTCCTTCATCCTGATAAACATCCTTCATCTATATAAACTACATAATCAAACAGTTAACACAACAACATGAAGGAATGAAGGATTTATTTTGAAAACTTTTTTATTGTATCACTAAACCGAAATAGCCACCTTCACAACCCCATCCAAACGATTTTCAAAGACACGATAAGCCTCTTCAATCTCGTTCAACGGAAATTTGTGAGTAATAAGCGGAGTGGTGTCTATCTTACCTTGTTCGATCAATTCGAGAATCTCGGCACAATCACAACCGTCCACGCCCCCAGTTTTAAAGGTCAGGTTCTTTCCATACATATCCGGTAAAGGAAGAAGCTGGGGTTTATCATAGAGGGCAACAACGGTGACAATCGCATTGGGTCGGGCACAATCCCACGCCAAACGGAAAGTATCTTCGCTACCCGCTACCTCCAGGACTACATCTGCACCGCCGTGATCGCTGTTACGAAGTACGAAATCCTTACAGTTTTCGGGTTCCGTCACCAGCACATCCGGGTAATGTTCACGGACAAACCGGATTCTTTCAAGGGACTTTTCACAGACAATGATACGTCGTGGCATCTTCAGCATGACACAAAGCAATGTACAGATACCGGTAGGACCGGCACCAATGATAAGTACTGTATCATCATTGGAAATCTCCGAAATGCGGGCTGCCCAAAAACCTGTAGCCAACACATCACCAACAAATAGAGCTTGCTCGTCGCTAACCGTCTCCGGAATACGGTTTAATCCACTGTCGGCATAAGGAACCCTGACATATTCTGCCTGACCGCCGTCTATACGACATCCTAAAGCCCAACCGCCATTGGGATCTGTGCAGTTGTTGACATACCCATGTTTGCAGAAGAAGCATTCCCCACAGAATGTCTCTACATTTACGGTTACCCTGTCCCCCGGTTTGACGGAAATAACATCAGGACCTACCTGCTCCACAATACCGACCATCTCATGCCCTACTGTTATTCCGGGTACGGCACGTGGTACACTACCATGTTTAATATGCAGGTCACTTGTACAGATACTACCCAGCGTCACACGCACGATAGCATCACGTGAATCTTTTATTTCCGGTTCCGGCTTCTCGCACAGTTCGAATTTACCATGTTCAATATATGTATATGCAAGCATAATCTCTTTCTGTTAATTAATTGATTTTACAAAGATAGAGAAATCAAAAACAGGCATAACAATCCATACAACTATTTTATTTTTAACCCGGGGATCAACGGAGTAGTGTCGATCAGTTCCAGATGTTTTACCATATCGAGCGTTCCCTGTTTGTATTTTTGGAAATGAGGAGTATTGATGTGGCTTTTATAGGCAGTTTCATCCGCATAGATTTCAAGTATAGTCACCTTATTCGGATGATCTTTTTCAGCCATTGCATAAAGTAGCAGTACACCCGGTTCCAACCGCATGGAAGCTTCTATCTCTTCCTTCAGATAGACATTATATTCAGCCAACCGTTCCGGATCGACTGTAATTTTCGACAGACGTACCATATTCTTAGCTTCTTGTGCGATCACCGGATCATCGTCCGATCCCCCGCAGGCAGCCATCGACATAACGGCCAACAGCATCAATGGAATTAATAAAAACTTTTTCATATTACTACTATTTATCAGATTATCTTTGCTTTAATTAGTCTGATACAAAAATAGAGTGCCAGAAACACCGGGATTGTATACATTTTACAGATAATTATACCTTAATCACGGATTCTGAAACAACGGTGGAAATCGTATAAAGAAAAAAACTACATTTGCCATGTATTAAAACAGAAAGTGATATGGAAGAGATCAATAAAGATGAAATTATCGAACTAGACAGTGTAGATCGTTACAACAAGATATTCGGACTCGAAACCCAGCATCCTTTGGTGAGTGTCGTTGATCTGACCCAATCCACGCAATGGCCAGAAAGAGCCTGGTTCCGCTACGGGGTGTATGCACTATTCCTGAAAGATGTCAAATGCGGTAACATCAAATATGGTCGTCAATATTATGACTACCAGGATGGGACTATCGTCTGCTTCGCTCCGGGACAAGTCACTGACCTGGAAATGCTCCCGAACATACAGCCTCATGCACACGGTATTCTCTTTCATCCCGACCTGATACGTGGTACCGCCCTCGGTCAGGAAATCAGAAACTACTCTTTCTTTATCTTACGAAACCAATGAGGCACTCCATCTTTCCGAAGAAGAGCGGCAAACTGTCATGGACTGCTTACAGAATATTTCAAACGAACTGAAACATGCCATCGATAAACACAGTCGCCGCCTGATCTGTGCAAATATCGGATTATTACTCGACTACTGTATGCGTTACTATGAACGTCAGTTTCAAACACGTGGTGAAGTGAATAGCGACATCATCGTCCGCTTCGAACAGTTACTGAATGATTACTTCGAGGGAGACGCACCGCAAAAAGAAGGATTGCCATCCGTGAAATACTTCGCCGACAAGGTCTTCCTTTCCCCCAACTATTTTGGCGATATGATACGTAAACAAACAGGACGTACCGCCTCAGAGTATATACAGGACCGAGTAATAGGAGTGGCAAAGGAAAAATTACTCTCATCCGACAAAACGATGAGCGAAATAGCTTACGACCTAGGCTTTCAGTATCCACAACATCTCAGCCGTATGTTCAAACGGGTAGTTGGAATAACTCCCAATGAATATCGGATGCAGAACTGATACCCTTAATCATGGGACTATATTTTCATTTACTGAACCCTTTTCCTTGTGACGGAAAATATCGTCGGTGGGTGGATCAGCGGGTCTAAATGCGCCATCTTTTCCACAATCCCGTAATCGAGATTAATTCACCATGTCTCTGTCGATACCAAATTTCTCATCCGTCTGGCATTTTCCGGCAGGTTCCACATGAACTAGAATATCATATATATTGTCTATCGAGTCTTCTATACTCTTCTCCACTTCATCGGCAATCTCATGAGCACGCATTAAGGTCATTTGCGGGTCTACTTCTATATCGAGCGTGATCAGATACAGATTACCAACCATTCTCGACCGGACACGATGCGGATTACCTGCACCGGGAACTTTCTCTACAGCTTCAAATATCTTATTATATACATTGACATCTTTCACCCCATCCATCAGTTCGACATTGGAATCCATAAAGATACCGATAGACGATTTGATAATAAAAAGACTGATCACCAACCCTGTAATCGAATCGAGTATAGGCAACTTAAATATAAATGTAAATATCAACCCCAACAGGACACCGCATGAAATAACCACATCATTACGCATATTGACAGCATTCGCAGTCAGCATAGAGCTGTTGATTTTCTTTCCTTGTTTATATTGATAAGCAGACAACAAAAGTTTACCGACAATAGAAAAGATAGTAACATAGATGGCAATAGCCGATGGAATTTCTTTCGTCTCGTCCGAAAAGATACTTTCAACCGACGACACCAACATCTGTGCGCCTGCATAAAAGATCACTAACGAAAGCACCTTTGTAGCAATGCTCTCAGCTTTCTCATAACCAAACACATACTTCTTGGAAGGCGGCTTGTTCATCAAACGTGCCGTAAAGATCATGACAACAGATATAACCACATCGGTTGCCGAATCAATACCATCCCCTATTACAGCCAAGCTCCCCGACAACAAGCCGACAACGATTTTAGAAACGGACAGTATCGCGTTGCCTATCGTACTTACCCATGAAGTTCTTATTAAGATTTTCTCCCGTGACATACGTATTATTTACTCCATCTTTTTAATTGTGGGAAAAAGATGTTCATGTTATCGAGCGCAGCTTTTTCATCAAAAGCAGGGTCGCCTTTAAACAATTCTTTCATATGTCGTAAGCTGATCTCTATCATTTCATTCATTGTCACATCTTGTGTAAAAGTTCCATCCTTATAGCAGTAAATACAATAGTCATTATTTTTACTGTCATCCGCGTTTGTTCCAATTACCTTGTCATTTTCAAGTGGCATACCACAACTCTGGCAAAATAGTTTGTTCACAATGTTCTACTAATTAGGTTTATAATTATTATCAGATATCGAATAAATCTATATTACTCTCTAACTGTCTACAAAGCTAACAATTATTTAAGAATCAGCGATGATTACATCATATTTCCTCTGCCCTTCTTTTGTGTCGAAAATATGGTTGCCAACCACCCGGTTCACGTAAAACGGATCGAGGCGCAACTCGCCAATATTGAGATCCACGGTAACCGGACAGACAATCTGTAATATTGGTACTTAAAACCGTAATTCGTATAGGATGGGAAGCCTGTACACACTCTATCTTTGCAAAAACGATTTACAGTCGTTATCAAACAATAAATAGAAAATGGAACAAAGTAAAACAATTTCAGCCCCACAAAGTCGAATCCATGTTCTGGATGCATTGAGAGGATTTGCATTACTAGGTGTTATACTCATGCATATGCTGCAACATTTTGGAGTCTTTTCCGGTGCACCGGCCTCGGAGCCGCAATTTCCAATACTGGACACTGCCATCCAATGGCTCTCGCAACATGTAATAATGGGCAAATTTATTAACATTTTCGCCTTCCTTTTCGGATTAAGTTTTTTCATACAAATGGACCGAGGTGCAAAAAAAGGTATCGATTTCAGAAAACGTTTTATCTGGCGCATGGTTATCCTTTTTGCGATAGGTATCGTTGGAAACAGTTTTTTCACAGCCGATATTTTACCTATATATGCTGCATTTGGAGTTATCATGGTACTGCTGTTCCCTCTTAAAAACTGGATATTGATTGTCATAGCCATACTTCTGTTGATAGGTACGCCCCGTATCATCGCAACAAATTATGAGCGCACAGTAAAAACCGAACAAACGGAAAATATTCCGCAACAATCAATATCTAACGAATCGAACAGAAACAGGCAGGCCGCTCCCAACCTGATAACGAAAAGGCCGTCGTTCCTTAAATCGGCAAAAAGAAACTTAACCACTGGATTTGTAGGTAAACTAAATTATCAATTCGGATTGAACGGACGCGGATATGTTACGATGGCTCTTTTCATTTTGGGACTGATCGTAGGACGCTTACGCTTTTTTGAGGAAGTAGAAACTCATAAAAGAAGAAACGTACTGCTTTTTGCCGTATTTACCCTTGCTTGCATTCTTGTCAGCCTGATTCCATTGCAAGAAGTTACATTCAGGATGCTCATGTCTGGAGTTGAACTGTCTCCTTTCATGCTGGTATCTATGGCACTCAAAGATATACAGTCTGTCTTGTTTTCCGGAGCCTTGGCATTAGGATTCATTATTCTATGTCAGACAAACGGGATAGGAAAATACCTGAATACGATTATTCCTTATGGCCGTATGGGATTGACAAACTACGTGGCACAAAGTATTGTGGGAGGAACTATGTTCTCGATGTGGGGCTTAGGAGCCGTATTTGGCAGTTGGGGAACAACAGAGGTCTTTGTATTAGGTCTGGCTGTATATATTATTCAAGCGATATTCAGTAAATATTGGTTGAAATACTTCCTATATGGTCCTTTAGAATGGTTTTGGCGTTCGGCTACCTATCTGAAAATACAGCCATTCAGAAAAAAAGAATAACTCCGTTCCGAGCGTAACATATATAACCATAACAACCTGCTTTATTATTTAAAGGTAAAGCAGGTTTCTGAAATTTTCAGACTATAACGTGACACATCGATACATATCTGAACTAACACCGGCAAACGAATATCTGTTTTTCCGAATCATCATTAAATGCTTCCCCGTCAAATCCTCCGTACTTATGAATAATATTAAAACCGTTCCATTCCAAATATGAATCCAATTCTTGCGGGAAAAACATTCTCATATCCAGATTTTGAATCGAATTAAACTTGCCATTGATAAAGTAATGCCATTCGATTCGATTTATCTGAGTCGTATTTTTCCTGTAAATTCAAAGTCCTGATATCTGCTTCAATAAAAGGAATTTCCAATCCTGCTTCGGATGCTTTAATCTTTGCCTGATCAAGCATTGAAGAAGTATAATCAATCCCGGTAATATCATACCCGTCCTGTGCTATTGGAACAGTAAGTCTGCCTGTACCACAACAAAGTTCGAGTATTCGGGCCTCCTTACCTTTCGGCAGCCACTGTTTATAAAATTGCAAATCAGTCAGGCCGGTATTCATGCCATCATAAATATTTGCATCATAAATTAAATCACCTACTTTATAATCACTATTCATGTATGTCCTCCTGATTTATTATTTTATGTTTTATCGATTTGACTTAAGCGATTGTAATTTTGTGGTGCTATACCGTCAAATAACTCGGCATAAAATTAGTGCTTTATTTCAAATCCCCAATAAATTAATACATTGAGCACATCAAAATCAGTAAAATTGGTACAAACTTCCCACTTATCGTTACAACAACTTCTACAAGTCTTGGTAACTTTGCATCAATAAAAACAAATAACTTCATCCAATAAATGAAATAACAATGAACAAGATTCTTTTAATTTCAGTATTCACCATTTTAACACTCAATGTCATGGCACAAGAAAAAATAGTACAGACAGCAGGACGCACCCAATTAGGTGAGTTCGCCCCCAAATTTGCAGAACTCAACGACGATGTCCTTTTCGGAGAAGTATGGAGCCGCACCGACAAGCTAGGTCTGCGCGACCGCAGTTTAGTAACCATCACCTCCCTCATTAGCCAGGGTATCACCGACAATTCGCTCGTTTACCATCTTCAGTCAGCAAAGAAAAACGGTATTACCCGCACCGAGATTGCCGAAATCATCACCCACATCGGTTTCTATGCCGGTTGGCCCAAAGCGTGGGCGGCGTTCAATCTAGCTAAAGGCGTATGGGCGGAAGATTCTACCGGCGAAGATGCCAAGGCCGCTTTCCAGCACGAAATGATTTTCCCCATCGGCGAACCCAATACCGCATATGCACAGTACTTCATCGGTAACAGCTACCTTGCTCCCATTTCACGCGAGCAAGTTTCGATAGCCAATGTTACTTTTGAACCTCGTTGCCGCAACAACTGGCACGTCCACCGCGCAAAGAGCGGCGGTGGACAGATGCTCATCGGCGTAGCCGGACGCGGGTGGTATCAGGAAGAAGGCAAGCCCGCAGTGGAAATTCTGCCTGGTACGGTGATTCATATCCCTGCTAACGTCAAGCATTGGCACGGAGCTGCAGCCGACAGTTGGTTCGCCCATTTAGCATTCGAAGTCCCCGGAGATAATACTTCCAATGAATGGCTCGAACCGGTGACGGATGAAGAGTATAACAAACTCGAACAGAACAAACAATAAATATATGGAACAATTAGATGTATTCGATTGCTCGAATGTGCTTATAGCAAGCTATTTCACTGACGACCGGGGATGTGCCCACGAAAACAGGGAACATACGCTTATTTATCTATGTTCCGGTGAACTGGAAATAGAGGAGCGCGGAAAGAAAACCGTTTTGCATCCGGGGGAGTGTGCTTTCATGCGGCGCGATAACCGGATGTGGTTGCAGAAAAAGGTCGAGGATGGGAAACCGTACCGTTCTGTCGTGTTGAAATTCTCAAGACCTTTTCTGAGAGAATTTTATCAGACTCTTAACCGGCAACAAATTCCGACTGATTCTAAACGTGAAAAAGTAAGTCTGCATGTATTGCCAAGCAACAGACCAGACATTCGCTCACTGTTCGAATCAGTCATTCCCTATTTCGATGCAGGCGAAAAACCGTCTGAAGATGTACTGAAGCTAAAAATGATCGAGGGGGTATATGTACTACTCAACACCGACAGGAATCTTTACGCCTCATTGTTCGATTTTGTGGAACCGTGGAAAATAGACATTCTCGACTATCTGAATGAGAATTATATGTGCGACCTTTCGATGGATGAAATTGCAAGTTATACAGGACGCAGCCTGGCGACTTTCAAACGTGACTTCGCCAAAGTCAGTGACCTGACACCACAGAAATGGATTATCAGACGTCGTCTGGAGGCTGCACATGATTTGATAAAATCAGGCAGAAAAAAAGTGACGGAAGCCTGTTTAGATGTGGGGTTCAAAAACCTGTCTCATTTCTCCAAAATATATAAGGAAACGTATGGGGTTGCCCCATCATGGTAAAATTATATATATATATATTTCGTAAAACACCACTTTAACAAAGTGAACTTTATAACAAAGCCTTTTGAGCCTCGCAGCAAAGTCGTTACGAGGCTCTCTTTTTACCTTTGCCAACAGAACATTAAAACAAAAAATCATGAAAACGATGAATGGAAAAGTAGCAATGGTAACGGGTGCAGCAGCAGGTATCGGGTTAGCCTCAGCCGAAGCATTCGCAAAAGCAGGTGCAACCGTAGTATTGGTAGACATCAATGAGCCGAAAGAACAAGTTGAAAAGTTAATTTCAGAGGGTTATAAAGCCGTAGCATATCGTTGCGACGTATCCGACACGCAAGCTGTAAAAGAGATGATCGACTGGATTGTGGCGACTTACGGGCGATTGGATGCAGCTTTGAACAATGCAGGCATACAGACTCCGCAACGACCGATGGCTGAGATTACTGACGAAGAGTTCGACCGTACGGTAGCTGTCGATCTGAAAGGTGTATGGAATTGTATGCGTTACGAGATTATCCAAATGCTGAAACAAGGCGGTGGAGCGATTGTCAACACCTCATCGCAAGGCGGTGTCACGGGTTTCCCCGGACAAGCGGCCTATATCGCCTGCAAACATGCAGTAATCGGTCTGACCCGCACGGCGGCCATCGACTACGCGGCAAAAGGGATTCGTATCAATGCCATCTGTCCGGGAGTAATCCGAACGCCTATGGCTGAAGAGCTGATACGACGCAATCCTGATTTGGAAAAGGAATTGGTGCGTGATATTCCAGCCGGACGACTCGGCAAACCGGAAGAAATAGCTAATGCTGTGCTTTGGCTTTGCTCACCGCAGGCAAGTTTCATAGACGGACATGCCCTTTTGGTAGATGGTGCATTTTCTATTCATTAAATCATAAATATATAAAATCATGGAAAAGAACAATAAAACAAATATCAGCCGTCGCGGATTTCTCAAGACGGCAACCTTGACAGGAGCAGCATTGACCATGCCCACCGGACTGGATAAAGTCTTTGCAGCGGAAACAAAACAGACGGCAGTTTCCAATAACGACAGTGATACCGCACATATTAAGGGACATCGCATATTGGGTACAGGGAAGGCAGCTTTCGAGGTATCGGCACTCGGTTTTGGCGTGATGGGTATGACCTACAACCGCAGCCAGCATCCGGACAAAAAACAGTGCATCCGATTGTTGCATGAAGCAGTGGATCGGGGTGTAACACTCTTCGACACGGCTATCATCTATGGGCCGCTGACTAACGAAAATCTAGCCGGAGAAGCACTGTCCGAATTTAAAAACCGGATCAACGTAACGACTAAATTCGGACATGAAGTTATCGACGGGAAAGCCACGGGGCGTCAGAACAGCCGACCGGAGACTATTCGTCGCTATTGCGAAGAGTCGCTCCGTCGCCTCCGGCTCGATTCGCTTCCCATGTTTTACCAGCATCGCTCTGATCCGGATACTCCGGCGGAAGAAGTGGCATCGACCATTGCCGACCTGATGAAAGAGGGCAAGGTACAACACTGGGGCATGTGCGAGGTCAGCGCCGAGACTATCCGCAAAGCTCACGCTGTTTGCCCGCTGACGGCTATCCAAAGCGAGTATCATCTGATGCACCGGCTGGTAGAGGAAAACGGAGTGCTCGATACCTGTCGGGAGTTGGGGATCGGTTTTGTTCCGTACAGCCCGCTGAACCGAGGATTTTTGGGCGGCTGCATCAACGAATACACGGTTTTCGATGTGAACAACGACAACCGCCAAACCTTGCCACGCTTTCAACCGGAAGCGATGCGCGCGAATACCCGTATCGTGAATGTGCTCCAAGCCTTCGGCCGCACACGAGGCATGACTTCGGCACAAGTGGCACTCGGCTGGTTGCTCCAGAAAGCACCGTGGATCGTCCCCATCCCCGGAACAACGAAACTTGCGCATCTGGAAGAGAACCTGCGCACGCAAGAATTTATTCCTTCACCCGAAGAATGGAAAGAACTGGAGGATGCAGTAGCCGCTATTCCCGTTGTCGGAGACCGATACAATGCCGAGCAGCAACGTCAGGTAGGTCGCTAAAGAATCAGTCCAGCAAGACTTGCCAGACTTTCAGCATTTGGAATGAATGTTTAATTATAAAAATAAATCATATGAAAAAGTACCTGTATTTACTGTTTGCCATTTTTATAGCGGCAGGATCAAGCGCATGTTCTCCCGATGATAATGAGCCGGATAACCCACAGACCGAAACTCCGGAAACACCCGACAATCCGAATCCCGCCCCAACAGGCAAGACACTGATTGTATATTACAGCTACACGAATAATATACATTCTATTATCAGCGATTTGCAAACGCAAATAGAAGCCGATGTGGTAAAGGTTGAACCTACCGAAAAAGGAATAGACTATGCCGCTAATAATTATGCGATTGGCAGTGCATTGATTCAGGCAATCCGAGATAATCCGAACGATGCGAATTCTTATCCATCTATTGAAACGACGATTGATAACCTGTCCGATTATGACAGAATCATCATAGGCGCACCTCTCTGGTGGAGCAATATGGCCGCGCCTCTGCAAACATTCCTGTTTCAATACGGCAGTCAGATGGAAGGTAAAAACATCGGTCTGATCGTATCGAGTGCAAGCAGCGGAATCAACGGTGTCGAATCCGATGCCAAACGGCTCATTCCAGGCGGAAACTTCCTCACTCCAAGCCTGTGGATACGTTCATCTCAAACATCCAACTGTCACTCAATGATTGCCGACTGGCTGAATGAGATCAATTAAAACAACATATTGTGAGATTGCCTGGTTCAGCCGTTGAGGAAACACGAGTTATTCTGCGGTGTCATGCTGATGGAAACGTTTTGCCATAGTGATGGCAAGAGTCTGCCAAAGGCATGGCAGAGCTCTGCCACTACTATGGCAGTGGCCTGCCAAGCCTATGGCAAAAGCCTTTCCCCGTTACTACCATGCATAATCTTCTACATAAGCATCAAACTTCGGTGGTTCGTCAATTCCACATCGTACCAGAATGCGCTGAATCTCTTTTTGTTCGGCAGGAGAAAGTAGACGTTCTCCTTTACGAACCCGATAGTAAGTTCTTTCACTGAAAAGATTTCTCAAACGAGAGATGACGCTTCTCATCTGTGCATAAGGCAAGTTATCCAACAAACGTTTAAAGCCTTTGGCATAAATTACTTTCACGTCAGGACGATAATACGGACACTCCCCCTCCAGTGTAACCTGGTATTTGGGACTAATAATCATCCAACGCTCGACACTGTCCGAAATATCCTGTTCTGCCAACTGTCGCAAACAAGTAGAGGCTTTGGGGCACTCCCGTTTAAGGCATAAAGCATAGTTGAAGGGAATTTCCGGGAAAAGATGTTTTTCTTCCATACTAGTGATAAGTGTTTATTGTGTTAGTTTCCAATATAAGATTAATCAAACCAATCGTGTAAATGCAAGCATTCTTTTGGTGTAAACAGACTGCTCCAGTCAAAAATAGATACTATCGTTTACTTATTGTAACTATTATATTCCTCATCACTTACCGGTCTCAACCATACAGTCGGTCCATTCTCCCGTCCGGTTATTGCTACCTGAATAAATTCGCTGTCGGGACTTGCTCCGTGCCAGTGAGGTATATTGTGCGGACATTTAACAACTTCACCTTTGCGGATGATTTCAATCGGTTTGCCTTTTTCCTGATAGTAACCGATACCGCCTAAAGCAAGTATGATTTGTCCTGCCGGATGCGAATGCCAGCTTGTACGGGCTCCGGGTTCGAAGGTCACGGAGCCTACTGCATTTTGATTAAGACTGTCGGCTAAAATCAGGTTGTTCAGCCACGCCTTTCCGGTGAAATTGGGACTGTCGATTTTGTCTCCCTTTTCAAAGATAAGTTCGTTTTTACTCTGCGAATCATTTAATGCTTGTTCGCTCCTTGTATTACAGGCGGTGATCAGAATTGCTGTAACGGCAATGAAAATTATATTTATTCTTTTCATAATTGGGGTATTATTTCAGATATTGTTTGAAAAATGAATCTAATTTAGGTAGTGAAACTCCCATATATTCCGGTCTGTCATACAAGTCTACGTGGGATGCACCCGGAACAACAAATAGTTCTTTCGGTTCAGAAGCTTTGCTGTAAGCGTCTTCACTGAAATAGGCAGATACGGCACGTTCACCTACGATAAACAAAAGAGGGCGCGGCGAAATCGTTTCGATCTGCGCGAACGGGAAGAAGTTCATCATCGGTGCAAGGCTGGTATAGGAATAACTTGTCGTAGAATTTGCATGCCCACCGCGTGGAGTACGGTAATAGTCGAAAAACTCACGCGTATTCTCTGTATCATCAGGACTAAGTACGGTAGGAATGGCTGCGATATCTTTTCTTGCTTCTCCATGAAATTCTTTAGTTCGTTGTTCACCAATATCATCCAGTGTTTTCATACGCTGGTCGAAAGTGATAACATCGCCCAATCCCTGACGGCGGGCACGTCCCATATCGTACATGCTGATGGTGGCAACGGCTTTGATGCGGTGGTCTATTTGTGCCGCACTAACAGAATAACCGCCACCGCCACAGATACCGATAACTCCGATAGCATCTGGATTCACATTATCGTGGTTGCTCAGGAAGTCTACCGCTGCGCTGAAATCCTCCACACGTGCCTCCGGCGATTCGATATAACGCGGATAACCGCCACTTTCGCCATAATGCGAAGCATCAAAAGCAAGCGTAATATATCCCAGTTCCGCCATCTTCCGTGCATGCAAACCGGATGTTTGCTCTTTTACACCACCGAAAGGATGTCCTACAACGATTGCCGGATATTTTTTGTTAATATCATAATTAGGAGGAAAATGCAGGTTACCCACCACATTGTTGGAGAAACGGTTCGTGAAAGATACCTTTTCAATCTGCACTCCATTTATTGGGGCGGGTGTATTAGCGTCTGCACTTAATCCCTTGCTTCGCAGTAATTCTGCAAGAACCGGCTTGGCTGCATCGGCATTCTCCTTACTTACGTTTACCTCAATGATGTGAATCATCTGCCGGAGCTGGTCGGGAGTTATACCGACATTCAGTGAAAGGTTCATGTGGGAGTTTAGCATAGGTTCTACTCCGCCAATTCCCATAAGTACGGAAACGGTTACCATTTCACGCTGTGCATAAGTAAGTACATCACGCTCAAATATATCGGAGAAAAGATGTTCTTTCAGGAAAGTTTCTATTTCGGGGCTGAACCCTGCATAGCCGGCTGTAGCACGTCCGGCTGGCGGTGTTACGCCTGATAGTTCGGCCAGTATCTCCTTACCCCGTTCGTATTTATCACGGGTATCGGTGATTGGAGACGCTTCACGTCCCCAATTATCGGTAATACCCGCGGATTTACGTTCATCGAGTACGGACATAAAAGTTTGCAGACCTCGAAGGCTTCGGGGAAATCCGCTGTATGCGTATAGATGTACCAATACTTCTTTTATTTCGTTTACGGTCAACCCAGCTTCCAGTCCGGCAGCCAATTCCGGTCTGAGCTTATCTAAATCTCCACGAGCTGTAAAAGCGGAGATCGTTACTGTTTTTTCTTGTTTCTTATCTAACATATTATTCTGTGCATTGATGTTACCGGATATTCCCAATAACGTTATACCTATTACTATATATAAACCGATCCTTTTCATTTTATTATTAATTGATTATTCCTATTTTCTTTAACCAACTTGTTACATCAGCATTCTTATTTGTCGTACCAAAACCCTCCAAATGCTCCGAGTCAGGTGTTAATTCCACTATTTTAGCCAATGTTTCATCCCTGTAAGTAGCTGCGTAAGTACAAAACGGAATGATTGTTTTACCTCTGAAATTATAGTTGTCACTTTCAAGGAAAGACCACACGGCCATAGGTGCTGTATGCCACCAGACAGGGCAACCGATAAAGATTGTATCATACTGTTCCATGTTTTCTACGATAACTTTCAGTTCAGGACGTACCCCGTTGTCACGTTCCACTTTTGCCACTTCGGTACATGGAGTATATTCGGTAGGATATGGATTTACTGTTTCGATTCTGAAAAGTGTTCCTCCTGTTTCTTTTGCAATATTCTCCGCAACCTGTTGCGTCGTACCACCCCAACTGAAATAAGCAATCAGTATTTTACGGTCTGTCACTTCGGGTGTTTCCTGTGCCTGTTCTAAATCATCATTACCGTAACATGCCGATAACGGGCTTACAACCAATATCATTATTACTGCCAAAAATAGATTCTTCATATTCTTTATTTTAAAGTTTTTCTTAATCCAGTCCTTTCTCTTTCAACCATGCCGACAGTAAATCGGCTATCTCTATATTGTTGAGATCAGAAAATGGGAAATGTGTATTCCCTTTTATTCCTATTTCCGGTAAGTGTACCACCGTTACATCTCCACCGTATTTATTAACTACGTCTCTCCACAATCTTGCCATTTGCAGACGGACACGCCAACCGTCTATACCGGGGTTTTCGATTTGTTGTTCAGGGATAAAATCACCGTAATAAATCACAATAGGTATTTTGGTGAGTTTCATAAATTCCTGCATAGATACACTGTTGGCAACCAATGCTCCCGCAGAGCTTTGAATCGGTTCGGGTACTTCTGCTTCTGGGAATACAAAACCGCTACCGGGTTCGTAGGATGCAATGGCTTTTACCTTGTCATTCCTTATTGCCGTCAACCAACCGAAACCTCCCGAATGGGAATGCGTTACCAAAACACCTTCGCCTATTTTATTGAATAGTTCGGAAGTGGCATAAGTAATTACGTCTGTATCGAATTCGCCTATATTGGGGGTTATCTGACGGAAATACTGATTGAGCGTCTCTTCGCTCTTATCAAATTGTACGCCTTCGAAGAAATCGGGATATACTCCGAGACGAAATGTACTAAACCATTCCTGTTCATCAGGAACCGGACTTATGGTTACAGGTACGGTACTCCGTCCGGCATTACCTCTCCGTGGCTGAGTTATAAGATATACTCCGAAACCTCTCCGGAGAAATATGTTATTAAACCCTTCCCGCCCATCAGGAGTAGTTTCCCATGTTTTTGAAAATTGTCCGATACCATGCCAGAATACTAGAGGTAATTTACGGGCTTTGTCGGGAATTTGATAGGTAATATACGCATGATCTCCATGGAAAGTCTGTCCTTCCGGTGTACGTGTTATGGGATTGAACGTTCCAGGATTGGTAATGATACTTCCACCCACTGCGAAACTCCCCTGCTCTTTTATGACAAGCAGTCCATCGTCTTTACGATCATCTTGCGACTTGCATCCTGATACTATAAAGGCGCTTATTGCCAGCATCAATGTAATTCCTTTTATTTTCATATATATTCAAATTGATGTTCTTAAACTATCACGATACAAAATTAGAGTGAAAACAACCTCATATCCATAGATCGATTACAGGTTCTTATACCATAATTACAGATTTGGTATACAGCATGATACAGATTCGGATAATATAATATACTTTTGTAGTAACATTAAAATAAGAACGTATGAATACTATAATGAATTTTGATACAATACATGATTATAATACTTTTCTTGGAATTGAAACATTGCATCCTTTAATCAGTTGCATTGACTTTTCGGAAGTAAAGAAGCAATTTCACCATGTACGTAAAAGATATGGATTCTATTTTGTTTTCCTGAAGGATGTAAAGTGCGGTGATTTAATTTACGGACGTCACACCTATGATTATCAGGAGGGAACACTCGTTTTTATTGCACCGGGACAGGTTGCAGGAAAAGACGATACAGGCGAAGTTTTCGAAATGAAAGGCTGGGGACTTTGTTTCCATCCTGATTTGATTCGGGGAACTTTATTGGCTCAAAAAATGAAAGAATATACTTTCTTCTCCTATGAATCGAATGAATCTTTGCATATGTCGGAACGTGAACGGCAGATTATCATCAATTCTTTTCAGGAAATAAGGGAAGAACTCACACATTCGATTGACAAGCACAGTAAATCAATTCTTACGGCAAATATCGGGGTGTTTTTGAATCACTGTTTACGGTTTTATGACCGTCAGTTTGTTACCCGTGAGAATGTAAATAAAGATACATTAAGCCAGTTTGAACTGTTATTGGGTAACTATTTTGAGTCGGATAAACCGGAGACTATCGGCTTGCCTTCTGTTCAGTATTTTGCGGATGAGTTCCATTTGTCAGCCAACTACTTCGGGGATTTGATAAAAAGGGAAACGGGAAAGTCTGCACAAGAATATATTCAAATAAAGATTATCGAGATAGCTAAGGATAAACTGTATAGTCCTGATAAATCGATTAATGAGATTGCGTATGAATTAGGTTTTAAATATCCGCACCATTTTAGTCGAATGTTTAAAAAAGTTGTAGGAAGTTCGCCAAGTGATTACAGATTAATGAATTGATAAATGTTACAATCAATGCCAGTCCATGTTTATAATCACAATGCGGACTGGCATTCATTTATTTTCTGTATAAATTCGGCAACATTTCATCCATCCATAAGACCGTGATGCACACTTATAGATATAGGAAGCAAAATCCTCTCGTTTTCCTGGACCAGTTTCCCAAACAACCAGTAATAATGGTTACTATATCCGTAATCTATCTACAAAATCTATCATTTGTTCTTCCGTACTTTGCAACATAAATGTGTGGCCACCCGCTTTCGGTAGTAATACATTGTTAGATGTAACAGGGAAACGTAACAAGAACTATTAATAAAAAAAGATTATATGAAAACAAGAAAATTAGGAAACAACGGGCTGGAAGTGTCGGCCATCGGACTGGGTTGCATGGGTATGAGTTTTGCTTACGATCCCCTTCCCGACCGTAACGAAATGATACAGGTAATTCGTTCTGCTTACGAACTTGGGGAAACATTTTTCGACACAGCCGAAGTATACGGTCCTTATACCAACGAAGAACTGGTAGGTGAAGCAGTTGCCTCTTTCCGGGATAAAGTAGTTATAGCCACTAAGTTCGGCTTCAATATAGTCGATGGCAAACAAGCCGGAACTAACAGTCGCCCTGAACATATCCGTCAGGTAGTAGAAAAATCCCTGAAAAGATTAAAGACGGACTATATCGATTTGCTTTATCAACATCGTGTAGACCCGAATGTTCCTATCGAAGAGGTTGCCGGAACCGTAAAAGACCTCATCCAGGAAGGGAAAGTAAAATATTTCGGTATGTCGGAAGCCGGAGCTAAAACCATTCGCCGGGCACATGCCGTTCAACCGGTTACTGCACTGCAAAGTGAATATTCTCTCTGGTGGCGTCGTCCCGAAGAAGAGATCATACCTACGTTGGAAGAATTGGGGATAAGCCTCGTTCCGTTCAGTCCGCTTGGTAAAGGATATCTGACCGGAAGTTTTAACAAACAGACTACATTCGGCAAAGATGATTTCCGCAATAAGCTCCCACGTTTTACACAGGATGCACTCGATGCTAACCAGGCGATAGTCGATTTGCTGAAAAAGATTGCCGCAGAGAAAGAAGCAACACCTGCACAAATAGCATTGGCATGGCTGCTGGCACAAAAGCCGTGGATTGTTCCCATACCGGGAACGACCAAACTTCACCGCCTGAAAGAGAACCTAGGTGCAGCCGAAATTCACTTGACGGATGATGAATTGAAAAACATCAATGAAGCCAGTTCAAAAATAAAACTGACAGGCAACCGTTACCCCGAAGAATTGGAACGGACAACCGGGTTATAAAGACGAACTTACGCATCTATATTCACTGGGTGTCATACTTCCATATTTCTTAAAGAAGCGAACGAAATGTTGAGTATACTGGAATCCCAGTGAATAAGCAACCTGTGTGATTGATTTCTCTGGGTTCAGTAATTCCTCTTTAGCCTGGTTAAGCATTTTCAATTGGATGTATTCTTTGGCGGATTTGCCTGTTTCCTTTTTTACAATATCTCCAAAATAGTACAAAACCCAAGAATCATCCGGTCCCATCCCTGGCTTTCCGGCTTATTAAGGTCGACAATTGTCACCAGCGAAGGAGGGTTTCAAAGCCGAACAGGTCATTGTACTGTTCAATCGTATCTACTTTAAAAGACAATCCTTACTTTGCATCCATAAACATTCTGTCGTGTGTGGCTGTTGCAGGCTAAACGCGCAATACAGAAACTAATATTTGGAATTATGGATAAAAAAGAAATGAATGCAAAGGTGACATATCTGTCACTCTACATGAAACAGGTAATGAAAAAGTTGGAAGAGGACAAGAAACGCCCGGCAATGCATACCTACACCTCCACTCTAAATTCTTTTATAAAATTTGCTGAGAGCAGCACAGAAACGGAGGAGATTATCGAAGCTGAAATGGAGGCTACGGCGAACCGGATAACGACAATAAACAAAGATGCCGGAACAGCAAAGGGTGAAACGGCTGATATATCGGTATCCAAAGTCTTCACCCCGAGTAAACTGAAAGAGTACGAAACATGGCTCCGCAACAAAAATGCCAAATGGAATACAGTATCAACGTATATGCGTACCCTGAAAGCTGTGTATAACAGGCTTGTCCGAGAAGAACTGCTAAAATATGATGCAAAACTGTTCGATGATGTATACACCAAAGTTGAATCGCAGACCAAGCGGGCACTAACAGAGGAGCAGATGAACACGTTACTCCATACCGATTTCAGCAAACTGCCCGAAAAGTTACAATGCGCACTTGCCTATTTCCTGCTGATGTTCTTCTTCAGGGGGATGCCGTTCATCGACCTTGCCTATTTACGCAAGCAGGATGTGAAAGGGAGCAGCATCATCTATTGTCGCCACAAGACGGGACGGAAAATAATAGTACGCATCCCCAAGGAAGCAGTGGGGTTGTTTGAACAGTACCAAAATAAAGGAACAGACTCCGGCTATCTGTTTCCCATTCTGGACAATGCCGTGAAAAAAGAAAAAGAAACATATGTCCTTTACCAGAAAGCATTGCGGGATTTCAACTACATGCTGGAAAAGCTGGCTGTGTTGCTGCTACCCGGCATGGATATAAGCTCTTATACAGCACGTCACACATGGGCAACGCTGGCTTTCTATGCAGGTATACCTATCGGCATTATCAGCAAGGCACTTGGGCACTCTTCTATCAAGGTGACGGAAACTTACCTGAAACCTTTTGAAAACGAGAAGGTAGACGAAGCCAACGATGCTCTGATAATGTCCGTTATAAAAGGTAACGAAGACAAAAGAATTGCATAAAAACGAAATAACAAGTTGCGTGAAGACGGGGGATTACTTACCAAGTAACGGATGATTTGATTCGTAAAGGTCAAGATTTCCCCTCATAAATCCAAACAAAAGTTGAATTATCTACGTTAATATTATAATATTTATAGATTTAATACTACGCTACACGAAAAACAACAACATATCACCTTGGCATTCGCTTAGAAAAGCGCATAAAACCGGCATCCATTTCTAATATAATAAAAATGGCCTATACTTTTTATGTCTTATTTGTCTATAAAACGCCTTCTTTATCCGGAGAAACAATCCCTCTTCCCGTTACTTGGTAAGTAACGGTTTAGCAAAGTAAATTATCATGATATTTATATGTACACAAACAACCATTGCCGTGCTACAGAACCATTCTTCGGGTAATATTTTGCAACCGGTCAGTTTTCTCCTTTCAGAAGAAGAATGGGGAAACTTGTTTGAAAAACTCAAAAAAAGACAGCTTATCCGAATTTTACCGAATAAAGGATAAGGGAATGCTTAATGATAAAAACACATCCATCATCATGAATATGCCAAAATATATAAAAGCCATTAAACGAGGGGTTGCTTGCTGCGGATTGCTGTTCGTCCTTTTTCCACACTGCTATGCTGAACAAAAAACGAAACGGCCACTTTTTGCACTGAAAACAAACTTGCTATTCGATGCCACCCTGATGCCAAACCTGGAAATCGAAGTACCCATAGGTAAACGATGGTCGATTAATGGAGAGTACATGTGCCCATGGTGGTTGCTGAAGGATAACCGGTATTGCCTCGAAATTCTTTCCGGAGGATTGGAAGGTCGTTATTGGTTGGGAAATTACCAAAGCCGGGAACACCGAAAAGTACTGACAGGACATTTTGTCGGACTCTATGCCGGAGGGGGTAAATATGATTTGCAATGGAAAGAGAACGGCTATCAGGGTGAATTTTTCATAGCCGCGGGTATCAGTTACGGGTGGGCGACACGCATTGCCCGCAACCTGCATCTGGAATTGAGCATCGGGATAGGTTTGCTGCGTACCGACTACCGTCACTACCATGCCCACGATAATTACCAAACCTTATTATGGCAGGAAAATGGAAACTACACATGGTTCGGCCCTACGAAAGTGAAAATATCACTGGTGTGGCTGCTGAACCGTAAAGTAAAGAAAGGAAGTACAAGATGAGTTACAAATGGATACTCCTTTGCTTGTTGCTCCTTTTGGTGGGTTGCGAACGTCGCGACCTTACCTATTACGAGACGGCTGAAATCACCCTAACTGTCGATTGGAGCCAATCCGGCTTGGATAACATAGATGAAGCAGCACACGGTGCCACTGCCATATTCTATCCTATTGATGGCGGAGATCCTAAAATCTTCCTGATGGGCAACTACTCCGAAGAGACTGTGCGGTTGCAACAGGGAGTTTACAACGTAATCCTTTTCAACCGTTCCTTTACCGATTTCAGCAATATCTCTTTCCGGGGCAACGACGGATATGAAACACTCGAGGCATATAACAAGAAAATAAAAACACAGACAGACAGCAAGACGAATATACGTTCCATCACCGGTTCTCCCGAAAAGCTGGCAGCTGCAACCGTGACAGGCTTCACTGTGACCGAAGATATGCTTGGAAACTATACCCAGACTACCTTCGGCAAATCGGCATACTCCGCTACGGCAGGGGATGAACGTTATACCCTGCACCTCGTTCCACAGAAACGGTCGCGCGAAGTGGTAGCCGTGATTCGTGTGGAAGGGTTAAACAACATTCGCTCCGCCACCTGTCGGCTGGATGGTATCTCGGAATCCATCTTCCTTGCCACGGGCAAAATGACGGGACAAAAGGTAGCACAGGAGTTTTCTCTCTCCTATCCGGTATTCGATGAAAGTTCGCCTTTCAATGGAACGCTGACGGGCACGTTTAACGTGTTCGGCATCGATTTCTCCGAAAATCATCGCCTGCACCTCGAAGCGAAGCTGGTAGATGGGAAAACCGTTTTCACGGGAGATTATGAAAACGTGAAAGTGACGGAGAAAGACAACGGCGAGGGAGTCATCACCATCTATGTGGAAGCCACAACCGATAAAATCCCTGATGTGAAGCCCGAAGGCGGTTCAGGTTCAGGATTTGATGTGGACGTAGACGGCTGGGGCAACGAGGTAGATACGGATATACCGATTGGATAATGAATCGGTGACAAGTGATTAGAAAAGAACAAGATATTAATTAAAAACAACAACCGATTAAAAAAAATTAAAAATGAAAACTATCAATGTGATGACAGTATCGCTTGCAACCTTGCTGATGGCAGGTTGCTCGCAGAATGAAGTGACAGAAGTCAACCCGGATACACAGATTACGTTTGGAGTATACACCGGGAGCTCTACCCGCGGGGTAGACACAGACAATAACAGTATCAAGGAAGACCCGGATGCAACCGGAAAATATGGAGGCTTCGGCATCATGGGCTATTTTACAGGTAACAAAACGTGGGAAGAAGCCAAGTCTTCGACCGCCCCCGGCTTTATGCACAACCAAATGGTGAAATGGGACAAGACATTGAACAGTAATACAGGCGGATGGACTTACACCCCCATCAAATATTGGCCCAACAATCCAAATGACAAAATTTCTTTCTTCGCCTACGCTCCGTATGAAAATGATTGGGAAAAGGGAACAAAAACAGGTGTGACAGTCTGTGATGCCACAACGAAGGGGGTTCCCTATATCAACTTTAAGCTCAAAGAAGAAAAGGATCTGCGCGAAATGGTCGATCTCGTAGTTGCCGATAAGACCGATCAGAAATATGATACCAATACCGGTGGCAAAATAAGTTTCAACTTCGATCACACACTCTCCCGCGTCTCTTTTAAGGCAAAACTGGGAACCGGCGAATTCAGCGGTATGGACGGCGATGAAAATTTTGTCTATATCACCGAGATGTGGATTGTGGGAAGCAATCATGGTACATCGGCTACAGACGGTAACATGTCCCTGATCACCCCTTCAGCCCCCAGCAATGAAAAATCCAAGTTCTATACCGCCGCCACATGGAAAGACTTGCATTGGGATTACAAAGACGCTGTTATTCCCCAGAAAGATTTCAGCTTGAAGTCCATGCTGAATACAGACAGTGGTATCACGGAATCAAACCCGACAGCAGGGCACAGCAGCACCATATTAGGTGTAAAAATAACCAAAGACTCGCAAACCACCCCTGTTTCCCTGTTCCCTGACAAGCAATACCTTTACCTGATTCCCGTAGGCGATACAAATGTTGATGCAACCAAAGGAACCGGTTGTGGAGACGGAGAAATCCAGATTGGTTTCCATTACGACATTGTAACCAAAGACGAGACGAATGATAAACAATACATTGCCAGCCATGCGGAATCCGTTATCAAGCTTCCCGCAGGGCACTTGAAACGGCAAAAAACATATCAATACACGCTCACCATCAACCTGCATGCCATTGTCATTGATAAGGTTACAGTAAACGACTGGGGTACTGAGACAACAGAATCTCCAGTGGAATAACCCCTCCGGCTTCTTAGGAGGAGACGGATATAACCCAAAGACCGGACGGGGTTGAATGTCCCTTTCCGGTCACCAAAAGAAAGAACGTACAGACGTACAACAAAATAGAATAAAGAAATATGAATGAAAAAACAGGAAGCATAAGGCAGTTGTATGGCATCCTCCTTGCATTATCCTTGTTGTTAGGAGCTTGCAGTGGAGAAGAAAATACAGACGAACTTCCACAAGGGAATATCCCTATAGGCTTTTCAGGAGATATTCCAGAGACGAGGGCTACAAAGGAATATACTACCACAGACAACCTTGAGAATATCGGCGTGTTTGCATATTTCACATGTGGAAATTTCAACGAAAGTACCGCGACACCGAATTTCATGTATAACCAGCTTGTTGCAAAGCAATCGTCCGGCAAATGGACTTATAATCCGGTCAAATTCTGGCCGGACAATTCAACTACAGACAAAATCAGTTTCTTTGCTTACGCTCCTTATGTGAATGAGGCAGGAAATAGTAATCCCTCTTTTCAGGATAAAGGTACGGCAAGCGGATTTCCAGTGCTGAGTTATACCGTGCCCACAGCCGAAAACAAACAGATAGATTTTCTCGCTGCAACTCCGATAATGAACCAAAACAGCGGCAATATAAGTTTCAAACTGTACCATACACTGACCAAAGTCAATGTTTATGTAAAAAGCAATGATAATACAGATGAAAAGTCAGTGACTTTTTTCTCTATTACGGGAATGAAAAACGGAACACTGACCTACTATGCTCCTACAACGGAAAACAACAAAGGTTGGAAGTGGACGTATCCATCATCCGGCGAAAAAGAAACTTTTACCACTGATATAACAAATTTTCCTGTGCCGAATACTATTTCTGAAGAAAAGAAATTGCTCGCCACCTTTTTTCTGCTTCCTGCCGGACAAGGGAGTAAGTTCAACATCTCTTATCAGTATATAACAAAGGACAATAATAATAATACCATTACTCAAACCATCAAAATGGAAAATCAGTCTTTACCTTCGACCGATAATTGGAAGCCGGGGGCTTCTGTTGGTTATACCATCGGCATCGCAAGAAAGACAATTTCCGTAATGCCGGAAAATGGCCCCGTATCATGGGAAGAGGAGACCGAGAATGAAACGGTGAACGGAACTGAAGAAAAAACAGGAAGCTGATTATCCGACAGAGAAGTATAAACCTCCCAAAGACACATCAATCTATTTAAAACAAGATAATTATTTAAAGATATATGAAATCTTTCACCAACATAATCTTTTGGAGCATTTTTTTTGTTTGCAACGCATGCACCAACGAAAACGAAACAAACAACGGAGAAGGAACAGACTGCTATGATGGCATCCCCCTATCCGTCAGGACTATAGTAACCGATTTTGAAAATTCTCCCGGTTCCGGGAATCTTTATACACGTACCTCAGTAAAGAACGAACATCTTAAAACAGAGTTTGCCGACGGCGATTCGATTGGTATCTTCGCCATGAAAGACGGCGTGATAGTGGACGATATCGAAAACACTCCATTGATTTACAATACCTCAAGCAACAGTTGGAATCCGGAAGAGAATGGTAAAATGCTTTATTGGTATGATGGAGTAAGCTACATTGCATATTATCCATACAGGAAAAGTATCACGATAGACGCCTCAAAAGAGACAAATGAGATTATCGCTTCGTTGACCGGAAATGATAAATTGCAACCAGCAAAAGACCAGTCCACATTAGAAAAACATACAGCCAGCGACTTGATGATTGCTACCGGTGTACCAGATGTCAGCAATTCTTCCCGGATAACCCTGAACTTGCAGTTTCGGCATCAGTTTACGTTGTTAGTGCTTCAACCACAAGCGTATGTTGGTTGTTTTGCACCCGAAAACGCGGGTTTTGTTTACCACAATGAATCGAGAATTTTAGGTCCTGACTCAGCGACTATAAATGTACAACTGAACGATATTATCCCTTACCAAATAGATTCGATGAAATACTGTGCCATTGTTACGCCACAACAAAATACAAAGATTTCCGGAAATTATATAACCACTAATGGCCGAAACAATGAGGAGACAAAGATTAACTACTCCGGCAGTTCCACTACTTTTACCTCAGGAAAGTGCTACACTCTGAAAGTTATCAGTCCTGTACCCGGCAAAGGGAGTACAGAAAGGAAACTTTATCCCGGAGATTTTGTCTTTCAGAATGATAAAGAGAATCGAATAGAGATACATCCGGGAAACGGGTTATTGGAAGAAAATGGGAAAATATATGATTATAAAAATGCTATCGGAATGGTAATCACTTGCGATCCTAAGAAAATGACAGACGAAGCGTGCAATACAAAAGGATGGAATCATGCTTACGTGATGGGACTTGAAAATCTAAATGTTGGTGTTTGGGGAATGAGCCAATTGGAAACAGGGATCCCTTCAATGACGCAATCCGATAAAATAGAAGAGAACATGAACGGTTATTCTGAAACGGAATATATGTTGGAAAATACAAATGTTCCTTCTAGTGCTTTTAAAATGCTAAAGGATTACAGAGATACGGAAAAAATACCCGTCGGACTCAATCGTAGTCCATCGTTCATCCCGAGTATCGGTCAATGGTTTGATATGCTGGTGAATATTTGCGGGAAATCACCGAGAGACTTTCAGGCTCCTACCGGTAATGGTTTAAATGACATACTGTGCGGACAAGAAACACTGAATAAGTTAAAAGGACAATTATCTAAGGTAGATAATTCGTTGCCAGATTTCACTCCTACCGGACACCGACTAGGGTTTTGTTGCAGTTCTCAATATGATGCAGATAGATGCTGGATGTTACTTTGGCATATCGGCGACCCTGAATATAATTGGAACAGAGTCTGCTTACAAGGATATTTTAAAACAACAGCATGGAATATACGGACATTTTTTGCTTTTTAGATATAACTAAAACATAATGTTGGTTATGACTGAAAAGGATATTAACGAGAAATATTCAGTAATACAGACAAAAATGACCGGTTTATATTCAAACTGGTAATTTAGGAACATTCAAATTTTAGGTGACGATTCAGTAACACTTTTTATCCGTAAGATAACTTTCAGAAGAGTATAGACTAGTCACTTTCGAGAGCTGTACGAAAAAAGGAACTTTCTTCTACGTCTGAAAAAACAGAGAATTAAAAAAATAATTTGCGCTGCTGACATACTGCTGTCATCCGTACTTAGTATCTTTGTTTCAAAATAGAAGGAAGCTCCCGACACAGTTCATATTACTTTATACGAGGATAATGGAAATAAAACATAAAATACAGTTTGGAACTACTACCGATAAATTAGCAAAGAAAGTTCAAACAAAAGAAAAGATAGCAACATCTTCCTTATATGACTATTACTGTATGAACCTAAAAGAAACAATAAAAGAGAATGAATATGCCTCTATATTGGATTCACATGGTAGAGAGGTATGTTTCATACAGATCAACAAGATTGAAATTATTGAATTTCAAAACATAACAGAAGAATTTGCAATTGCCGAGGGTGATGGAAATTTAGAAAACTGGTTAAGAATACATACGGAATATTATTCTTTATTATTAGAAAAAATAGGGAAAAAGCTTACAGGAGAAACAAAACTACTTTGTGAGTGGTTCAAGGTATACCAAATCGATGAAAAAGAAAAAGCTCTGTAATATAAATTACAGAGCTTTACTATATTTTGCTTTCTTTGAAAGCGGTCCGGACGGGACTCGAACCCGCGACCCCATGCGTGACAGGCATGTATTCTAACCAGCTGAACTACCGAACCAATGTTTTTATACTGCATCTCTCTCGATTGCGGTGCAAAGGTAGATAATATTTTTAATTACACAACAGTTTCATACAAATATTTCACATTGGATCGATTATTTTTTTACTTTTGTCCCCCATATAAACTATAACAGACATGAAGAATACTCCAGTAGATTATCAGACTGCCAGACGAATAATAGATGGCTACGGATTACCGGATTTCGGGAAAGCTACAATCCGTGAAGTTGTTGCCATATCCACACAATTGGAACAGGAAACAAAAACCGAGTTCATACACATGGAAATGGGCGTTCCCGGACTGAAAGCGGCGCAAGTCGGTGTCGATGCGGAAATAAACGCACTAAAGAGCGGCATCGCCTCCATCTATCCGAATATCAACGGTACGCCGGAAGTAAAAGCAGAAGCATCCAGATTCATCAAGGCATTTATCAATATAGATATAGCACCCGAATGCTGTGTTCCGGTTACCGGTTCCATGCAAGGGACATTCGCCTCTTTCCTTACCAGCGGACAATGCACGGAAGGAAAAGACACCATCCTCTTCATCGATCCCGGATTTCCGGTTCAGAAACAACAGATCGTCGTGATGGGATATAAATACGAATCATTCGATGTCTATGAATATCGCGGAGAGAAACTGCGTGCCATCTTGGAAGAACACCTTTCAAAAGGCAATATCGCAGCCATGATCTATTCGAACCCGAACAACCCTGCCTGGTTCTGCCTGACAGACGAAGAACTGAAGATCATCGGAGAGATGGCAAACAAATATGATACGATCGTGATCGAAGACCTCGCCTACTTCGCTATGGATTTCCGCAAAGAACTTGGCAAACCTTTCGAAGCTCCTTATCAGGCAAGCGTTGCGCATTATACGGATAATTACATCTTACAGATATCCGGTTCGAAAGCATTCAGCTATGCCGGACAACGTATCGGTGTAACTGCTATCTCCAACAAACTTTACCACCGTGCTTATCCGGGACTGACGAAGCGTTATGGCAGCGGCACTTTCGGTACTGTTTACATCCACCGTGTACTGTACGCCCTGTCATCAGGAACGAGCCATTCGGCACAGGTCGCATTGGCTGCCATGTTCAAAGCAGCCTCCGACGGCCAGTTCGATTTTATCTCGGAAGTAAAAGAATACGGACGCCGTGCCGAAAGACTGAAGAAGATCTTTACAGACTACGGCTTCACGATCGTTTACGATCATGACCTGGACGAACCGATTGCCGACGGCTTCTATTTTACGATCGCTTATCCCGGAATGACCGGCGGAGAGTTGATGGAAGAACTGATCTATTACGGAGTAAGTGCCATCTCTTTAAGCACGACCGGCAGCAACCAGGAAGGTCTGCGCGCCTGCACTTCATTCATCAAACCGCACCAATATGACCTTCTGGAAGAGCGTTTAAAGCTATTCAAAGAAAATCATACCCTATAATTAACACAAACCCGGCATTTCTTTTACACTTATTAACTCAAATGCCGGGTTTTTCGTTTGCTTCTTAACATCAAAAGCCATATATTGTCCCTGTCTAACACAGTAAGCAATCTTCACTATGGCATCATATAATAATATATTTAAAATAACACATAATAATGTCCTTCCTGCACAAGGAAGTATCCTCATGTCCGAACCTTTCTTGCAAGATGCCTACTTTCAACGCTCTGTCGTTTTACTTGTAGAACACAACACAGAAGGTTCCATGGGATTTGTATTAAATAAGAAAACCGATTTAATAGTAAATACCTTTTTTCCGGAACTTGAAGAGTATCCGGAAATACCAATCTACCTGGGTGGCCCTGTAAGTGCCAACCGACTGTTCTTTATTCATTCTTTAGGAGATTTAATCGTGCCTGATTCGGTGAAGATAAAAGACCATCTTTATTTCGATGGTGACTTTGAAGCCTTGAAACGTTACATGTTGAAAGGCCATTCTATTGAAGGGAAAGTTAAATTCTTCCTGGGCTATTCGGGATGGACGAAAGGACAGTTAGGCAGCGAGATCAATAAAAACTCATGGGTAGTCAGTCATGCTACCAAAGAAAATATCTTACTTGCCGATGGAGAAAGCTTCTGGAAAAACTCTCTCGAACAGTTGGGCAGTAACTATGAAGCATGGACCAAATATCCGAAAGATCCTTATTTGAACTGATTTATTACACAGTAGATACATTCACTTTTTGCATCATCAGAACATCAGAATATCCATTTTCTGTCTGAATCCAATCTGTCATAACACCCGTAACAATGAACCCGCAACGAGTAAAGAGTGCTTTGCTGGCTTCGTTGTCTACAGGAATATGCACATATAACTGATGCAACTTCAAAAAAGAAAATGCATATTCCATCAGAATATTCATTGCTTCAGTTGCCAATCCATTTCCTTGATAAAGAGGATCCAGTAAAATACCGATACCGGCACGGCGATGATGCGGTTCGAAATCATACACGTCGACAGTACCGACGGCCGCACCTGTTGAACGAAGTTCGATCATCAGACGCAATTGCTTCAAGTCGAATATATCCCGGTGCGATTCCCGGATATACTCCTTCAATATATAACGGGAATAAGGAGACATAGTGTTCCCCAGGCTCCATAAGTCCGGATTATTTTCCCAACGATACAGAGGTTCCAGATCTTCTGGCTCCAAAGCACGGAGACGGATTATTTCGTTTTCCAGTTGTGCCATATTATTTCCCCGGTGATATTAATTGTCCGCTTTCCTTACAATAAATATGATAAGTAACTTTCTTACTGACCATCGAATCCATTAACAAAAGCATCTGTTCAAAACGGGCATCCGGATAGCAAATGGCATAATCAGTAAATTCCTTCATCTGATTACGACGGCAAATGACATCCATGAGACGTTCTTCATCCAGATCCCAAAGATTTATATGTTCCAGTTCGGGCATACGTTTCACACAAGCAGCCTTGATAACCTCAAAATTGTCCTCCCGACAAAGTACCAGTAAACGTTTATGCTTACTCCTGGACTTTTGCTTGACTCCCAACAGACGTGAGCAAGCAGCCAATGAAGCACGCAATAAAATGGCCAGTTTTATAAAAAAACCCATCAGCCAACCGGAATGAGGATAATATTTCCGGAAAAAGATCAGCATGGCACCATAAAAGGCCTTCACATATTTCATATCGCCATGCTTCGTACTTTCTCCTTTGTAATGAAGGATACGTTCCGGAATATAATAATTCTTATAACCACCTAATACCATCCGGTACGACAGATCGATATCTTCACCATACATAAAGAAGGCTTCGTCTAACAATCCGACCTTGTCTAACGCATCGTGTCGAAGCAGCATAAACGCACCGGCCAGCACGTCTACCTTATGTTGTTTCTCCTTGTCCAGATAAGCCAAACTATATCTTGAGAATATACGCGATTTAGGAAACAACTTCGATAATCCGAAGATTTTACAGAACGAAACCCAGGGAGAAGGGAAACTACGCTTACTCTCAGGCAGGAATGCGCCATGCCCATCCAACATCTTCACCCCTATTCCGCCTGCTTTCGGATGTTCATCCATAAAGAAACAAAGAGTCCGGAGACTCTCCTCACCTATCACAGTATCGGGATTAAGCAATAACACATACTCTCCATTGCATTGACGGATTGCCTGGTTATTAGCCTTGGCAAATCCCGGATTATCCTTGTTCTCTATAAAAGTCACTTCCGGGAACCTGGGGCGGAGATAATCGACAGAACCATCCGTAGAGTTGTTATCCACGACAAATACTTCCGCATCAAAACCAGCAACAGCAGCACGGACCGAGTATAGGCATTGCTCCAAAAAATACTTTACGTTATAGTTTACAATGATAATGGATATCTTGGTTTCGTACATAAGAATCAGATTATATTTTTATCGAATCATTAAAACTGGTCCGGTTCACGATAGAACGACCCAACGTTATTTCGTCTGCATATTCTATCTCGTCACCAATGGAAACCCCACGGGCAATGACCGTAATCTTTACATCATAAGCCGACAGTTTACGATAGATGAAAAAGTTGGTAGTATCTCCTTCCATTGTAGTACTGAGGGCAAGTACGATTTCTTTTACTTCATCATTGGCTACGCGCTGCACCAGACTGTCTATTTGCAGATCACCCGGGCCAATACCGTCCATAGGAGAAATAATACCACCCAGGACATGATAAACGCCCCGGAACTGTCCGGTGTTTTCAATTGCCATCACTTCTTTGATATTTTCAACTACACAGACAGTCGAATGATCCCGGTGAGGATCGGCACAGATGGAACACATTTCGTCATCACAAATATTGTGACACACTGTACAATACTTTACATCTCTCCGCAAAGCCAGTAAGGCGGACGCAAAGTTTTCCGTATAGCCTTCATCCCGGCGAAGCATATATAAAGCTAACCGCAAAGCTGTCTTCCTTCCCACTCCGGGAAGCGAAGCCAACTCGTTTACTGCATTTTCCAATAAAGCAGATGGATATTTTTGAGTCATTGATTACCTTTCTTTGACCACAAAGATAGGTAATTTCAACCATATGAAATTCGATCAACCGATTTTTACTGGAAATCGCCTTTGGGGACACTCAAATTCGAACTTATATTATTTAGCATAGAAAGTCTTGCCATTAAATAGCAAACTGTCGATTCAGCTCCCTGATTCAAATTGATATTATCTTCTTCCAACCCATCATAACAACCTCCTGTGGCCGGATTATAAAGTATCTGATGAAGATGATTATTACCTAAAAACCAGTTGAAAGCCTGTGTCTGTTTCAATAAATAATCGTTATCCTTAAATACATTATAAAATGTAACCAATGTCATAACAGTACTTGCCACGTCAATCGGTTGTTCCCCATAAATCAGTCCTTTTTTCTTTTTGTGCAGCCACCCCCGGTTGGAAACCACTTTGATGCGATCTTCTACAAAGATGTTCTTCAGTAGAAAATCGAATGACTCTTTAGCTATCGTTTTATATTTTTCATTTCCGGTAGCTTGGTAAGCGAAAAGTAGTGCTTCCGGCAACACACAGTTATCATATGTCAAGTAGGATTCAAACCACAACCACTCACCATCTGTACTTTGTTTATAAAATCCGACCAATTTATCAGCCAGCAAATTGATTAATGAGGCAATCTCCGGGCAAGAATACCGTCGGTTATAATAGCAAAGTCCTTTCAATGCAAAAGCAATACTACGCGGAGACTGAAAACCAGAAAGCACCCGAAGTGATCTTCTGAAAATCTGGATTGCTTCGGCAGTCCATTGATCCGGATATTTATCGCCATGAAAAATAAAATACCCCAAAGCACAAATTGCTCTCCCATTACTATCCTCCAAACCCACTTCCTGATTTTGCTTTGTAAAAGCCAGTTCCTTATCCACATAATTAAAGAAGGAACCATCCGGTTGCAAACAATACTTTATGAAATTCAGATAGCTCCTGATATACTTTTCGCAGGAGACATCCCTTATTTCTACATAGACCTGACAAAGTGCCATTAATGCCCGGGCATTATCATCCAACGTATAACCGGTTTTAATATCCGGACGATTGCCTTTAGAGAACTGGATCATAGCAAAGTTCCGGCTCATTCTTTTAATATGTCTTACATTTATCGGAGGTAACGAATAAAGCAGTTCGTCATTATCTTTCAATACACTCTTCATCAATAAGGCATAGGCTATTGCCACATTCTCCCAAGCGGTAGCAGCAGTTTTCTGCAAACCGGTTATTCTCATTTTAGACCGGAGACTTTCATTCGACAGTAGCCGGTTGGTTGCCGCAGCCAACTGGATGGAATTTTTAAAGTCGAAGATGATACCTGAATTATCCTTCAACAACTCTAATGCATGAGGAATCGGAGTGGCTATAATAGGACATCCGCAACTTAAGGCATAAACAAATGTACCGCTTACCGCCTGATTAGGATCACAGGAGGTAAACAGATATACATCTGTCAGCTGTAGATACTCTAGCAAAGTGGATAAATCCAGATAGAAATTTACAAAACGGACATGGTCAGTCATACCCAGCTCCATAACTTTGGCTTTCAGCATCTCCCGATATTTCTCTCCTTCTGCTTTAAACACAGTCGGGTGTGTCTTCCCGATAATGACAAACAAGACTGTCGGATTTTCTTTTACAATGGCGGGGAAGGCCTCTAAAGTTGTTTCAATGCTTTTTCCGGCACTCAGTAAGCCGAAGGTTGAAAGTATCCTTCTTCCTGTGACTCGATATTTATCTTTCAGCAGTCTCTTATCCTGATGAGCAACGAGGTGTGTTCCATGTGGTATCACTTCTATTTTATCCTCTTCAATCTGATAATCCTCCAGCAAAATACGTTTGGAAACCTGCGTCATCACTATAATTGCAGCACAAGCATTCGTCAGTTCCAGTAGATATTTTTTCAAGGAAGCGACCGGATTAGACAATACAGTATGAAAGACGATTATTACAGGCTTTGTTATTGATTTCACAAACTGCAGGAAATCATCTTCATGTTCACTATACAGGCCAAATTCATGTTGTATCAGGACAAGATCTATAACTGCATCCTGATTGATCTGTGTGCCAATGACTGTGTAGTCATTGGCGTCTGAAGTATTTAACCTATATTTTACCGTATCAGAATAAACATGTTTTTCCGAATCCGATTCTAATGCACAAACTTTAATAGAATAAGTATTTCCGAATTTGTACAGAATTGCCCGGATCAAATCGCCTGAAAATGTAGCAATGCCACATTCTCTGGGAGGAAAAGTTGTTATACATAATATATTATTCATTTTTTATGGGATATTAATTCATTAACTAACTCTTGAAGTACTACCGATATACAGGCTATGCATTTGTCTGCCGCCCCATAATAAATATAGAGTCTGCCACCAAACAAAGTAGTACCGGTAGGGAAACAAACTCTGTTTACTATGCCCAGCAACTCATAATCCGTATCGGGAGTAAACAAAGGATAAGGCAATCGCGCCAGTTCTATAGAAGGGTCATTCAGATCCAATAAAGCGGCACAGGCAGAATAGACATACCCTTCCGGAGTATCATATACGCTATGATAAATAAGCAACCATCCTTCAGGTGTTTCAATGGGAGGACAACCGGCACCGATATAACTTGCCTCATGACGGTACTGAGGTTTCAACAGAATGTGATCGAAAAAATCAATAAAATAATCAGTCCAAAACTTTGTGGTCAAGTCTTCCAGTTTCCCGATACTGACCAATTGTATATCCGGTTTGATCCGATGCATAAAGTAGAATTTCCCATTAATCTTACGAGGGAAAAACACTACATTCTTATCTGTGAGATAGATCTTTTTTCCAAGATTAGTATTTGATTCCCGCTTATTATAAGAACGGAAATATTTACCGATCTGATGTCCATGCGATGTCATCAATCTTTTAAACTGACGGAATGTAAACTGTGATGTAATTACTCCTTTTTTTTCAAAATGAACTAAATCGGAAGATACGGCTAACGCTCCTACGGCACTGTTGCCATCATAAGCCGTATAAGTCAGATAATAGGTATCATCGATCTTTACAATCCGTGGGTCTTCTACTCCCTGAGCTTCATAAACATACTCAGGCCGGATTAAAGGGTCTTCATTTCGTTGAACAACTTTAAGGGCTCCTTCCAACCTACAATAGCCGATAGTTGAATAGTTACCCTCTTTCACTGCACGGTAAAACATATGTACAGTATCTCCTTCGGCTATGACAGCCGGATTCATTACGCTTTCGTTTTCAAAACTTAAATCTGTACTTTCAAGAACAATGCCTTCCCTTTGTATGTTTACCATTATGTCTTAGTTATTAGATTAAAGCCTTTGTCTTGCTTACTCTTTTTTTCGCGCTGATAGTCAGTCTGAGCTTTTATTTTATCGGCTCCAGACTTTTCCTTCTTCTTTTCTTTCTTGTTTTCTTTACCTTTCATAATACATTGTTTGACGGAGAATTTATACTAGAGAATTAGTAAAACGTGAAGTGATGGATATATGGTTAAATATTTTATTTTCTGCAATTTACTAATAATATCTCCTATAAAATCATATGGACGAAAGAATTGTTCTTTAATAACTATTAGAGTCTATAATTTACAATGTACATTTGTATGGTTCTGACAAACCTTTTATTTATCAATATTGTTTCATAATTACTGTACAAAGTTGTGACAGTGGAAATAATTAAACAATAAAATAGAATGAATAGTAGAAAAATCTTCACATTACTGGCTTTAATGATTGGCTTTATGGCTTTAGCTTCATGCAAAGGGCAGGCCAAAACCAACGAAACAGCAAGTAACACCGAGACGACAGGAAAAGATGCTACTGCTCCTATACATATCAACAAGGCAGACTTTCTGAAGAAAGTATATAATTTCGAAGCGAGTCCGAACAAATGGAAATATCTGGGTAACAAGCCAGCCATTATTGACTTCTATGCAGACTGGTGTGGCCCCTGCAAAATGATCGCACCTTCTCTGGACCAACTGGCCAAGGAATATGCCGGACAAATCGATATTTACAAAGTGGATGTAGACAAAGAGACCGAACTGGCAACCGCTTTCGGCATTCAGGGAATACCGGCTCTGTTATACATTCCGATGAAAGGAACGCCTCAGATGCTTCAGGGCGCACAGCCTAAAGAGGTTCTGAAAGAAAAAATAGAAACGATCTTACTGAAGAAATAGAAAGAAACATATTTCAAACAGCATAAACAATTAATAAGCCGGAAAAGCAATAGTTGATATTGACTTCTTCGGCTTTTCTCCTTATTTATCAAATATTTAGGTATAATCATTCTAAATTCATACGAAAGCGATCTCCTTTAAAAACGAATAACTAAGCAAATGCAGCATTATTATTGATGTTTTTTGATCCAAACAGCCAAATTACGACCATTGACGGAAAACTCACCATTTCCCTCTTTGTCTATCTGTACTTCATCGGCAACGCTTCCAGTCAATTCATACCATTTTTCTCCTGCATGCTCTTTGCCTAGATTCATCGTCTTACTGCCTTTTTCATCATTTGAAATCAGAAAAACCAAACCCGATCCCGGATGCTCAGTATCCCCACTCCTTACGAAACCAACAGTGGAAGGATGATCGAAATAATCTGTCTGTTCTCCGTAAGCATATTTCCGACGGGCATCCAACAAAAGATCAATGATCTGCGTGTGGGGCGACTTCTCTCCATTTACACCATAATAATCACCATAAAAAAGACAAGGATAGCCGTCTTTTATGAGTAAAACCAAGCCATAGGCCAACGGTTTGAACCAATCTTCGATCTGTGACTCCAGAGAACTACCCAGTTGCGAGTCATGATTATCGACAAAGGTGACAGCCAGTTCCGGATGCAGTTCTACCAAGGTATTTTTCAGAATGTTCTGCAAGTCATATTCTTTTCCTTCCTGCGAAGCCTGGAAAAGATTATAATGAAGCGGCACATCGAACAGACTGATTTTATTCCCGACTGCTTCCAGATAGTTGTCCAACGTTTCCAGATCACCGTTCCAATATTCACCTACAGCAAAAAAGTCTTCTCCCCTTTCGGTTCTCACAGCTTCTAAGAATTGTTTGACAAACTGGTCCTTCATATGTTTGATAGCATCCAGACGCATTCCGTCAAGGTTCAATTCGTTAGAAACCCATTTTCCCCAACGGTTCAATTCTGTTATTACTTCGGGATGATTAAGGTCGATATCATTTCCGAGAAGAAAATCGTAGTTCCCATTTTCGGAATCCACTCCTTCGCTCCAGTTCTTATTTTCACCTAAGATCTGGAAAATACCACTCCTTCTCGATTTGTCATCAAAACCCATACCGGAAAAATGATACCAGTGCCATTTAAAATCGGAATACTTGTCACCCCGGCCGTGGAAATTATAGCCGGTCCAACCTTGTACTTCAAACTCATCGCTGACAGGTTTCGTACGGTCGGTTGGATCGACTTCTACAACCATAAACTTTTCAGTATAATCGCCTCCGGCCTTATGGTTCAGTACCACATCGAGATAAACCGAAATATGATATTTATGCAGTTCATCGATCATTGCCTTCAGTTCCTCCTTCGTCCCATACTTTGTCCTGACGGTACATTTCTGGTCAAACTCACCCAAATCATACAAATCGTACGTGGCATAACCTTCATCTTGTTGCTCGTCCGCTTTATATGCAGGCGGAATCCAGATTGCCGTGACACCGATTTCATGTAAATGAGATGCATCTTCTTTCAACTGTTTCCACAAATTTCCGTTATTCGGGAGATTCCACTCGAAATATTGCATCATTACGCCGTTTTCCATATACTAACTCTTTTATTTATCAATAATAAAACAACGGCCATAAGGAGAAAGTTCCTGTACCTCCTGGAATTTATAAGCTAATACTCTACCATCACCCTCAACATCGCAATATGAGACCTCTCATTTCCAGTCCGTATAAAATGGAATGCAGGTTGCACGCTAAAATGATTCGACACCGTATAATTCCACGTTATTTCCAAAGCCTTCTCCCTTATATCGGAGAAAGAAGCCTGCGAAAAGACTACCCCCAGAGTATCTTCCCCCAAAGCCGAAAATAGTCCTTTGAAAATACCTCCTGCAGCCATATACCGCCGACAGTCATTACGATCGGATGGAGCGAAAGAATACTGCCCCAACACTCCCGCCGAATAGCGGCCCGAATGCCAACACTCCTGCTCCACCGAAAGCCAGCAGGCATAATTCACCTTTCGATGTTTCTCCGACGTCGTTTCCGCCGATGCCTGCTCCGGTGCCAAACTGTCGTCTGCCGCATCACAGCAACGATTGCCGCCATGTACAACAATACCCAAATTATAAGAACCATGATAACTGCTGTTTGTAGTATAATCCATTTCTGCAATATCCATTAAGCCATCCCGCTGCGGTGAAACGGCAAATACCAAACTTCCCTGCTTAAAAGGCAGATAAGCCTGCCCGTTATAAAGACTGTTCTTTATCCTGATCATCTCGTTTATCCGGTATTCCAGATGCAGGCAAACGGCAGACAAAGGATAGTTTGCCAATACATAATTAGCCGATAGCGTCGGATAAATTCCACAAGAGCTGTTCGTAAACAGGGAGGTGTAGGGAGTTGTGAAATAATCCTCGTTCACATTCCGCAATCCCCCGAACAAAAGTACTTTTCCTATTTGCTGGGAATATCCCAGGAGAAAGGGGCTGAAAGGCAGATTGTCCTCTTCTATATTTGAAAAAACTTGCCTGTCTCCAGCGATCCGTTCGCGGGAAGTCTTATAGACGGAGATTGTCTGGACCTCCAACTTCCCATTACTCCACAGCCCCAGCCGTTCGGTCGGAATCGCAACGCGGAGAGAAAGAAGATTCACCCAATTCAACCGATTGCCTAAATCCGATTGCAGTTCGGTAGTGTACTGAACGGATGCCTCCAGTTTTGCCTGGGCAAAAACCACTTTCTCCTCACCCATCTGCAACACTATTATAGCCAGCGTGTAAACCGTTTTACGTACCATTGTTTTACAAATTGAGTCAACATACAATATCCAAGTAAAGTAGCAATCAACCAGGGGAAATAACTCAGCGGCAGCGGTACAAGCCCGATAGATGCCCCTATCCCTGTAAACGGCAGGATAATGCCGATCGCCATGATCGCAAAAGTGGTGAGCAATACCGGCCATGAAGCGCGGCTCTGTATGAACGGTATTTTCCGTGTACGGATCATATGCACGATCAATGTCTGTGAAAGCAGCCCTTCCACGAACCAGCCGCTTTGGAACAAAGCCTGATGTTCCGGCGAAGTACACCCGAATACATACCACATCAACAGATAAGTCGTAATATCGAATATCGAACTGATCGGCCCGATGCAGATCATGAAACGGCTCAGATCGGAAGCATCCCACTTACGCGGCTTCAGCAGGTATTCGCGGTCGACCTTGTCAAACGGTATCGTCGTCTGCGAAACATCATACAACAGGTTCTGCACCAGCAAATGAATCGGAAGCATCGGCAGGAAAGGCAGAAAAGCACTCGCCGCTAACACACTGAACATATTACCGAAATTCGAACTCGCCGTCATCTTGATATACTTCATGATATTGCCGAATATCTTACGCCCTTCGAGAACACCCTGCTCCAGCACCATCAAATCCTTTTCCAGCAGAATGATATCGGCACTCTCCTTGGCAATATCAACCGCCGTATCTACCGAAATTCCAATATCCGACTGACGCAAGGCCGACGCATCGTTAATCCCGTCCCCCAGGAAACCAACCGTATTCCCACCCTGTTGCAGTAACGTGATAATACGCATTTTCTGCATCGGAGTCAGTTTCGAATAAACCGTCGTATATTGCAGCTCCTTCACCAGTTCCTCGTCCGTCATCTTCTCGATCTCCGGTCCCTGCAACGTATGCGTAATATCCACACCGACCTGGCGGCAGACCGCTTTCACCACAGCCTCGTTATCGCCTGACAATACCTTCACCTCTACACCATGCTCATGTAACTGTCGGATCGCTCCGGCAGCCGAGGATTTGGGAGGATCGAGGAAAGCCAGATAACCTATCAACACCATATCCATTTCATCCTCCACCGAGAAATCCAGTTCCTTTTCTATCCAGCTCTTCTGGGCAACAGCCAGCACACGCATACCGTCACGGTTCATCCGCCCGCTTATTGCCAAAGCAATCTGCTTCAGCTCGTCCGTCATCGGGCATACTTCACCGTTATATTCCACATACGAACAGATCTGCATCATCTCCTCGATCGCCCCTTTGGTGATGATCTGTCGCTTACCGTCGTTATCTTCCACGATCACCGACATACGGCGGCGGGTAAAGTCGAACGGAATCTCGTCCACTTTCCTGTATTTATCACCCAGATGTTCGAAATCCAGTTCCTTCGCATGCGAAAGGATCGCCTTGTCCATCAGGTTCTTCAACCCGGTCTGGAAATAACTGTTGAAATAGGCATGCCGCAACACACGCAGATCGTCATCCCCATGCACATTGAGATATTTTTCCAATACGATCTTATCACGCGTCAATGTCCCCGTCTTATCCGTACAAAGAATATTCATCGCTCCGAAACTCTGTATCGCATTCAGATTCTTCACGATCGTCTTGCGGCGCGACATACTGACAGCTCCTTTCGCCAAATTAGAGGTAACGATCATCGGCAGCATCTCCGGCGTAAGACCGACAGCAACCGACACCGCAAACAGAAAAGCATCGAACCAGTCCCCTTTACTCAACCCGTTAATCAGGAACACAAACGGAACCATCACCAACATAAACCGTATCAGCAACAAACTCACCTTATTGATTCCCCGGTCAAAACTCGTCTGCGCCCGTACCCCCGTCAGGCTTTTGGCAATCGTCCCCAGATAGGTAGAACGCCCGGTAGCAAACACCACGCCTATTGCTGATCCGCTCACCACATTCGACCCCATGAAGCAGATATCATCCAACTCGACCACACTGCCCGTCCGGTGCGTCCTCTTCCCCAGTTCCGCCCTTTTCTCTATGGCATCCGACTCGCCCGTCAACGATGACTGGCTGACAAACAAATCCTTAGATTCCACGATACGGATATCGGCAGGCACCATATCACCGGCAGCCAGGTAAACGATATCTCCCGGCACAAGTTCTGCAATATTCACTTCCTGCCCGTCTTTTGCACCCAGGCGGTAGACGGTAGCTGTATTTTTCACCATCCGTTTCAAGGCATCCGAAGCCCTACCCGATTTCCATTCCTGCACGAAACGAAGTACCGCACTCAACATCACCATCGCCGTAATAACAATAACGGTCACCCATTCCCTGTCTTCCGGCGCAGCCATCAGGACATCTATCACCAGCGAGACAACCGCCAATGCCATCAATATACCGATAAAAGGATTGATAAAGGTTTTAATAAACATGATCAGCCAACGGTCGCGCTTTTCCCGTACGATTTCGTTAGGCCCATGAAAACGTAAACGATCTGTCACTTCTCCTTCCGTCAGTCCCATACGCGAAGTGTCGAAATAACTGAATACAGATTTCAGTGGTTGGGTAGCTGCCAGAAATACCCGTTCGCTGTTGAAAGAGATTGCGTTGTTGTTCTTTCTTTTCTTTCTTCTGATCCACATGATAATTCTCTTTTATGAAGCCCCCTGCTCCCAAAGCAGGAGGTCTCCGGTTTGGTATTCGTTTTATGTCTCTCTTTTTGACAACGCAAAAGTAGAGACACCCGGCCAGACAAGCCGTTAGAGAACTATTAGAAGGGTATTAGAGAACCATTAGAATTTTGCAATTTACTTCTGCTTCTAAATATTGATACCTCTATACTCATCCCAACATCTCAAATATTTACTACCTTTGCCGCCAATCGTAAATCATAAAACGAAACGTCATGAGTAAATATCCATTTATGCTGATTATGTGCCTGTTTATTGCACAATCTGCTTTTGCACAATCATATTCCAAATACTTTCGCCTGGAAAACCAGGATACCGTCAACTTTACTTTTACTGTGAGGAAACCTGATATTAAGGCAATAGACTGTTATCCTCAACAAATTACCCAAATATCGAAAAACGGAGATAATTACAAAATATCACTCACGACTATCAACCCCTACCTGGATGGAAGCAAACTGGCTAAAATGAAAGAAGCCAAGTATGACAAATCACGGGAATACGACAGAGAGATCGCTAGATTTTTGCAATCTACTCCGTTGATAGATGCACAAAACGAACACGTTAAACAAATTGCCGATACACTGTTCAAAGACGAAACACAGACCTTTGTCATAATAGAGAAAGCCCTTAAATTTGTCTATACCTATCTGTCACCTTCCGATTCCATTGCCAAACAGATCGATGCAGGGATTTGCAGAACGGTAGATGTCAATACAGTTATCCAGACAAGAAAAGGTACTTGTAGCGAATATACCAATTTATTTACCGCATTGATGCGCTATATGAATATACCGACCCGTTTTGCTGTAGGATATTGTTATGTCCCAGAATGGAAAGCCGAAAGTACCCATGCTTGGCCCGAATGCTATATAGAAGGTGCAGGTTGGTGTTCTGTCGACCCAACATTTCCATCGTATATCTGTCCGCATTTTGCAGAAATCAGGATGCGTTACGGAATAGATTACGAAGACTGCGACATCAGAACCCTAAATTATGACATCGAGCCGATCGAGTTTACAAAGAAATGACCCTATGACGACAGAAGATAAAATAAAATATTTTGAAAATAGGGAAGATTGGAGAAAGTGGTTGACAGACAACTTTCAAACCAAAGACGAAATTTGGTTTGTCTTCCCTTGCAAGTCGTCAGACAAAAAAAGTATTACATACAACGACGCTGTTGAAGAAGCCCTTTGTTTCGAGTGGATTGACAGTACGATAAAAACACTTGACAAAAAACATAAAATTCAGCGTTTCACGCCTAGAAACCTTAAAAGCACATACTCGCAAGCCAACAAAGAAAGACTTAAATGGTTATTGGAAAATAAAATGATACACCCCAAATTTGAAGACAAAATACGAAATGTTCTGTCTGACCCTTTCATTTTCCCTAACGATATAATTGACAAACTGAAAGAAGATAAGATAGTATGGAAAAACTATCAACAATTTTCCGACCCATATAAACGTATCCGAATCGCATACATTGAAGCAGCAAGAAAACGACCAGAAGAATTTGAAAAACGATTAAACAACTTTATCAATAAAACGAGAGAAAATAAAATAATAACCGGATTCGGCGGAATCGGAAAATACTATTAACCCCAATAAAATTGGGGCATACAACGAAAGTTCACAATACACATTGAAATAATCAACTATATATCAGACTTTTTCATATATTTGTATCCTATACTATTATACAAATCACTTTCGGAGATACTATAACACTTAAAAACAGATAAGATGAAAAAAGTAATTTTTGCAGGCGGGATATATAACATATTCTTTGTGCTATTCCACATCGGATTTTGGAAAATATGGGACTGGAACACAGAGTTGGAAAAGCTGTCATTCACCAATAAATGGATCATGCCTATTCTAAATGTTCAAATAATCTACTACTTTATCTTTACTGCGGTAATTTGTTTTGCGTTTCATAAAGAACTATTTACAACAAAACTTGGGAAATGCTTCTTGATGGGTACTGCTGGATTCTGGTTTATTCGAGCAATTCAACAATTTGTATTTTGGGAACTAGGTGCAGTCTCTACAATTATCGGGGTATTATTTTTTTTATTGGGATCAGTTTTGTTTCTTATTCCGGCAATACGTAAACAAACGACAGGTACTATTGAATAACGTAAACCCGTACCCGAATCCAAGTATTGTTACATTCATAGTCGAATGATTTAACGATCTATTATTACTTTTCTATAGTCTCCATCGCCTTTCTTCTGAAAGCAATTTCTCAATAAAGCCTTCATAGAAATGATATTTTCATCCATCAGAGGTTTTAATACAAGCTCTTTCTTATTTATCATGGATTTATTCGTTATAGTATTTTATTTGATGACATCCATTTGTCCATTTTTATTTTATACACAAAACAAAAACCATTCTACCCTAAATTTTGTAGGTCTAAAAAATAATATAATACAATGCAGGAATCCGAAGAAACCTGCACCATATAAATAAAAATCAGGAATCAGCCTTACGCCTCTTCACTTCTTCCACGAGCTTTGTAAAGGATTTTTCCTTTTTACGTTTTTCATGCTCGGAGGCGGAGAAATGCCAAGCTTCACGCTTTAGTCTCAGATAGCTTTCATACACTTTGGTATCTAGCAAACCTTCTGCAACTGCTTCCAGAACAGCACAGCCGGGTTCATTGGTATGTGTACAATCCTTGAAGCGGCATGATTCTGCATAACTGGAAATTTCCAGCATTTCAGCAAGTGAATCGGGATTATCTACAGCTAATCCAAATTCACGAATACCCGGAGTGTCGATTAAAACACCTGAGCCGTCCATCAAGACCATTTCCCGCCGGGTGGAAGTATGCCGTCCTTTTCCTGTGGACTGGCTTATATCCGACGTCAGCAGCACCGACCTTTCACAAAGCGCATTAACAAGAGAACTTTTCCCCACACCCGACGAACCAACAAACACCACCGTTTCGCCTTCCGATATGGATTCCCTTAACCGGGAGACCGTTTCAGGGTGATGGATACTTGTGAAGAACATCGGCATCCTACGGGTAAGATGCCTGATTGCTTCCTCTGTCTCCTGTTTATCAAAAGGCAAATCAGTCTTATTGAGTATCAATACGGGATGGATATTTTCTTCCAATATCTGAACCATGAAACGTTCCACCCTGCGCATATTGAAATTATCATCGAGACTCTGCACGATAAACGCCTTATCAACATACGAAGCAATTACCTGTTTTCCGGCTACCGTTCCATTTCTCTTGCGGTATAAAGTCCGTTCACGGGGCAGCATATCGACGATAATCCCTTTACTATCGTCGAAAGGTTGAAACAGTATCCAATCACCAGTACAAGGCAGTTCAAAGTCAGATCTTCCATACATCATATTTCCCGTCAACTCGCATTGGAACAATCCGTTCTCGGAAATAACTTCATAACAGGTGCGATGCACGACAGCTATTCGTCCGTGAGATAACGTATTATATGCCGATTTTTGTTTCAGTTGGTTCAACCTGTCGTTCCAACCATACATATCCAAACAGATCATAGCGTTATCTTTTTAGCGATATAAAACGCATAGCCGTAGAATCCTTTATACTTACGGTATAATTCCTCTTCGTGATGTGACATCGCGACAAGTTCTTCGGCTGTTTTATTTCCCGGATATTTGGCTAGAAACTTTTCCCGTGCTTTAACCAAAGGCGCAAAATAATGCTCTGTCCAGCAAGTCTCAGGCAAAATAAAGGAAGCGACAGGAAGATACCCGGCCTTTTGTATCAGAGCTACCTGATTGGGAATAGTATCTATTTCCGGATAAGCCTCCATCCAAAAATCATGGATCTCTGCCGGACGTTCTTCGGTAAACCATGTGCTTTCGGAAACGGCGATATATCCTCCTGTTTTCAGATATTTACGCCATTCGTTCAGTCCGCGTTCAAAGCCGATATTATAAATAGCTCCTTCCGACCAGATCAGGTCTAATTCACCTTCTCCGAAAGGAAGGTTATCCATCGAACCGACGATTCCTTCCACTCTATCCTGAAGACTCAGTTTCCTGGCATTGTCGTTGAACCGGTCGATGAATCCCGGAAAAAAGTCGAGACCCGTAATATGTCCCGGCGCATGCTGCGCCAATGTCATTGTCTGTCCACCCGTACCGCAACCCAAATCGGCGATAAGGGACCGGTCGGTCAGGTTGTCTATAAAGCTCAATGCTTTAAGGGTCACTTCGGGACTTCCGGGTCCCTGACGTTCTGTGTTTAAAAAATATTCGCAGATTAAATTAATATCGAATTCGTGAATTGTTTTATTTTCGTTACTCATTTTCTTTATGTATATAGCATACTCGTGAAAGCATAACAATGCTATCATCATTGTACACTGATTAAAATTGAACTAATACAATAGAAATTACGCCCGAGCAGAATTACCCGGGAATAAACGAAAGGACAACCTGTACAAGGAATACAGATTGTTTACTACACCAAATCCGATTTAAATAGTTTGTTTAACATGCGGCAAAGGTACATAATATTTTGTATTATGCTAATTATATATGCGGAAACTCCACCACAAACACAGTCCCCTCGCCCGGATAAGAATGAACGTAGATATTTCCTTTATGAAGAAAAACGATCTTTTGAACCAACGCCATCCCTATTCCATTGCCGACAGCATAATTACGGTTACTGCCACGGTGAAAGGCGGTAAAAAGATGTTCCATATCCTCTGCGGGGATTCCAATGCCTGAATCGGAAAAGCGGAGGATGGATTTTTCTTCATAGAAAGATATCTGTACTGAGGAAGTTTTGTCGTCGGAGAATTTACAGTTGTTCTCCATCAGATTTACAAAGGCTGTTTTCAATAAATAAGCATTCCCGGAAACGGTGATCATGGCATCGTCGTCAGTCTCTTCTTCAAAAAGCAGATTGACCTTATACTCCTTATTGGCTTTCAGAACCAGTTCGCGGGCATCGAGTAACAGCTCGTCCAGGCGTACCTCTTCCATACTGATCTGCTCCGGCTGATAACTGGCACGGGCCAGGTTGAGCAAGCCCTCAGACAATTTCACGACCTTATCCGCATCCGTCAAAGCCTCTTCCACCGCTTTCCGATAGGCTTCACCGGAACGCTCCTTGAGAAGCGTAACCTCCAGGCCACCGATCAAGGCAGCCATAGGCGTACGAAGTTCATGGGAGACATTACTGACAAACATTTTCTGCGCATCGAACGACTGCTCCAACCGGTCGAGCGTATGGTTGAAGGTCACAGCCAACTCTCCCAACTCGTCTTTCTCGTCCGCTACCGGAACTCTTTCGTCCAGATTGGATGCCGTTATCTTCTCCACCTTCCTGACGATATTCGAGACGGGCGACAAAGCACTTCGCGACAGAAAATACCCCACAACAGCCAGTACCGCCAGCCCGATACCCCATAATATCAGCAGGATATTCCGTAAAGCATCGAGTTTCGCATAGCCATAACCGTCAAATGCAGCAGCCGTGATCACATAATCTTTCCCCTCAAACGGATACAAAAGTCCGACCACCTGATAATCTCCTTCAAAGAATTCGATAGATTTCTTTTCGACAATACGCCGGATCATTTCCGGGGTTTCTTTCACCCGGTCTATCTCTTTGGCATCATGATAAAGCAGGTTGAACGACGGGTCATAGACCGCCACCTCCACCTCATCGATAAACTCCCGGTTATTCATGTAAATGGATTGCATGGTAGCGGCATCGACCTTATGTTGCAGGAACAGATTGGCTTTCGTAATCCCCTCCTTTTTCAGGTCACGATAAAAAACACTTTTCCGGTTACCTTCCGACAAGAACCAGATCATTCCCATCAGGAATAGAAAGACAGTAGCTGTGACTGCCGTATAACGGATCGTCAGTTTAGTCCTGATTTTCATCGGTACGCAGTATAAAACCCATGCCTGGCTTAGTATGGATCAGTTTAACAGAAAAATCACGGTCGACTTTCTTTCGGAGATAATTGATATAGACATCGATAAAATTAGTCCCCGTATCGAAATGAGTGTTCCAAACCTTATCGGCTATCTCCGCACGCGACAGGACACGCTCCGGATTCTCCATCATATAAGCCAGCAAATTGAACTCTTTAGGTGTCAGTTTTATCTCACGTCCATCACGGAAGACAGACTTGCCGGACAGATCGATACGAAGGTCGGCATAGTTTAACTCCTGGGGTTGGACAGTCTGCGAAGCGACAACTTTTCTTTTCAGCAACACCCTGATACGGGCATCCAGTTCGCGGAAATCGAAAGGTTTGACCATATAATCGTCCGCTCCGGCATCGAAGCCGTCCAGCTTGTCATCGGTTGTGCCCAAAGCAGTAAGCATCAGAACAGGGATATCCGGATTCAGTTGCCGCACCTCTTTCGTCAACTCAAAACCATTCATCTTCGGCAGGATAATATCGGAGATCACCAGATCGAACCCCGAAGCCCGAAAAAGACGCAACCCCATCTCCCCGTCAAAAGCTACCGACACCTGATAGCCGGAATCTTCCAGACCGGCCTTCAGGAGCTCCGCTACACGCTGTTCATCTTCTACTACCAGTATTCTTGTCATGGGAAAAGGCTTTTACAAATTACAGTGAATGATATCTGCAAATATAATCATTTATTATAAATCAGGCATCACCCCTTCCGGGTATGCATCTATCCCATACAAAGATGAAAACATCATTCCTCCGACAAACTAAACTCCTTATTAGAGAATAATTCAGCCAATCCCGATATCTGCTTCAAACGCAATATTTCATCTTTATCCATTCCTATATTACGTTGTATCCAGGCATCGGACATACCACATTTGGAAAGTTCGGAAACTATGTGGCTCATCAACTCGATATTATGGGTACCGCGTGCCCTGTTATGGCGGATCGTCGATGCCATTCTATTGGATAGATCTTTTTCTATGACAGTAACGGGAAGCATTCCTTGTTCACGTTCATATATACGTTTCGACGTTTTCATGACCATATAACGGTGATAACCATCAACCAATTCATACATATCTTTCTCCGGTATGTAATAGCATACGCAAGGTGAGGTGAAACCATCTTCCCAGATGGAGACTTCCAGTAATTGCATTTCCGGGGGAGCAACCACATTGGGGTTATAGCTGTTAGCCATTACTTTTTCAACCGGAACAGGTCTTACTTTGTAGACAGGGCTAATATATTCCTCCATATAATTCAGAGTTATAAAGTTGTAAAATATTTTCCTTTTGCTTTCTCTCATGAATATTCAATGAGAATCCCATATATTTACAATAGTAATCGTTTTTCAGAATACAGATACAAACCCGTTTATAGGTCGGCAGTTCCTTAAATTCCGGAATATCGATATCATCCAGATATTCCATACGGACCGGTTTCTTTTTTGTCTTATAATTCGTGCTGTCTTCCACCCGTATAGGGATCCCGATCTGTTGCAGTTTCTCGATCGTTTCCTCTGCAAGGCATCCTCCTTTATCACGCCAGAATTTTATGCTGACAGACAACTTCTGTAAATAACCGTTACGCGTCTTCTCTGGCAATGTTTTTAACAGGAATTCCATATAAGACTTCCAGGTCATTCCTTTAGGCAACTTGACCGATTGCCATCCCAGAGCGGAAGTGCCACCATATAATCCGGCAAAACCGACACCGTTAACCCGTCCGATCATCTTTCCCCACATATCGGGATCTATCGCCCGGTATAGTTTCAGGCTAGCCAACGCCTGGGAAATGAAAGGACTTGCCACCCGCTGTTTTTCAAGAGGCACTCCGGCTTGATAATACAGGTCGTACAAATGATTATAATCCCATTGAAACTTACCGTTGGCAATCCATATATCTTTCGTTTTCCAATCAAAGATAGGATAAGCGTTATAGACACGAGGCATTACCTGATGAACCCATTTCAACCGCCGATAGGTCTGTACCTTACTCTTTATATGGATAGCCCTCCATCTGTTGAAGCTCTCCTGAGTACGTATCCCGATCAAACAGCAAGTTCTTCCGGCCTGCTTTTTCTCATGCAACCATCCTGCAAACAACAACTGAAACTGATAATCCCACATATCTTCATTATAGAATGGAAAATCTTCAGCTTTCAAAGAGTTTTCAGGCATTTTGTTTACCCAGATATTTTGCTGTAGCTTATCCCAGGGACGCCAATAGTTCTGGAACATCGAGGTACAGGTCGGTACTTTGAAGGGAACACAAACTCTATATACTTCCAGAATATCTGTATTAGAAGCCAGTGTCCGGTCTACATAAGATGTCGTTTCCTGGTACTGCACCTCATAATCCATATGAAATACACCCAATTTTCGCTTCAACCGGTGTTCACGTATATAGTCGATACACAAATTCAACAGCACACCGCTGTCTTTCCCACCGGAAAAGGAAACATATACATTATCGAAGTCAGAAAATATCTTATCCAACCGCGCTTGTACTGCTTCGTAAACATTTATCTTTTCTCTCATCATCGCATCTATATTCCATTTTAATATATAGTTTCCACTTTTGAGTTACAAAAAAATGATTTGAAGCAAAAATATCTTCATGCCGGGTATGAACGACAGCCCGTATGATTGAAGTGCTTTTGAAATGCTCCAGAACAGCATCGATCAGGGATGACATCGTTTTATTGTCCTCCCCTTTCACATAATAGTTATTGATAACCACACAGGTACTTTTGATCTCAACAGGTATAAAGCCTGTGACCATGTCTCCTTCAATAGCGACGAACCATAAATAGTGTTTAGAAGTTTTGAATGGGTAATTATTATTTTGCCGCAGCACGCTACAGTTCATCACCAGTGGAGCGACCAGTTCGTATAGCCTCGGGGCAATTCCGGATAATACTTCTATACTCATATTCCAAAGAGACTAGGACAACAAAAATCTTTTGAAATACAAAATTAAACAAAATACTGTTCCAGGTTCATTATTTGCGAATATTTTAACTTTAAATAGCGAGCTTCACCCTTTAATTTTCAAAAGTAGTAGAAAATAAAATACATTATCATCCCGACTAAATATATCACAAAAAGTTTGTCATTCGGGACAACAAGATCGTCCTACCTTTTGTTATTCAATTAGAAAAACGAAAGATCATGAGAAAAGCATTGAATATTATTATCCCTATCCTGATTTGTTTCCTGGTAGGACTTTCCGCCAGTTATTTTCAAGCTGACGCAATAAAGAACTGGTATCCGATTCTTATAAAACCGGCATTAACTCCTCCAAACATCACCTTTCCTATTGCCTGGAGTATTATTTATCTATGTATGGGATTATCTATCGGATCAATGATCAATTCAGGGAGTGAACGAACAAGATTTTTCATTAAGGCTTTTATCTTCCAACTTTTCTTCAATTTCACATGGAGCATCGGTTTCTTCTATTTTCAGAATCCGCTTATCGGCTTCCTGAATATCATATTGCTCGATATCTTCGTGATTAATTACACCTTGAAAAGTTATCCCGTCAACAAAGTTAGTTCACTACTCTTCATTCCCTATCTAGTATGGCTGCTGTTCGCAACTTATTTGAATGGGTATATTTTGATGTACAATTGATTGTAAAAAAATAAGCCGGATCATGTCCGGCTTCATCTTACATTATCCCATCAATCCAAATTATAAAGTTTCAACTTATTATACAACGTTTTCCGATCGATTCCCAATAGTTGGGCGGCACGAGTTTTATTGTTGCCGGATTCCTGGAGGGCACGTTTGATCAATTCGCTTTCGTGAGCTTCGTCTTTCAGGAGGATGCGAGTGTCTTTTGCAGGGGCATCCGTTAGTTCTTCAGGAAGTTCATGACGCGTAATGTAACGTCCTGTAGCCAGAAGTGTTGCATATTTGATGACATTCTTCATCTGGCGCAGGTTTCCTGGCCATGAATAAGACTGGAAAAGTCGGATCGTCTCGTTATCGAAACCTATAATATCTTTCTGTAATTCCGCATTTGCCTGGTCTAGGAAGTTATTAGCAAAAAGCAATAAGTCCTCTTTACGTTCTTTCAGGTCCGGAATGCGAACCGTAAATTCGTTGATACGGTGATAAAGGTCTTCGCGAAAATCCCCTTTCTCTATTGCAGTACGCAGATTCTCATTCGTTGCCGAAATTAACCGTACATTAATAGCTATTTCATCGTTCGTTCCGATCGGTTTTATTTTACGCTCCTGCAGGGCACGAAGCAACTGTACTTGTACCTCATAAGTCAGGTTACCTATTTCATCCAGAAATATCGTACCACCTTGTGCCGCTACAAATGCACCGGTTTTATTATCTATCGCCCCGGTAAACGAACCTTTCACATGGCCAAAAAACTCGGATGCAGCCAAATCTTTCGGGATAGCACCGCAATCTACAGCGATAAACGGCGCTTTACTACGGTTACTTTGTTCGTGGATACGACGGGCAATATATTCTTTTCCCGTACCACTCGCCCCCGTTATCAACACAGACATATCCGTCGGAGCCACCAGACGAACATGGTCGAATAACTGCCGGGCAGCCGGACTTTGACCTTCAATATAAGTATTACTCTCTGAGGATTTTGCAACCGGACGATGTTCTGCCGGTACCGTTTTTATCAATTCACGTATCTTTCCCAATAACTCTTCCGGATTCAACGGTTTGGCTATATAATCAGAAGCACCCAGCTTGATTGCCTGGACAGCCGTTTGTATTTCTGCATAGCTTGTCATCATGATCAGCGGCAAAGAGGTCTGTTTCTCTTTTACCCATTTCAACAGATCGATCCCGTCGCCATCCGGTAAACGTAAATCGGACAGGATAAGATCGTAACCTCCGTTTTCTATCTGACGCTTTGCATCAGAAACAGAGCTAAATGTTTTTACTTCGAAGCCTTTTTTACCCAACCAGGTCTTTAGCATCAAAGAAAAAGTTATATCATCTTCTACTATAAGAATCGACGGCATACATTATTAGATTAAAAATCTCTGACAAAGATATATATTTTAACGGAAAATCAGGAACAAATCCAGGTTGCTTTACGCCATGCACCTTCGAACGGTCCCTGTTTATGATTCTTTAACCACCAATGACAGAAGCCTAACTGAAGGATGAACAACAACACTCCTACTCCGAAACTGGCAGTGACACCCAGGCATTTATACAGTCCCAGTCCATAACCGAAATAGATAAACGAACCTATAATCGACTGGCTCAGATAATTAGTCAAGCTCATCTTTCCATAAGGAACTAATCCGTATAAAATTTTATGGGTAGTTGCCTGTTGCCACAGAAAAACAAAGACAGAAACCAGGACACACATGAATGAAAAGTTACGGAAAGAAGATACAATCGTATTCATCGGAGTAAGCATGCTCCTGTTCGTCAATAAATCCGGCAACGACAAAAACAAATAATACAGAGGGATGAAACAAATAAGACCGATCAAGAAGATACGTTGCCAAAAAGTACGGTGTTCCGCAAGATTCACAAACAACTGTTTACGTCCGATCAACATACCCAACATGAACAAAGATGCAGTCTGGAAAAAGCGTCCGTAGCTCCAGCCCCATAGAATGCTGAACAGCTGGCCATCCCATAAATTCGATTTGATCATCGCCCAGAAATCAGGCTGGCTGAGGAATGGATACATTTTTCTGTGATGCACTAGCCATTGCTCGGCCGAAGCCATATAATCAGGATGCAACATTGCATAAATAAATTTCCCCCATTCCAGCGGCTGAAGCATCAGGATGACAGCAGTAATCAATACAGCACGATCACTCCAGCGACAAACAGGGATGAGTACTACACCGATTATTGCATACAGGACAAGTATATCTCCCGGAAAGAAAGCCCCGTTGAAGCAACCTATAACAAACAATAAACAGAGCCGCCACAAAAAACGCAAACGGAAATCCTTGCCTTTCCTGGCCTGGTTATTATACTGAATAAAAAAGCTGAACCCGAACAATAAAGAGAAGATTGCATAAGCTTTCCCGGAAAAAAGGAAAAACAGTGTGTCCCAGACTCCTTTATCCAGGCTTTTCATAAAATCAGAAGTGACTTCCGGAAATTCGTAGAAATTAAAATGTTCGATATTATGTAAGAACATAATCGCCATAACGGCGAATCCTCTTAACGCGTCAACAACTTCAATGCGTGGTGACTTGAGTGGCATTTCGTGCTCCATGGTAAAACAGGTCTTTTTTAATATTGGGCACGAATTTAACAAATAAACCTAACCAAACAAAAAAAGCATCCCCAACAGATGCCTTTTTTGTTTCGCAGACTTAAATAGAATACTCAGAAATAATCTTTCTTTGTTTTAAACGGCTTAAATGTAGAAACGTCCACTTACGATTCTGTAAATATGAATGCGAATACCGTGCCAGAATCTGTAAAAGGTCTTCGTCTATTTCATAAACTCTTATAGCTTAACAGAAAAGAGAGATAAAATGTTTTAGCCAACAAAAATATAACAAGGAGACACTGGGGAACACAATACACAATTGGGGATTTTTTCCACAAACCTGTTCCACAAAAAGGCTGTTATCTACTAACAACCGCCGACTAGGCTCGCTGCCTGATCGATAATCCTTTTCACTTCGGCGATTACCTCTGAAAGCAACGATTTCCATTCTTCTTCAGACAACGTGGCGGCATTCTTCTCTATAGTTCGTATCTTTTCAACCAGAGATGTTGCACCCAGCATTGTGAACAAGGGTACCATTTTATGAGATGTTTTTGCAGATAGTTCCCGATCGTTATCACGCAAAGAGTCTTCAAGCAAAGCATTACTCTTACCTGTTTCTTCAATAAATGTTTTCAGGATGGATGCGGAAGCTTCCCTGTCTTCACCGGCGAAAACCGTCAGCGAATCAAAATTGAAATCGGAAGTTACTACCAATTCCGTCGACAACAGTTTATTCAATAAAGAGATTAACTGGCGGGCAGTAAAAGGCTTATTCAGAAAACCGGTGAAACCGGATTCCAGATAATGGTCATGCTCATTCTCCACACTGGCAGAAAGCGCAATGACCGGAATCGAATCACTACCCGGAATGCCGGATTTACGTATGCTTTCCAACAACTGGTAACCATCCATTCCCGGCATCTGAATGTCCGTAATGACAGCATCGAAAGCGGTATTCTGCAATAAAGAAACTACCGAGAACGGATCGGTACAACAAGTTACTTCCACATGATTCTGCCGCAGATATTCTTCTGTAAGAGCCAACTGTAGCGGATCATCATCAACCAGCAGGCAATAAACTTCACGCCCGGCAAAAGATGGTCCGGACGGTTCTAATGTAACTTCTTCCTCCGGTGCAGGAAGGACCTGAACATCAGCCACAGTAAGCGGTAACTCAATGGTAAAATCGCAACCCTGACCGACTACACTCTTCAAAGAGAGTTCTCCTCCCATCAATGCCGTCATCTTCCGGGTGATAGATAAGCCCAATCCAAACCCTTCCGCTTTTTCAGTGGCAGAAAGACGGGTGAATTCTCCGAATATACGCTCCTGCTCTTCAGGTGGAATTCCCGGACCGGAATCACTTACCAGCACATTCAGCCGCGCACTGTTATCTGTTAAAGCAGTGATGGATATCACCATAACAACCCGTCCCTCACGCGTAAACTTAAGGGCATTCGACAACAAATTACCCACCACCTGGCGGATACGGATCGGATCTCCGATATATAACTTATCCGTCCCTTCTTCTTTCAGATTCAGGACAAATGTAAGCTCCTTCGATTCGGCAATCGGCCTGAAACTGGTAAATATCTCATTGAACAAGGTCGACACGCTAAATGGAACACGCTGTATCTCCATTTTCCCCGATTCAAGCCGGTGAAAATCCAGCAGGTCATTGACCAGTGACAAGATATGACTGGAAGAGCCGGACATATTTTCCAGATAATACTGCTGCCGTTCGTCCGGATGTCTTTTCAGCAAAAGATCTATATAGCCGATGATGGAAGAGAGCGGTGCCCTGATATCATGGCTGATCGTCAACATCATCTTTTCCCGGCTATGCAACAGGTCTTCGGCATATTGCTTCGCCTTTTCCAGTTGCATTCTGTAATATTTACTTTTCGAGACATCACGGGTGATCATAAAGATAAAGATGATCACAATAATGACAGAGACGACGGCAATACCGGCAATCAACAAAGATGTTTCACGCAAAATCTGTTGTTTGTTCCGCATGCGTTCCAGAGAAGCGTTCACCTCTTCTTCTTCAATATCACGTAATATCTGGTTGATCTTACGGGTAACTATACTATTATTATACCTCAGATTGGCAGCACGTTCCAGCAACTGATCCGCCAACAGTTTACGTTGTCCCGCAACACTATCCTGCAGGCTTTTCAGCACACTGGCAATCGTATCTGAAGGATTATAAGCACTCACCAAGGTATCCGTCACGATCTGGCGGGTGGTATTGACGATAATACTCGTATCTTCACGACTGGGAGAGAAAGCGTCTGCCAGACGGCGAAAAAAACCACGTGGCTTCTTTTGGGAAAAGATAGTATCCTGCTTGACTAACACATGTTCTTTTATCTCCTTTTGCTCGATAAACGTATCCTGTTCGGCTATCACCTTCTCAATATTGATCGTATAAAGATGTTCCGTATTCGTCTCTTTCCAAGTTTCCAGCAAACGGCGGGTATTCAGCCGTTTCTGCCTCAACAGCATATCGATCGTATCGATCTTCAATAATTGAACTGAGTCGGTGATCAGGACACGCAGTGAATCCATATTGCGGTGAGCCTTATTCAATGTCCGGTTAAAGTGATTTACATCATTCTGAGGCATACCGACCAACTGCCCCAATGCCTCACTTTCATAAAGCAGTGATAACGTATTTGTTACAAGGTAAACTTTCTGTCGGGCTTTGCCGTCCGGTTCTTCCTCACCGGCCACCTGTTCGATGATCCGATAGATATATACGACAGAGCAGATCGCTATTGCAATCAACAACAGATATCCCAGAATAACCTTAAGGGTAATATGTCCACTTTGTTCTGCCATAAAACAAAGGTAGAAGTTTATCTCAAAAAATCAATCCTTGTCGTAAACAATTCCCCATTTGTCCAACATCTCGAAGTCGGTTTTCTTCAGTCCGACTTTCCAGAAAGGTACGGGATCATCATGATCTCCAAGGTACATACGATCACGGACCGTAAAAGACGGATTGGACACCGCCAATGTAGAATCGGAAACATCCGTATGTATTCCGGCAAGATCCAGCACTGTATGGAACACGCTATTCGTGCTGACCGGCAGAGCCTGATGTGCTTCTGTCATCTGATATTTTTCCGGATAAGTTTCGCGGTATGTATCCGAGAACCAGATCACATAGGGTATATGTAACTGATAATAAGTCGGGATCGGAGATGCATGCAGATAACGCGCACGGGCATCATCGAAAATATCTTCACCATGGTCGCTCAGATAAAGCATGGAAGCACAGGCATTCGTTTTTGCCAGCATACCGGCAATTTCACTCAGTACGTAATCTGTATAAAGGATTGAATTATCATAAGCATTACGCAATTCCTTTTTATAAGAGGCACGGATTCCTTCCGCTTTATCCGGCTTAAACAGAGAAAAGTCTTTCGGATAACGTTCGTGATAATTAAAATGCGATCCGTAAGTATGAATCACAAAAAACAGGTTTCCTTCTGTCTTATCCAGTTCTTTTTGCAGATAAGGGAGCAATTCTCCGTCATGCAACGAAGTAAGATAAGCCGATTTCGGTTTAAATGTACTCATATCAATGAAAGCATCCGCCTCCCGGTAAAACGAACCGATCATCGAAGTACTCAGATTTTGATTGGCTATCACCACAGTATGAAAACCGGCTTCCTTAAAAGCAGTAACGATACTCTTTTCATCATATATCACTTCATAATCTTCCGCACAGGCAGCCGACAGAATGATAGGGACACTCTTATGCGTATTATTGGACTGTGTCACCACATCGGTGAAATGAACCAATCCGTCCAATTTTTCCATCCGGGGAGTCGTTTCCCGCTCGTAGCCATATAAGCTCCATTCCATAGCGCGCGAAGTCTCTCCGACTACCAGCACATAAATTTCACGCTTTCCGTCGGTCTGTTCCGGCTTCATCGCATTGAATCTGAAATCAGCAGATGTGATATGGTAGTTGCTATTCTTTTCCGCTTTATTGATCGCGAAGTAAAGATTATAAAGAGCATTTCCCGGATAAAAATCATCTTTCAAAGAGACCTGATGGCCCTGGATCGGAGCCAACAAGCAAAGAATGATCCCCAAAATGAAAACACCGAAACTCCGTATGGCCCATTTCTTACGGAAAGGCCCTGTCAATTTCGCTTTCATCCGGACAGACCAGGTAGCCAGCAATAAAGTCGGTAACGTATAAAAGAAAAAGACACCTATAATCACCAGAAAGATATTTCCAAGCAATTCACTGGCTTCGGAGGCTGTCGAGCTGGTCAGATTCAAGAACATATCCACAGCAATGACCGATTCGCCGAAAAGGTGAAGCAATACCAATTGCCCTCCGTCCAGTATGACTTTCGGCAACAGGCACCAGACTACGATTCCCGGTTTACGTGCCAGCAAAAGCAGACCGACCCAAAAAGCATAAGGTAATATCAAAGAAGCAATCCCAACTGTGACAGGCAACGGTTCCGTAAAGAAAAAGACACAATTAGGAACAATAAACAGCAACGCAAACAGGAACAGTAAATGTTCCTGGGATGTGAACCAATCCCTCAACTTAATAAAATAACTCATCGATATACCGTAATATTCCTAAAAAACAACTATTCTTTTCTCTTCTCCCGCATTCATTTACGGGTGAACTGCAAAAGTAGGTGTTATTCAGCATATACTCATACTCAGCACATACAAAAAAAGTTATTTCATGATTATTAAAAATGCAAGTCCTTTTGATTAAGAACTTGCATTCTGCTATTTGTGACAAATAAATATTACTGAACTGTAACCTCATCCAGGAAGAACCAGGCCGGATAACCTACTCCATAATGCCAGGACGGACAGGTTTTAATACCTTCAATCTCCACTTTTATATAGCGGGCCGTTACAGGAGAAGGGACATCGCACTTGACTCCTACAAATTTCACCTGTACGGAACGGTCTTCCTCCAGGCTCTTTTCGCCGAACGGCTGCCAGATCTTATTATCTGAAGAGATAGAATAAGTTACTTTTCGGGGAAGTAATATCCATGCCCCCAGCTGATGAAGGAAGTCACTTTCAATCGAACGGACAGGCATGTCTTTTCCCAGATCGAGGATAAAGGAACCATCGATCCCCTCCCATCCTATCCAGCTTTCCACGAAAGTGGTTCCACCGAACAGTTCATCGGTCAGGGCTGCCTCGCCTAAAGTTTTATATTTACCGGACGGTTCCTGCAACCAGATAATTTTCGCACCTTTTGCCAGGTTCTTTGCCTTGCCGGGCAGATAACGTTCAGTATATAGTTTACAATATTCAGTCGGCGGATTGTTCCGTTCATTCAGGGTTGGAATATTGAACTCGCGCGTACGTTCTTCAAACAGAGCCAGATTGGCTTTTACCTCTTCCAGGTCGTGATTTCCTTCAGCACGTGCTATTTCCAGTCCGGCATATTGCAACGGCAAACGGGATAACCGTACCCGTTTCAACAGAACGGGATCGTCAGCAACCGCTTGTTCTGCCTGGTCAAACAATTCGTTATAACGCTTACGGCAATTCGTATTCAGCATGCCTTCCTTATGCGTAACCGGCGAATCATAGATCCAGAGACGTTGTTTACTGGCGAGCAAACCGCCTTCCAATAGTTTCTCATATTGATAGATATAGGGAGATGCTGCCCCATAATAACCATCCATAAATGCACGCATCAGTGAATCGGCATTCTGATAAGGGTTCCACATCAACTTACTGACCATATAAGCACGCATCTCCGGAAAATCTCCTCCCTTCGATCCTCCGATCTGCGAAAAATGCATGGTAGCATGGTGATCTTTAAATAACTGAATATTCTTTTGCAGGATCGGGAAATTCGGGAACGGGGAAACGTAATTATCAAAATTGATTCCGTAATCCCATACAAATATATTATTACTGATAGCAGACCAGCCTTCCATAGCTTTCATAAAATCCTGCCCGGAAGCATTGTCCGTTAACGGCACTTCGCGATCACAGTCAATATCGCAAAGCATGATGTTGACATTCGGCAACGGCTTGACATGCTTGGGCGGATGCATGGTATATAAATAAGCCAATGTCGAGAATTCCTTATCCGGAAAACGAGCCGCCAGTTTATTCAGGAAATGGATCAGACTACCGGACGGACCGCCCTCCTGTTCATCGAGAGCCTTACATGCCGGACAACTGCAATTGGTAAAATTACCGTCGTTCTGGCTAACGGAGATCATATTCTTTCCGGGATTGGCTTTAAAGATCGAATCGATCTTCTGCGCGGCCATCTCGAATACTTCCGGGTTGGTCAGACACCACTGGCTGGCTTTTCCGGGGCGACGTTCTCCATTGATGAACGAATAATATTCAGGATGTGACTTTCCATATACATCCGAAGGAAGAATACGATCGAACGTATGCACCCACATTCCTCCGGCAAAGACTTCGGCTGGTTCTTCAAAACGGAACCATAATTTATAGACTGGGTCCTCCCTCAAAGCATAGCACTGGCTTTGACGGTAACGGAAGGCAGGATTCTCCGCACGATCAAGTTCCGGAATAACCACAGTAGAACGTTTTTCCAGCCTATAAGCATCTGCACTATAATAGGCTACTCCGAGATAATCTTCCAGTAAAGTTACTGCTCCATAGATATTTCCTTTATCGCCGCCACTGCTGATATAAACAATTCCATTAGCTGTTTTCAGGCGAAATCCGTCTTCAGTCAGGCCGGAGGTATCTTTTCCTCCAATCACGATATCTCCTTTACGGGGGGATTTATCCGTCAGTACAGGCAAAGATGCTCCGCTTATACGTTGCACAAAATCCTGCAGAAGAAGTGCCGCTTGATTATCTACGGAATTATCCTTTTCTATCAGAATACGGGATACAGGTTTACCCTCCTTCACAACAGTCACCTGGGCTTGCAGGCAGGTGGCTACAGATAAAAGAAATGCAGTACATAGGTTTAGTGTTCTCATGTTCATAAGTGTTTAGAATTACAGTGTAAGTTTTTAGATCAGCTAATAATCGGTATAGCTGTTTTTACAGCTTTTGTATGATTCCTATAAATTCTTCATTCGTTATATCCAGTTCCGGCTCTTTGTAATTCACATAATCTTCAAAATAATCACTGGCAATATCGGCAACGATCTCTTTCCCTTCCAGGCCATAGGAAGACACCAAATCCTCCACCTTACTTCTTATCTGCCGGATCACCTGCAAACGATCTTCATATCGATCCGGTTTTTCCATATCTGTAACATGTTCATTACGGGCAATCAGATATACGACCGTGTAAAATTTATCTACATCACCGAACACTGGGATAAACAACGCTTTTTTATCTTCCGGCAGAGCTGCCAGAAATTCTTGTATCTTAGTCATAATTCTCTTTTAATTAAATTCTGTAGGACAAATCTACACAAAATATCCCTGACTCACGAAAACACACCGACACATTTTTGAGAATCCGTAAATTTGGTAAATATATCCTTGATTCTGGTACAAAGCCGCTTGTTGTAATCCGGTAATTTTGTAATGTGAAATTAATATAGAATGACATTACCTAATTAAACATTAAAAGTATGGCAAGAAATTCATTCCGGAAACTACGTATTATAATGGTCGCATGCTTTTGCATCATGGGAAACTTATTCGTTGCAAACTCCAGTAAAAATGTTGTTACAACGACCTACATATCCGAAGCGACAAGTACTCATTTTAAAACTGATATAACAATGAACGAAAATCAGAATTTAACGCAGGTATGGGACAAAGTGTTCCCACAAAGCGACAAGGTTGATCACAGTAAAGTGACCTTTCGTAACCGTTATGGTATTACGCTTGTAGCAGATTTGTATATACCGAAGAACGCCACCGGCAAACTGGCAGCCATCGCTGTCTCCGGTCCTTTCGGTGCCGTAAAGGAACAGTCGTCGGGCCTCTATGCCCAGACACTTGCCGAGCGTGGATTCCTGACTATCGCATTCGATCCTTCGTATACGGGCGAGAGTAGCGGTGAACCCCGATACGTAGCATCGCCCGACATCAATACAGAGGATTTCAGTGCAGCAGTCGATTACCTCTCGACACGCGATGACGTCGATCCCGAACGTATCGGTATCCTCGGTATTTGTGGTTGGGGTGGCATGGCACTCAACGCAGCAGCTATCGACACTCGCATCAAGGCAACGGTAACTTCGACGATGTACGACATGAGCCGCGTCAATGCCAACGGCTATTTCGATTCGATGGATGCCAATGCCCGTTATGAACTCCGTAAACAACTCAACGCCCAGCGGACGGAGGATGCGAAGAACGGCACGTATGCGCTTGCCGGTGGTGTAGTCGATCCACTGCCTTCCGATGCTCCGCAATTCGTAAAAGACTACTATAACTATTACAAGACCGAACGCGGTTACCATCCCCGTTCACTCAACTCGAATAATGGTTGGAACAAGACCTCGTCCTTGCCGTTCATCAACATGCCGCTGCTCTCTTACAGCGATGAGATCCGTAGTGCCGTACTCGTAATGCACGGTGAGAAAGCTCACTCCCGCTATTTCAGTGAAGATGCTTTCAAAAAACTAAAAGGAGATAATAAGGAGCTGATGATTATCCCGGGAGCGAACCACGTAGATTTATACGATCGGATGAATGTAATACCTTTTGATAAGTTGGAAATATTTTTCAATAAGAATTTATCTCCTAATGCAAAAATAAAAAAGTAATGAAAAACAAAAGATTTGCTTATCAAGGGGACCTCAGATGAAAAAATCTATTAACTTTAGGGCCTATAAACAAATTAAGAATCTGTTATTCCGACTAAAATTAACGCATTATGATTAAAAGAGAGAAAAGTATTGAACTGCTGAACAGAGCAGTAGCTGATGAAATGACAGCAGTCAACCAGTACATGTATTTCCACTTCCGTCTGGATGATATGGGATATGACTTGTTATCAAGCCTTTTCAAACGTACTGCCATTACTGAAATGATGCACGTAGAACGCCTTGCCGAACGTATCCTGTTTCTGAAAGGTGAAGTAGAAATGAAATGCTCCGGTCCGGTAGAAAAAATCCACGATGTAAAAGCAATGCTCGAAAAAGCGGCAGAAATGGAAACCGGAAGTGTAGACGATTACAATGCATGGGCTAACGAATGTGCTCAACATGCAGATTCTGCTACCAAGAAGGTATTTGAAGGTTTGGTTATCGAAGAAGAAGGCCATCTCGACCAGTTCGAAACAGAAATCGAAAACATGGAAAACTTCGGTGCAAACTATCTGGCATTGCAATCTATCGAACGCAGTAAAATTATTTCTTCGGGTGGCACTCCGGCAGAATAATGATAAAAACAAAAAAGAGACTTGTCGAAAGTCTCTTTTTTGTTTCATCTTATGATAGCCTTTATAAAACAATAGACAAAATATCCGCAAAGCGCCATCTTCACCACCACACTGAGCAGGAATCCGATAAACGCTCCTATTCCGGCTTTAAAAGCATCTATAGACTTTTTACCTCCCAGCAATTCGCCTATCACTGCACCGGCAAACGGTCCGAACAATATACCCCAGGGAGGAAAAATAAATATCCCCGCAACCGTCCCTATCACACACCCCCAGTTGCCCCATTTACTTCCTCCGCCATACTTTGTACCAAGCACCGGGGTCAGATAATCCAACAACTGCACTACCACGACTAAAACTCCCCATATAACCAGTTGAGTAACGGAAAACTGCACTTTATCCGTAAAATGAAGCAGCCAAAGCCCCAGATAAGACAAAGGCGGTCCCGGCAGAACAGGTAAAAAACACCCCGCCAACCCGACCAGCAGGCAAATAACCCCTAATATGATCAAAAAGATATCCATCTCTTCCCGCTAAAACTGTTCCAGAATCTGCCCAAAGATATAAAAAATATTTGTTGCCATGATTATTCGTCCGATACTACCCGGCTAATCCGGTGGCATTCCATACCATTTTTAAACTCAAGCCTTCTTATATTTGTTGTTTATCAACATTATCAAGCAAGTTGAATTATGAGTAACGTATCAGTAAAAGTAAAACACCGGAAATCAAAGGTAACGGGTAAACAAAGCCCGTTGTGTATCCAGTTGATCTACCGTAGAAAAATGAAACGTATACCATTAGATATAAAGGTATACGAGTCGGAATGGTCCCCATCCAGAGAAATGGTACAAATACCGCCCGGAACAGACAGGACACGGAGTGAATACCTGCTACAGGTGTCGGAAACGATCGACAAAACCTGTAGTATAATCCGGCAAATAGTCGATGAACAACCCGCAAACAAAAACTTTTCCGTCGACGATATCGCAATGTTATATAAAGAACGGACAACCGGCATGTACCTCTCCGCTTACATACAAAAGCAGAGCGACACCCTTATGTCCCAGGAAAAGATAGCAACAGCCCGCCATTACCGGAGTCTGGAAAAGAGTTTCTACACCTTTACCGGAAAAAATACCCGGATGGATGAGATCGATGAAACATTGATCCGGCAATACGGGCAATATCTGAAAGAAAAAGGATTGATGGATAATACAATCTCGTTTTACATGCGCAACTTCCGGGCAATACTAAACAAAGCATCCGCAGACGGGCTGATAAAAACAGATACAAACCTCTTCAAACACGTGAACACCCGGATTGAAAAGACACAAAAACGGGCGGTGGAAGAAAAGGTGATCACAGCAGTAAAAAAACTAAGCGATGAAACATTGCAGAAGCCGGGCCTCATCCTTTCCCGCGATCTCCTGATGTTCTCCTATTACACCCGCGGCATGGCGTTTATCGACATAGCCTACCTCACACGTGATAATATAAAAGGCAACTACCTCATCTATCAACGTCACAAGACCGGTCAGGAACTACGAATCAGAATATTACCGGAAATACAGACATTGATCGACCGCTACCGTTCCGGCTCTTCCTATTTATTCCCCATCTTGCGAACGCCGGAATCTCCCTATAAAGAATATGAAAGTGCTCTCCGGCTGCAAAACCTGCGATTGAAAAAAATAGGGCAATTGGTAAATGCCAAACTATCGACCTATGTCGCCCGCCATACCTGGGCGAGCACTGCAAAAAGCAAGGGAGTAACGGACGAAATGATCGCAGACAGCATGGGACACCACTCGGTAAAGACAACACGTATCTACATAACAACATTCGATCATTCAAGACTTGACCGAATCAATAAATATGTGATTTCTGAAAAGAAGAAGAGAGGAAGTCTCCAAATGTTCAATCCCGTCTCTTACTAAGAGACAGTAAATAACATTCTATTGGTTGTTAAAATGTTGCAAACATAACAACATTTATTTAATGAAACAAATGTTTTGATATAAATTTGAAATAAAAACCCCTTGATATTCAGTTTTCCTCTGAATATTAATACAATTTTTAAGGAAAGAACCTACTTCAACAAAGTCCTTCCCTGTACAGATTTTGTCCGTTAATCACAAACTCCACAGCCTGTTATCATCTATATATCAATCGTTTAACAATTGTTTGACAAAAAACGGGGTCTTTCACACAGCTTATCAAAAACACTTATTATCACCAGACTGCAATCTTTTTATAACCACCAATCAATTGGTAGGGAAGATTTATAACCTCCACCAACTTCATCCCCGTTTCAAGGCATTTATCCGACCAGCCCTCCATTACACCGGTCAATTTGTTTGACAATTTGTTTGATACCACCTTTTAAAGAGAGGTTTACTTTATTCACCTTGCTTTAAAATTCATGTCAACTCTAATTACTTGCATCCCTTTTACTGTCTCTTAGTAAGAGACGGAAGAGACATAAAAACAAATAAAGAACATGTATAAGGGTAAAATCGGGAAACATCACATTCTCCTATTTCTGTTTACCTGTTTGTCAGTTAACCTGTATAGCCAGCAAACAGCGCTTAAAACGAATGTACTGTTTTGGGGTACCACATCGCCGAATGCAGGCGTTGAAATGGGTATCACCAGCCAGTTCACTCTGGAGATTTGGGGAGCCTACAACGCCTGGAAATACCCCAACGACATGAAACTGAATCTATACCTCATACAACCCGAAGTCCGTTATTGGTTCTGCCGCAAGTTTGAAGGCCATTTCGTCGGGATACACGGACATTACGGACATTTCAATATCGGGCAGATACCCTTTATTTCAGGGTTAAAAGACTATGTATTGCGGGGCGACCTCTACGGGGGAGGCCTCACCTACGGCTATCACTGGGCGATCGGCGACCGCTGGGGGCTGGAAGCCATGATCGGAGGCGGATACGCCTATATGAAATACGACAAATACCGGTGTGCCGACTGTGGAGAACGGGTCGGCTCCTTCACCAGAAGCTATATCGGACCGACACGGATCGGATTTTCTATTATCTATTTCCTTAAATGATCTTTTATGAAGCACATAATATGAAATATATCCAGTCATCACATAATTTAATATTAATATTACTGTTAATGGTTCTGTTTAGTTTCCATTCAACCGGAAAGATTACGGCGCAAGGTATACGCATCGTTCCCGGCAAACTGTACGTGAAAAACGACAGCTTGCATGTGAACCTGACCATGTACCTGGACGGAATTTCCGTAGGCAGCGGAACGGCCTTTTTCTTTACCCCTGTCATGTCGGGAAAAAAGAAACAGCGCCTTTCCCTGCCCTCCGTGATTATCAGCGGCAAACGCCGTGCACGCCACGACCGCCGGGAAGCTTTCCTCTCACCGGATAAAGAGGAACCGCTGCCCTACCGGCAGATCATAACAGGAAGAAATTTAACGAACGCTCCAATCAATTACCGAATCGCTGTGCCGTATGCTTCCTGGATGCAGCAAGCCATGCTCCTGCTCCGGCAGGAATACAAGGAATGCTGCGGAAAGGAGCTATTGGCACTCGATACGCTGAAACAGAATCTATTGATATCTTCTGTTCCTCCGGCTGTCCGGGAAAACGAATTCCCAACTAAGCCGCAACCCCGGGCAGTCAGGGAGGAACTTACCCGGAAAACAGTAGCAGCAACGGTTATAAGACCGGCCGCCGCGCCCCCTTCCACCGGGCAAACACCTGCCGGAAATACGTCGGCTTATACATATAATAATAACGTTTCCGCTGTCATCAGACCCACTGCCCCGGTCGTATTGAATACCGACGATGTAGACCTGTATGCCTCTATGGTTTCGTTCCTGCCTTCCGAAGGCAACACGGACAACAAGCACCGTACCGAAGGCGCTGTCCTCTATTTCGACTACCCGTTGGGAAAAGACGACATCTATCCCGATTACAAAAATAACCGGGAAGAGATAAACAAAGTAGAGAAAATACTGGGGCCGCTCACCGACAGCCGTTTCTCTACGCTTGCCCAATTGCGCATCCGGGGATACTCCTCGCCCGACGGTCCCTACGGTGACAACGAACGGCTCGCCAAAGCACGTTCCGGACTTTTTGCCCGCTACCTGCGCAATGCCTACAACATACCCCGCAGCAGTATCGAAGTCTCTTCGGAAGCCGAAGACTGGGAAGGCCTTGCCGACCTGTTGCAGACCTACCGCCCGGACTATACCGATGCCGCACTCGACATTATCCGCCGCTACGGCATCTTCAACGGACGCGAAAAGCATTTGATGGATTTGCAGGGAGGAGTTCCCTATAAAGATATGCTACGCCGTTTCTTCCCGAAGTTGCGCCGTATCGAAGTAGTAGTGCAATACGATGTCAAAGAGGTGAACGGGTCAGAAGCCTCCGAACTGATCTATACGCACCCCGACCTGCTCAGTCTCGACGAGATGTATGCCGTAGCCCGCTACTACCGCCCCGGAAGCGACCAGTATCGCGAAGTGTACGAAGTAGCCGCCTACCATTTCCCGAACGATGTGGTAGCCAACGTCAACGCCGCCTCCGCTGTGATGCTGACGGGCGACCTGATCTCGGCATGGAATTACCTGAGCAAAGTGGAAGCCGACCCGCGTGCCTGGAACAATATCGGTGTGCTCAACCTCATGGAAGGCAACCCCGAAGGCGCCGCCATCTGGTTCCGCAAAGCCGTCGGTATAGAACCCCGCAAAGCAAGGGCAAACCTGCAACTGGTCGAAAGGATGAGAAGAGAATGAACAAACAAAGGATAGCACATATAGTCTGCGGTGTGATGGCAACCTTGCTGACCGCCTGCTCTTTCGGTGACGAACCGTCCGTCTGCCCCTACAACGTGCGGATAGAATACTGGTACGCCGGAAGCAGCGCCGAAAACGCACTGCCTACCTATGTGGATAATATCCGGCAATACCTCTTCGACGAAGAGGGCAACCTGCTTGCCACCGCCACCCTGCGCGGCGACAGCATCAGCGGCTGGAATGCCGACCTGGAAGACGGTACCTACACCCTCGTTGTCTGGGGAAACCTGGGAGAAGAGGGAAAAGAAGCGACAACAGTAACAACAAAAAGCGATTATAATATGAACGAAATGAAACTTAGCGCCATCACCTCCGGAGTACCTCCCGGATACCGGGGAAACACCGCACGTCTCTATTACGGCATGTCTACCTTCACTCTGAAAGGCGGGACTACGGAGCGCCAGCGCGTCTACCTGTCGCATGCACACGCAGCCCTCAACATCACAGTCAGATGGCAGACCGCAGAAAAACCTCCGCTCGACGGTACCTGGCGGATGCATTTGAAAGGCATCCCCGCCCTCTACGACTTTACCGGCGGAACAGAACAGACTGTCCCCTCGGGCAATGGCATCTATACGATTCCCCGGAGTGGCAAAACAGTCACCTATCACGAAACAAGGGCTTCCATGAACTACGACCATGAAGTCACCGGTGAGTTCGTCACCTTCCGCTACACCGCTGGCACCCACGAGCTATGGAGCCTTTGGCGCGACGGCAAGCAGGTCATCGGCGACCTCGACCTCAACCTTTTTTTCTCCAAACTCCCGATGGATATGGACTTGAATATGGAGCAGGAGTTCGACCTCCTGATCACCGTATATGAAAATAATATTGTCGTCACACAATCAACGGCCTCCGACTGGGCGGAAGGTGGTTCGATCGGATAATGAGAGAATAAAGAATTAATTATCGTCACTAAAACAGAGATAGATGAAAACAATCGGTCAGATAATATTCAGTTGTTTGCTTGTTCTGCTGGGCAGTTGTACGGAAGAAGTACGACAGGCCGACAAGCAACCCGTGCACAATGAGAATAATACACAGCAGGAAATAATGCTTACATTCAGGAATAAGCTTATCCTGAACCGTGAGACGACAAAAGCCGAAGCCCCCATCGCCACGGCAGCCGAAAACGCCGTTTCGACACTCGACGTATACGTGTTCGGGGCAACGCAGGAAAACGGCGATTACACCTTCCTCGAACGCTTCGCCTACCGCGCC